>ULRP01070948.1_pt1 | contig 40087 bp, 33 predicted proteins | sample 1955521 | NCBI WGS metagenome assembly ULRP01 (sample SAMEA4835685, study PRJEB28245) | human gut metagenome | biome: gut microbiome; material: fecal sample | place: Denmark | collected 2008
GGTTCTTCCTTCATTTGACCTCTAAAATCAACCCGTGGCGGAACAGGCCAACCGTACGGCCGCTTCCGGTGCTCGAATGCACATTGTGTTTCGTAATAAAAAAAGCCCCCCTGAAAAGGGAGGCTTTTGCAAATATAGATACTCCGGATTAACGGGAGTAAAATTCGACGACCAGATTCGGTTCCATCTGTACCGGGTACGGAACATCGGCCAGCTTGGGCACATGCAGGAAAGTTCCTTTGCCCGCTTTGTGATCGACTTCCATGTATTCGGGAACGTCGCGTTCGGCGGAAGCTTCGGCTTCCAGAACGATTGCCAGCTGACGTGACTTTTCACGAATGGAAATTTCGTCGCCTTCCTTTACCTGATAGGACGGAATGTTGACGCGTTTGCCGTTGACCAGAATATGGCCGTGGTTGACAAACTGACGGGCGGCGAAAACGCTGGGAACAAATTTCATACGGTAAACAATCGCGTCCAGACGGCTTTCCAGCAGACCGATCAGATGTTCGGACGTGTCGCCTGTACGACGGATCGCTTCGGCGTAATATTTACGCAGCTGTTTTTCGGAAACGTTGCCGTAATATCCCTTTAATTTCTGTTTTGCCAGCAGCTGTGTACCGTAGTCGGTCGGTTTACCTTTGTGCTGACCGTGCTGACCCGGACCGTATTCGCGGCGGTTGACGGGGCTTTTGGCTCTGCCCCACAAATTAACGCCCAAACGGCGGTTAATTTTGAATTTTGCAGCTAAACGCTTTGACATAGATTAATGTACTCCACATATTTATTGTTGTTGTCCCGATAGTCTGCGCCCGATATTTCAGGGGCAGCGGGGCGGCGAACCGTCCGCATTCTCGGAAATAGGGTTCGAAGTTTGGCAAAAAAATAAGGGATTGTCAATCCCTTATCCTCTTGCAGGCGTTTATTTCGCCGCCGGCTTTTTCAGCGTTTCGTTTTTTGCCGTCAGCTGTTTGACCAAAGCTGCGATATCTCCGCCGTTTTGCTGTAAAACGGACGTGTATTCGTTGCGATAGCTCATCAGCATGCTGACGCCTTCGACAACCAGATCGGCCAGTTTTAATTCGTCTTTTTTATCGACGATTCGCCAGATGATTTCCACGTCGTTTTCCGTATTGGGAATATCTATTTTCGATGTGACATAAAAATCGCCGCCGTCGCTTTTTCTGCTGCCGTTAAACGCGATTGTTTCGCCGGCGTAGTTGTTGAAGCGTTCCGTCCAGGTGTAAATAATGTTGTTTGTCAGCGCGTTCGTATAAGCCTGCAGCTGTTCCGGATCCGCGGTTCTGGCGTATCGTCCCAGTGTAAAACGCGCCGTAGATTTAATATTGACGGCAGACAGGAATATCTTGCGGAAAGCGTTTTGTTTTTGTTCCAGAGACGTTTTGGATTTTACAACGTCGCGCATGATTTCGTCCGCCAGTTTTTGAGCGAAAGCCTCTGCGCCGGCAGTGTCCGCCGCCCTGGCCGAAGTCGCAGCCATCAAAGCGCAAAAAGCCAGAATAATCAGTTTTTTCATGGATTGCCTCTATTCGTCAAATTCGTCTTCCAAAGAAAATTCGTAAGCGGCCTTGCCGTCTTCGTCTGTTTTGATTCCTTTGGCGTTTTCGATTGTTTTTTTGCGGTACTGCTGATACATGGAACGCATATACGCATAAAAATCCAGCGAAGATTTCCGTCCTTCGTCCAGCAGTTCCAGACTGTTTTCATAAGCGGCGACTGCTTCGACAACGTCGGCGATTAAAAAAGCGCGGGTCACGTCGTCATTGTCGTTTTGATAGGAAACATAGGTAAACGGATCAAACACAACGTTTGCCGCGGTTCCCGTAAAGTCGCGTACGTTTGACGGTCCCAGAAACGGTAAAACCAGATAAGGTCCCGACGGTATGCCCCAGACGGCCATGGTCGTTCCGAATCCCTGATAATTCGGTGCGATGCCCATTCTGTCCGCGACGTCATACACGCCCAGAAAACCGATGGTCGAGTTAATGACAAAACGCGACAAATCCCGCCCGGCGTTTTTGAAGTTCAGCTGCAGCAAATCGTTAACGACCGTCAACGGCGTTTTCAGGTTGCTCAGGAAAGTCCGTACTTTTAATCTGAATCCCGGAGTCGTGATTTTCCGATATCCTTTGACAACCGGGCGCAGCGCGTATTTGTCCGCCGCCATGTTAAAAGCGAAAATTTTGCGGTTCATCGGTTCAAGAGGGTCGTTTGCCTCCTGATAAGCTGCCAGAGCCGCCGGATCTTTGGGAACCGCCGCACACCCTGCGGTCAGCAGGATCAGGAAAGAAATAAAAATCAAAGTTCTCTTTTTCATCATAGCCGCAGATTAACGCCGTGAAAAACGACAGACAAGTTTTTTTGACAGTTTATAGTCTTTTTTTACTTTTTTTAAAAGGTATTGCCTTAGTTTTAAACGGAAAAACAAAACAGGAAACATCAATGACCGACAGCGCCGCAAATGAAAAAGAAATATCTGCCGGCCGACTGGTTGACACATTGTTCGGACCGGAAGAAGAACCCGGCAGAACGGCGCGTCATCAGGCTTTGGCCGAAGAAGAACTGCCTTATTACCTGTTTGACGGGCAGGACGACGAATTGCAGGCGGTTCTGCCGTTGATTCACGTGCCTCATTACCGGCCGAAAGTGATTTCCCAAAAAGATATCGCCGCTTTGATCCCTTATCTGGACGAATTGGCGCTGTTTGAACGCCAGTGGGGATTCGTTAAAAAAGAAGGCAGCCGTGAAAACTGGTGTCATTGGGTCGCCGCGCAGGCCGTTCCCGTTTTGGAAAAGCTGATCCGTTTGTCACGAAAACATCAGCTGCTGCAGCCCAGAGCTTTGTACGCTTATTTTTTCTGCGCGGCGGAAAACGATACACTGTATCTTTACAAAGACAATCAAAAAGACGTTTTTCTGACAATTGACATGCCGCGTTTAAAAAACGGCGTTTGTGCGGCCGATAAAATCGCGCGCAAAGATTCCGGCGTTTTCGACACGGTTGCGGCCGTCGCCGTCAATATGGGGCGCAACGCTACCGAAATGGCCAGACGGTGGCTGTCTGCGGGCAAAGAAGTCGATTATCGTTATCTGCACGGTTTCGCGCTGGAAATGCTGAATGCCATGACGCAGTATACGGCCGCCGTAATCGCAGGCGAAGAATGTTGTTTAGGGGACGTTTACGGGCTTGGGGCGGCAAAACAGGGCGCTGCGAAAGTGCAATCCGCCCTGATTAAAATGCTTGACGCTTCCCTGATAGATATCGCTTTCAGCCGCAATTATCTGATGATGCCGGAATATTCTTCGCTGGCGTTGGTTCTGCCGCGCTGATTTAACCGGCTTTTGAATGTTGTTCGTCCGCTGATAATTCCGATTCGATCGTCGGCAGAATGTCTTCGATTCTGTCAACGTATGTCAGCAGCTGCGCGTGTTCGGGACGGATATAACCGGCGTCGATCAACGTGTCGATCACGTTTCTCAGCGGTTCCCAGAAACCGTCCGCATTATACATGATAATCGGTTTACGGTGTTCGCCCAGCTGCTTTAACGTCATGACTTCAAATATTTCGTCCAGAGTGCCGATTCCGCCGGGCAGGACGCAGAAAGCGTCAGAAGATTCCAGCATGGCGTCTTTACGGATATGCAAAGAAGGCAGAATTTTCAGTTCGCTTAATTGAAAAATTTGTTCTTCCCTGTCCTGCAGCAGGGTGTTGATAATGCCGACGACCGTTCCGCCGGCGTCCAAAGCGCCTTTTGCCACGGCGCCCATCATGCCGACGTGACCCGCGCCGTAAATCAGACGGATATCATTTTCGGCCAGAATTTTTCCCAGTTTTAAGGCGTCTTTGACATATCTGGGATTTTTACCGTCGGCCGAACCGCAGAAAACGCCCAGAGATTTTATTTTAAACATTTTTGCATTCCCGTTTAAGAAAAAGTAACGATATAACCATATTATAAGGAAAGATTTATTAAACATTTCTTACGGCACAGGCAATGAAGCGCGTTTTTGTTTTTATTTTCGGCATGATGTTTCTTTTTTCTCCGTTCCGCGCCGCGGCGCAGTTGCTGGACGGTTTGTTTGAAGAAGAGGACTTTGAATCTTCCGAAATTGAAAAAATGCAAAAAGAAGAAGCCGAAAGAAAAAAAGAAGAGGCCGAAGCTTTAAAAAACGCTCCCTCTGCGGAAAAACCGGTTTCCGCGCCGGCCGGACAGAATATGCAGACCGGACAGAATCCGCCGGCCGTTCAGTCCGTTCCCGTTTCCGCTGCCGCGGCTCCGGCTCCGACGGCGGCAAATCAGCCGGTTCCGGCAACTTCCGCTCCGTCGGCCGCGGTAAAAAATCAGCAGACGTTTGATTTGCTTGACGCCGGGCCGCAGGAAATGCGAACGCCTTCTTTGCCGCTGATCGGTTCGGGAAAGGCGCCGGTTCTGCCGGATCTGGGATCAAAAGCCGGCCGCAGAGAAGACGAAAATCTGTCCTTGTTTGAAATGCGCGCGAAAAAAACGGGGGCTTCCGATACAAATGTTTTAAAGTTCGATATTGCCGGAATCCGGTTGAAAATGACGCCCGAAGAAGTAATGGAAAGGGCTCTGTCCGCCGGATTTTCAGTAAAATTTCAAGACCGGAAAATTCCTACTTTGAATGAATGGAAGTACCGTCGCCTTTGCATGCAGCAGATGTTGTTTAAATATGATATCAGAAAACGCTGCGTTCAGGAAATCGCGCAGTATAACAACAGCGAATATGTCAGCCGGCTGGTTTTTGAAAACAAAGACCGGCGCGAAACGCTGACCGTGGAATTTGCCAGCCGTTTTGCCGAAAATCAGGCGTACCGTATTCGCTATGTCAGCAAAGGGGATCATTCTTTGGGAACGACGGACGAAGCGCATTACTTTAAAACCAAGCGTCGGCAAGAATTTTTAAAGTTGCTGGTAACAAAATACGGTATTCCCGATGACGAACAGGCTTTGCTGTGGGGTGTTTCCGGCGTCAGCGCAACCCTGCAGGCCGATCTGTCCGATTCGTTTTTGGACGCTTCGCTGGTTCTGGAAGACCTGTCGATAGAAAACGAAGATTTCGATAACATGTCCGTTCAGGACGCGAAAAATCCTTCAATCGAAAAATTCAGTTTTTAGTATTTTCCCAGATCAATTTCGCCTATTCCCAAAACGTCGGTTTGTTGTTTGTCAAAAGACCCCGTGCGTTTTACGGCTTTGACCGTCGCCGTATAGCGCTGATGTTTTTCAAGACAGGGCGGCATGTAAGGATACGGCTTGGCGGCGTTGACCCGGCTGGCTTTTTCTTTAAACGCGAAGCTGGGCAGAGAATAACTTTCGCCCGGTACCGGCAGCAAAACGGCCGTAGATTCGCCGTTGTGATAAAAACCGATGGAACCGTTTCCTCCGTTTTGGGCCAGTTCCGGTACGTCCAGATTATTGATTTCCAAAATCAGCAGGTTTGTCTGTTCCGGGATACGGGATACATACAGGGCCGGCGTGCTGCCTTGTCCGCCCTGAAACCGGCAGCCTTGATTTGCCGGAAAGATTTTGCCGTTCCAATCCGTCGGTTCCATAAAACTGACGGACAATTCGGCAACGGGGTGGCTGTACATACCTGAAACGCAGCCGCCGGATATGATTAGGGAAAGAAAACATAAAAACAGTTTTTTCATCTGGATTTTTCCGTTATTTTAATACCTGAAAACTATTCCGTTATATCACATTTTTGTTTGTTGGACAGATTTTTATGTTTTTGGACGTATTGCTGAATGCTTTTTTCCCGCCGGTGTGCCCCGTCTGCGCCAAAAAAATTGAAACGCCGGGGGCTTTGTGCGGGGATTGTTTTTCGCGGCTGCAGTTTATTCACGTGCATCAACCGGGCAAAGCGTCCGCCGTTGTTTACGACGATACCAGCAAACAGCTGATTTTGGCTTTGAAATATGCGGACAAAACGGAACTGGCGCCTTTATTGGCGCGCATGATGGTCAATGCGGGCGGTGAAGTGCTTGACGGCGCCGACGTGCTGACCTGCGTTCCTTTGCATTGGAAAAGGCTGCTGGCCAGAAAGTACAATCAAGCGGCCGTGCTGGCGGCGGCCGTTTCAAAAATTTGCGCCGTTCCGTCGGATCCCCGTTTGCTGAAAAGGGTTAAATCTACGCCGAAACAGGGGACGCGCCGCGAAAGATTTGAAAACGTCAAAGACGCATTCGCCTTTAACCCGGATCGTTCGGTCAGGGGAAAAACCGTTGTGCTGATTGACGATGTCGTAACCACGGGTGCGACCGCCGACGCCTGCGCTCGGCTGCTGTTAAAAAACGGCGCCGCGGAAGTCAGGCTGCTGACGTTCGGCAAAGCCGTCGGAAAAAATTAAACGCGTCCGTAAACGTCTTCGTAACGTACGATATCTTCTTCGTCCAGCGTGTCGCCGGTCTGCACTTCGATAAATACAACGTTTTCGGAACCGACGTTTTCAATGCGGTGTTTGGCCTTTGCCGGGATAAAAATCGGCGTGTTGGGGCCTGCCGTGATGATCTTGTCGCCGTTGGTGACTTTCGCCGTTCCTTCGGTAATGATCCAGTGTTCGTCACGGTATTCATGGCTTTGCAGGGACAGTTTCTGCCCCGGGCGAACGACAATCCGTTTGACCGTGTGGCGATCCCCCGTATCCAGAATTTCCCATGTCCCCCAGGGACGGACGTCCGAAGCGCCTTTTTCATATTTTACAACCATGTTTTCTTCCTTTTGTTGAATTTTTTCTCTTTTGTATCCGATTTTTTACAAAAAATATACCTTAATTTTTTAAGCATTGCTTGCTTTGTCCTTTTTATTAAGGTATGAATACTCGGTTCTAAATAGTATCAACAGACTTGGGTCAAAATTTTTATGGGACTTGTTGTACAAAAATTCGGCGGTACGTCCGTCGGCGATACGGATCGCATTAAAAACGTCGCCGCAAAGGTCAAGGCGGAAGTTGATGCGGGAAATCAGGTCGTTGTCGTTGTTTCCGCAATGGCCGGCGTAACTAACCGACTGGTAAAATACTGTCAGGAAATAACGCCGGACTATAATCCGGAAGAATACGACGTTGTCGTTTCAACGGGCGAACAGGTCACAATCGGCCTTTTGGCCATGGCTTTGCAGGCGGCCGGGGTTCCCGCGCGTTCGTGGACGGGCTGGCAGGTGCCGGTTTTAACCGATGACGCCGCGTCCAAAGCCAGAATCAATCAGATAGAAGTTGCCGGGCTGCAGGCCTGTCTGGCGGCGGGAATGGTTCCCGTTGTCGCCGGATTTCAGGGAATTAACGACCGGGGCCGCATTACGACTTTGGGGCGTGGCGGGTCGGATACGTCGGCCGTTGCGCTGGCCGCCGTGTTAAAGGCCGATCGGTGCGATATCTATACGGACGTTGACGGCGTTTACACGACAGATCCGCGCTTTGTTAAAAATGCCAGAAAACTTGACCGGGTCACGTATGAAGAAATGTTGGAAATGGCGTCGCTGGGGGCTAAAGTTTTGCAGACGCGTTCGGTTGAACTGGCCATGAAATACCGTGTTAATCTGCGTGTCGTTTCCAGTTTTGAAAAAAATCCGGTCGGAACAACCATTTGCGATGAGGGAGATATCGTGGAAAAAGAAATTATCAGCGGCATTACGTGCAGCCGGGACGAAGCAAAAATCACGCTGGTCGGCGTTCGGGACAAACCGGGCGTTTCCGCCGCCGTCTTTAATGCAATGGCCGAAGCCAATATTTGTATCGATATGATCGTGCAAAGCGATTCGCCTGACGGAACACATACGGATATGACGTTTACGCTGCCGGAATCGGATTTGTCCGCAGCCGTGACGATTTTGGAAAAAAACAAAGACGACATCGGATACCGCAACATTATTTCCGATTCAGACTGCGCTAAGATTTCTCTGATCGGGGTCGGCATGCGCACGCATACGGGAATCGCGCAAAAAATGTTTGAAGCGTTGTCTGAAAAGGGCATTAACGTGCAGACGATTTCAACGTCGGAAATTAAGATCAGCGTGTTGATCGGAGCAGAATATGCAGAACTGGCCGTCCGCGCTTTGCATAACGCGTTTCATTTGGAAAATAAGGAAAAGTAAAATGCGGTCGAACGATGAAATTTTAAATGCGTTCTGGGAAAAAGGGCGTGCGTTTTTAAATACGCGCTATGCAATCATGGGCGGGGCGATGTCGTGGATTTCCGAACATAATCTGGTCGCCGCGATTTCCAATGCGGGCGGATTCGGGGTTATTGCCGGCGGCGCGATGCCGCCGCAGGTGCTGAAAGACGAAATTGCCAAAACGGCTGCGCTGACCAAAAACAGTTTCGGCGTCAATCTGATTACGATGCACCCGCAGCTGGACGAATTGATCGACGTTTGCATCGAATCAAAAATCAGTCATGCCATTCTGGCCGGCGGTATTCCGACGGCTCAGGCGATTAAAAAGCTGAAAGACGCGGGAATCAAGGTGATGTGTTTTGCTCCGGCTTTGGTATTGGCAAAACGCATGATCAGATCCGGCGCCGACGCGTTGATTCTGGAAGGAACCGAAGCCGGCGGCCATATCGGTCCCGTCGCGACAAATATTTTGGCTCAGGAAATTCTGCCTCATGTCAAAGACGTACCCGTATTTATTGCCGGAGGCATCGGATCGGGCGAAATGATGGCGGCCTTTTTGGCTTTGGGGGCGTCCGGCTGTCAGCTGGGGACACGTTTTGTCTGCGCGACGGAATGCATTGCCCACCCGAATTTTAAAAAGGCCTTTATCAACGCCAATGCGCGCGACGCGGTTCCGACCGTGCAGATTGACGCGCGTTTCCCGGTGATCCCCGTGCGCGCGATTGCCAATGAAGGAACGCGGCGCTTTATGGATTTCCAAATGGAAACGATTCAGAAATATCAGCGCGGCGAAATGGAATTAAAAGAAGCGCAGATGGCGATCGAGCATTTCTGGGGCGGCGCTTTACGCCGCGCGGTGATTGACGGCGACGTTGAAAACGGGTCTTTAATGGCCGGGCAGAGTGTCGGGTTGGTCAAAGACGAAAAACCCGTTCAGGCTATTATTGACGATCTGGTGACGCAGGCGGCGGACGCTTTGCGCCGGTGGGGCCGTATTCCGGCTTGATCTGACAAGGAAGGCGATGATGACGCAGGATAAAAAGGACGAAAACATATCAGACGGCGTTTCGGCAGAAGAAACGCGGGAAACTGTCGGCGCTTTGTTGCGCAAAACGCGGCTGGCGAAAAAACAGGATTTGCGCGATATCGCTTCTTATCTGTGTATTCGTTATCAGTTTTTGGAAGCGTTGGAAGAAAACCGCTACAAAGAACTGCCGGGCGAAGCCTATGCCAACGGGTTTATCCGCAGTTATGCGGCTTATCTGGGGTTGGATCCCGCGGACGTCATTATGCGTTATAAACAGGAATTTTTCGCTCAGGCCAAAGAAGAAAATCGCGGTCTGGGTATGTCCGAAGAAGAAACGGAAAATATGACGCCGGCGCCGAAAGTGTTGTTGTTTTCTTTGATTCTTTTGCTGGCGGCATACGGATTGTGGCAGTCTTTTTCCGGGGAAGAAGAGGAAACGTTGGTTCCGGCCGCCGGAGAAACCGTTGAATCCATTTCGGTTATTGAAGAATCTTATCCGTTGCCGGAGGAAACAAATGAAGCGGCCGAACAGCTTTCCGGAGCGAATTCAGAACCGGAAAGTGCTGCTGTCCGGCCTGTTATTCCGCCCGTCCCGCCCGTAAAACCGGAATATCAGCCGGGAAATCAGGCGGCCGGGACCGCCGGCAGCGGGACTGTCGGCAGCCCTGTGGAACAGCCTTTGCCCGATATGCACGCGCAGCCCGTCCAAGCGGTACCGGCAGAACCGGAACCCGTGCGGACAATCCGCGTTTACGGACAGAAAAACTATAATCCTCGTTTGGTTTTGGTTGCCGCCGAAGAAACATGGGTCGAGATAACGCGGAATGATGAAATTGTTTTTTCCCGATTGCTGAACAAAGGCGACCGTTATCAGGTTTCTTCCTACAAACCGGAAGAGCTGTTTTTAAAAACGGGTAATGCCGGCGGGCTGGAAATATATTGCGACGGCAGTTTAACGCAGTCTTTGGGGCCGCATGGTGCGCTGCGTTCCAACATCGCTCTGATCCCTGATGATTTTGCTGCAAAAATTGTTGAAAATATAGAATAGGTGAACAATGAAAACGCCTGAAATCAAACGCCGTCGTTCCAGACGGGTGTATGTCGGTTCCGTTGCCGTCGGCGACGGCGCGCCGGTTTCCGTGCAGTCCATGACGAATACGCCGACCGCAGACGTTGCGGCGACCGTGGCGCAGATCCGTTCGCTGGAGGCGGTGGGCGCGGATATCGTCCGTGTGTCCTGCCCGGACGAAGAATCGACCAAAGCGTTAAAAGAAATCGTTAAACAGGTCAAAGTGCCGATCGTTTCCGATATTCATTTTCATTACAAACGGGCGATTGAATCCGCACAGGCAGGGGCAGCTTGTCTGCGCATTAATCCGGGAAATATCGGTTCCGCGGATCGTGTGCGCGACGTAATCAAAGCGGCCAAAGATTATAACTGTTCGATGCGGATCGGCGTTAACGGCGGTTCTTTGGAAAAACATTTGCTGGAAAAATACGGCGAACCGTGTGCCGAAGCGATGGTCGAAAGCGCTTTGGAACATGCTAAGATATTAGAAGACAACGACTTTTTTAATTTTAAAATCTCGGTTAAATCTTCGGACACTTTAATGACGATGCGGGCGTATCGCATGCTGGCCGAAAAATGCGATTATCCGCTGCATTTAGGCGTGACGGAAGCCGGTGGCCTGCGTGCGGGAACGGTTAAGTCGGCGCTGGGGATCGGGTCGCTGCTGATGGACGGGATCGGCGATACGTTGCGCGTTTCCTTAACGGCGGACGTAACCGAAGAAATTAAGGTCGGATTTGAAATTTTGCGCACGCTCGGACTGCGTTATCACGGTGTGCGCCTGGTATCGTGTCCGACATGCGCGCGGCGCGGCATTGATGTTGAAAAGGTCGTTAAAGCACTGGAAGTTCGTTTGGAACACATTTCAGAACCGTTAAAAATTGCCGTTATGGGCTGCGTCGTCAACGGCCCCGGCGAAGCGCGGGAAGCCGATATCGGCGTGTGCGGCGGCGGCAACGGTAAAGCTTTGCTGTTTGTCGGCGGAGAACAAAAAGAACCGATCAACGCGGAAAACGCCGTTGATATTATTGCGGAACTGGCCGAAAAAATGGCCGCCGCAAAAGCAGGAGAATCAAAATGAAATTACAACCGGCCCGCGGGACACGCGATATTTACGGCAAAGACCTGTCAGCTTTTTTATTCGTGGAAAATACGGCCAGAGATTTTGCCAAACGTTACGGATTTGGCGAAATTCAGACTCCTGTTTTTGAAGCAACGGAAGTCTTTGCCCGCGGCGTCGGCGAAACGTCAGACATCGTTTCCAAAGAAATGTATACGTTTACGGATCGCGGCGGCGAAAGCTTTACGCTGCGTCCCGAAGGCACTGCAGGTGTTGTGCGCGCTTTTATTTCCGAAGGCATGGAACAAAATCAACCGGTCAAGCTGTTTTATGCCGGGCCGATGTTTCGTTACGAACGCCCGCAGAAAGGCCGTTACCGCCAGCTGCATCAGGTCGGGGTAGAGGTTTTGGGGGCAACCGCGCCGCAGACTGACGTCGAAGTGCTGTGTCTGGCCTGGGATTTTCTGTCTGCTCTGGGGTTGCGGCCGTTTATCCGTTTGGAGCTGAATACGCTGGGCGACGCCGAAAGCCGCGCGGCTTACCGTGAAGCGCTGGTCGCCTATTTTGAACGGTTTAAAGATCGGTTGTCCGAAGACAGCCGGACGCGTCTGGAAAAAAATCCGCTGCGTATTTTGGATTCCAAAGACGAAGGGGATAAGAAAATCGTTGAAAACGCTCCGGCGATGATTGACTTTTTAAATGAAGACTCCCGCGCGTTTTTTGACAGCGTGAAAGCCGGTCTGACGGAGATGGGGATTCCTTTTGTTGTTAATCCACGTCTGGTCCGCGGGCTGGATTATTACCGCCATACGGTATTTGAATTTATTACGGATTCTCTGGGAGCGCAGGGAACGGTTCTGGGCGGCGGGCGTTATGACGGCCTGGTCGAAGAACTGGGCGGTCCCAAAACTGCGGGCATCGGATTCGGCGCTGGCATCGACCGGTTGTCTTTGTTGCTGCAGGAAACGGGAAAACAGCCGGCGGAACCGCGGCCGATTGCCGTTATCCCCGTCGGCGACGATACTTTGCTGCCGATTATGAAGATTGCTCATGACCTGCGCCAAAACGGATTTATTGTCGATATGGCCTATTCGGGAAATATGGGCAAACGTATGAAAAAAGCCAATAAAATCAATGCGTGCGCGGCCGTTATTATGGGTTCTGACGAATATGAAAAAGGAATCGTCACCGTACGGGATCTGGATACGGGGGATCAAAATGAAATCGCCGCGGCCGAACTGAATGCCTTTATGCAAAAATATCAGGAACAGCAGAGGAGTTAAATATGAGTTTTGAGGAAAAGCTGGACGTCGTTCTTGCCCGTCATGAGGAACTGGAAGCTTTATTGGGATCCGGCGACAATGTTGACGGCGAAACGTTTGTCAAACTTTCCAAGGAACTGGCCGGTTTAAAAGAGATTGTCGCCGCCATTCATGATTATAAAAAAATCCTGTCGGATATGGCCGGCGCGCAGGCTTTATTAGACGATCCCGAAACGGACGATGAAATGCGTTCTATGGCGCATGATGAAATTTATGCCGCCAAGGAACAGCTGCCCGAACAGGAAAAACGGTTGAAAATTCTGCTGCTGCCTAAAAATGCCGTTGACGAAAAGAACGCGATTCTGGAAGTCCGTGCCGGCACCGGCGGTGAAGAAGCCGCTCTGTTCGCCGCGGAATTATTCCGCATGTACGAACATTATGCCGCCGCGCAAGGCTGGAAATTTGAAATGCTGTCCGTCAACGATACCGGTATCGGCGGTTATAAGGAAGCTTCGGCCAGCATTACGGGTAAAAACGTTTTTGAACGTTTAAAATTTGAATCGGGCGTGCATCGTGTCCAGCGGGTACCCGAAACGGAATCTTCCGGCCGTGTGCACACGTCCGCGGCGACGGTTGCCGTTTTGCCCGAAGCCGAGGAAGTCGATCTGAAAATTGATGAAAAGGATTTGAAGATTGACGTTTACCGCGCTTCCGGCGCCGGCGGCCAGCACGTCAACAAAACAGAATCCGCCGTGCGTATCACGCATATTCCGACAGGTTTCGTCGTTGCCTGTCAGGACGAACGGTCACAGTTTAAAAACAAAGAACGCGCCATGCGTATTCTGCGTTCGCGTTTATATGACGTACAGCAGGAACAGCTGAACAAAGAACGTGCCGTCGATCGCAAAAATCAAGTCGGATCAGGCGACCGTTCGGAACGTATCCGCACGTACAATTTTCCGCAAGGCCGTGTGACCGATCATCGTATTAATCTGACTTTATACAAAATTGACGAAGTCATGAACGGAACGGCTTTGGACGAGATTATCGAAGCATTGATTACTGAGGATCAGCTTTCCCGTTTGTCCGAGCTGGATTGATTTTATGGGGCATCTGTACGGTCGCTTCCGGTGCTCGAATGCGCGCGTACGCCGAAGTACGCTTGCGCTTCTGCGTGCCGGTTCTTCCTTCATCTGCCACCCTAAAATCAATCCGGTTTTTGGAATGGGGCATCTGTCTGATTGCTTCCGGTGCTTGAATCTGCGTTGTCCGTTCAGGGGGGAATAAATGCGCATAAAAGATCTTTTGCCTGATTTGACAGCTCGTTTTGAAACTGCCGGTATTGCGGAAGCTGCGGCCGACGCGCGGGCTTTGGTTGCTTTCGCAATCGGTAAAGCGCCTGTTTTCCTGCGTATGAACCCCGATTTTGAAATCGAACCGGATCAGCTGGCTCAAATTAAGGATTTTGCCGGGCGGCGTTTAAAGCGTGAACCCGTTTCAAAAATTACGCAAACGCGCGGATTTTGGCGGCTGGATTTTAAAGTCACGAAGGACGTTTTGGATCCGCGTCCCGATTCCGAAACATTGATAGAAGAAGTGTTGAAAATTTTTCAAGATCGTTTTTCGCCTTTGAATATACTGGATTTGGGAACGGGATCGGGCTGTCTGGCGCAGGCGTTGCTGTGCGAGTTTATCAACGCGCGGGCTGTCGGGCTGGACAGTTCCTTGCAAGCTTTGGCTGTTGCGCGGGAAAACGCCGCGGCCAACGGGTTATCCGGGCGGTTTGAAACCGTCGCGGCCGATTGGAATCTGCCCGGCTGGACGCAGGGGATCGGAACGTTTGATCTGATTATTGCCAATCCGCCGTATATCGCTGAACCGGAAAGGGAAAATCTGGATCCCGAAGTCATTGATTTCGATCCGCCGCAGGCGTTGTTTGCCGGTTCGGACGGGTTGGACGCTTATCGTCGGATTGCGCCGGCGCTGCCCTCTTTGTTGAAAAAAGGCGGCGTTTTTATTACGGAATTCGGCCGGGGACAGCATGAAGACGTCCGCAGGATCGTCTGTTCGGCCGGACTGCGTTTCCGTTCGTTCGGTGTGGATTTGGGCGGAATTATCCGCTGTTTATCCGCTTTTTATTGAAAATCGGCTAGGATTCGTAAAAAAATATTGAAAAATGGAAAAGAGCCATATAGTTTAAGCAGACATAAAAGGAATGTTTCCGCTGAAAATGACGGCGGCATGATTTTTTTAATTTCAACAAAGATGAGTATGATTACATGGGAATGAATCCTCGGGGACGTTCGCGCGGACGCAGCCATAACAACTTTAACAATAACCGCAGATTTAATAACGGACCGACCAGAAATACGGTTTACGACAGTATCGGCCCTGCGGGCAGACTGCGCGGAACGGCTTTTCAGTTAATGGAAAAGTATCTTTCCGCCGCCAAAGAACAAATGTCTTCCGATCGCGTTCTGGCCGAAAGCTGTCTGCAGCATGCGGATCATTATATGCGTTTGAACGCACTGGCCATTGCCGCCGAAGGGGCGCGCTTTGCCCAGCAGAATCAGCCGGAACCCGAATCGGCTGACGCCGCGGCCGAACCGGAACCGGTTGAAAACGACGCGGCGGAAACTCTGCCGGTGGCGGATACGGTCGAAAACGAACCGGTCGTCGTATCTTTTATTCCCGCGGCGCCGCAGCCCGAAGAAAGCAGTCTGAATGAAACGGTAAAGATGGATTTATCCGTTCCCGTGTCAGTCATGGTTGAAAACGAAATGAAAGCCAAACGCGGCCGTCCGGCTGTGAAAAAAGCACCGACACAGGAAAACGGAAGCGTCGTTGCCGTGAAACGCCGCGGCCGCCCGCCCGTAAAAAAAGCGGTTGAGGCCGAAGCGTAATTTTCCCGCTTTAATATGTTTTTGCAAAAAAACAGTTTTTAATCCGAATTAGCATCTTGTGAAAGAAACACGGCGATCCTATATCGGAAAGGGAATTTTTTTTGCTAGAGGCGCAAAATGGATATAGAAAAATTTACAGAAAGAAGCAGAGGCTTTATTCAATCGGCGCAAGGGGTTGCCGAACGCAACGATAACCAGTTTTTAACGCCGGAACACGTATTAAAAGTTTTGCTGGACGATAATGAAGGCATGTGCGCCGAGCTGATTAAAAAAGCCGGCGGCGACCCGAAAAAGGCGAAAAAGGCTGTGGCGGAAGCCATTGACAAACTGCCGAAAGTTTCCGGTCAAAGCGTCGAGTGTTATCCTAATCAGCAATTCGGTAAAATCATGCAGCAGGCCGAAGAAATCGCGCAGAAAGCCGGCGACGAATACGTCACGGTGGAACGTATTTTGCTGGCCATGCTGATCGTTCCGAATACGGAAGTGCATCGTATCTTGACCGAATGCGGATTGACGGCCGTTAATTTGAATAAAGCGATTGAAGATTTGAGGCAGGGCAGAAAGGCGACTTCTGCCAATGCGGAAGGAAAATATAAGGCTTTAAAGAAATTTACGCAGGATTATACGGCGCGCGCGCAGGAAGGCAAACTGGATCCCGTCATCGGACGTGATGAAGAAATCAGGCGCGCCATTCAGGTTTTGTCCCGCAGAACGAAAAACAATCCCGTTCTGATCGGCGAACCGGGCGTCGGGAAAACGGCGGTTGTTGAAGGGCTGGCTTTGCGTATAGTCAACGGCGATGTGCCCGAAAGCCTGAAAAATAAAAAACTGTTGGCTTTGGATATGGGGGCTTTGATTGCCGGGGCGAAATTCCGCGGCGAATTTGAAGAACGCCTGAAATCCGTTTTGGAAGAAATCGAAGCCGCCGGCGGGCAGATCATTTTGTTTATTGATGAAATGCATACGATCGTCGGCGCCGGCGCCAGCGAAGGATCCATGGACGCGTCAAATCTGTTAAAGCCGGCTTTGGCGCGCGGCGAAATGCACTGCATCGGCGCGACAACGCTGGACGAATACAGAAAATATGTGGAAAAAGACGCGGCTTTGGCGCGGCGGTTTCAACCCGTTTTCGTCAACGAACCGACGGTGGAAGACACGATTTCCATTCTGCGCGGAATTAAAGAAAAATATGAATTGCATCACGGCGTAAAAATTTCGGACAGCGCTCTGGTTTCCGCGGCCACATTGTCAAACCGTTACATTTCAGACCGTTTCCTGCCGGATAAAGCGATTGACCTGATGGACGAAGCGGCGTCGCGGTTGCGCATGGAAATTGATTCTAAACCCGAAGCTTTGGACGAAATCGACCGTAAGCTGATTCAGTTGAAAATCGAACGCGAAGCTTTGAAAAAAGAAACGGACGAAGCTTCTGTCGAACGATTGGAAAAGCTGGAAAAAGATATTCATGATTTGGAAGAGGATTCCGCGTCTAAAACGGCGGAATGGCTGTCGAGCAAAAACGCGATGGCCGCCGCGGCGAAACTGCGCGAACAGTTGGACGCCGCCAAAATCGAAGTCGACAAAGCTTTGCGCGACGGGCAGTACGAACGTGCGGGCGAACTGCGCTATAAACAAATTCCCGAACTGGAAAACAAACTGAAAGAAGCGGAAACACTGGCGGCTTCGGCTCAGGTGGCGGCGCGTAAGAACGTCACGTCGGAAATGATTGCTTCCGTCGTTTCGCGCTGGACGGGGATCCCCGTTGATAAAATGCTGACCGGAGAACGTGAAAAACTGCTGAATATGGAAGAACATATTCAAGCCCGCCTGATCGGCCAGGAAGAAGCGGTCAAAGCCGTATCGAACGCCGTCCGCCGTTCGCGTTCCGGGTTGCAGGATCCGAACAGACCGATGGGATCGTTTTTGTTTTTGGGACCGACGGGCGTCGGGAAAACGGAACTGGCGCGTGCTTTGGCGGAATTTTTATTTAATGACGAAAAAGCGCTGCTGCGTATTGATATGTCCGAATACATGGAAAAACATGCCGTCGCGCGTTTGCTTGGCGCTCCTCCGGGGTACGTCGGATACGATCAGGGCGGCGTTTTGACCGAAGCCGTGCGTCGCCGGCCGTATCAGGTGATCCTGTTTGACGAAGTGGAAAAAGCCCACCCTGACGTATTTAACATTTTGCTGCAGGTTCTGGACGACGGGCGGCTGACGGACGGGCAGGGGCATACGGTTGATTTTAAAAATACTCTGATTATTCTAACCTCAAATCTGGGGGCGCAGATTTTAGCCGATCAACCGGAAGACCAGGATATTGAAAAAATCCGACCGGCCGTAATGGAAATTGTTCAGGGCGCCTTTAAGCCTGAATTTTTAAACCGTCTGGACGAGATTTTGTTGTTCCGTCGCTTGAATCGTCTGGATATGCGTGGCATTGTTCAGATTCAGCTGGCGCGGCTGGATAACCGGCTGGCGGAACGCCATATTAAACTTGATTTGGACGAAAAAGCTTTGAACTGGCTGGCCGATACGGGATACGAACCTATGTACGGCGCTCGGCCGTTGAAACGCCTGATCCAGCGCGAATTGGAAAACCGGCTGGCTATGGCTATTCTGGACGGTATGATTAAAGACAATTCCGTGGTTAAGATCCGTGTTGTTGATGACGCTTTGCAGATCGTCGGTTCCAGCCGGGAGGCGCAAGACGAAGAGGACGACAGCCGGGACGATCCGTCCGAAACAGGTGATCAGATACAAGACGTGGAATTTGAAGAGGTCAAACCGAAAACGCCCGCTGCCAAGCGGCTGGTGAAACGGCCGGTGTTAAAACAACCCGGCACGCCGCTGCTGCCCGGAACCGGGCCGGCTGATCCGCCGGAAAAGCAATAAAACTTTTCAGAAAGGACAAAGATTATTCTTTGTCCTTTCTTTGTTTCAGTTCTTTGATGTCTTCGTTGGAAAAACGCATGCCGGTCAACAGGCACAGTTCAATTAATCCGATGTTTGTTCTGGGCATGTGCATGCCGAAAACGGAAGCGCCGGCAAACCGTTTAAAATCCTGAGAATGAAGTGTCCGGCCGGGACCCAGAGCAATCCAGGTCTGGTTGGGCAGAATCGTATATTTCAGGGAACTGTAGTATTCCAGCTGGCTGCGACCCAGCGCCGTTTGTTCAATTCGGGCGTAATCGCCGGTTTTGCCGGTCAGGATCAGCGACGCTTCCACCAGCCCCAATGAAAGCGAACAGCTGTTGATCGTTGTATCGTGCTGGGTATACATGTCTTCCAGCAGTCTGGTCGTCTGGCGCGCGGCAAAATTAACAAAAGACTGCTGCTGTGTCATTTGATAACGCTGGTTGGCGGCAATCATATCCCACGTATAATCTTCAACATCTTTCATATACCGCGGCAGTGTCATGAAGTAGGCGTCTATTTGAGGCAGCAGTTCGGCAATTTCCTTGTCGGACGGATTGATCTGCAAATAAATGGCAAAAGCCTGCCAAACATGCGGCATGAACGGATTTTTCTGCGCCGGTGTTTTTAACGCCTGCTGCGTGTGATAAATCAGGGCTTTACGCCATTCTTCACGATCTTCGGCAAACGCGTTGTCGCTGGTCGCGCTCCAGTAAGACATTTCCGTCATCAGGGCAAAAGCCGTCGCGGCGATTTCCGCTTCCAGCCTTTGGATTCTGTGTTTCGGCGAAACTTTTCGCGTTTGGGGCGTGGAAATACCGCTTTTGTTGTAATAAAAAGAAATCAGTTTGCCCGGCATGTCGCTGTGGACGACGGAAGAATCCGCGTATCCTTTTAACGCCTTGACGGTAGAAGACAAAACAATTGACGCCAGCTGCGAATCAATGTTGTTGCGGATTAAAAAGATATAATACTGAATCAGTGTATAACCGGCGCGGGTTTGATGAATGATATTATCCCAGTAGGTGTAATTGCCGGTGATAAAATCGTATTCGTATCTGAAAAACCCGTCCGGCTGCTGTTGATTGATCAGGAAATGCGCTGATAACGAAAGATAATCCAGCACTTTGCCGGGCTGCTGAGGCTGGGCGGCGGACGCGGTTTCTTCTTCGGTTTGTTTTTTTTCCTTAATGCAAGCCGGCAAAGCCAAAAAAGCGGAGCATAACAGGCAAATTAATGTTTTGCGGATCATCTTTTTTCCCTTTTCCTGAACCTGATATAGTGTAAAAGGGAATGAAGCAAAGTCAAAATGAAAATAATATTTTTGATTATCTCTTGTTAATAAACATATAGTAAGTTAAAAAAGTAACTCTGTCTGTCAACCCGAAGCGATAAAACGAATGCGCAGGAAAATACGAATATTTAAAAGGATCGGTAAAAACGCGTTTGTTCAAACAATGATCGGACGCCTGCTGTATCTGTATGTCTGGCTGGTTTACAAAACGTCCGGCTGGTCTATGGACGGGCTGCGCGACGAATATGTCAGCGGGGATTTTTCTTATTTCATTACATTTTGGCACGGCCGGTCCATGTCCGACATGTTTTTGGTGCTGGACAGAAAATTGCAAAAGACGGTGTCTGTGCTGATTTCCCTGCATCGTGACGGGCGGATTATGGCTTCGGCAATGAAGGGATTAGGAATTCAGCCGATTAACGGTTCGTCGAAACGCGGCGGCGCCGTCGCGGCATTGGAAATGATCCGGACGCTGAATAAACCGGCCAATGTGGTGGCGTTGTCTCCCGACGGCCGCAAACCCGGATATAAAATGACCGAAGGATTGATCCATCTGGCAAAAAAATCGCAAAAGCCGATTGTTTTATCGGCCTTTTCCGTCCGCCGCGGCAAGATGTTAAAAACGTGGGACAAATATTTGTTTCCGTTTTTGTTCAATAAAGGGATCGTATTGTTCAGCGAACCGATTTACATTCCGGCGGATCTGGATCGGGACGGAGTGGAAGAATGGCGCCGGATTTTGGAAGACAGATTGATTGATTTAACGGAGGAAGCCGACCGACGTATCGGTTTAAAAGGACGGCTTCCCTTGCGCATGGAAGGAACACAAGAATGAATTTAATGTCGGTATCTCTTTATCGGGCGGCAACGTATGTCGGGTATCCGCTGATCGCCGCTTATCTGGCCGTGCGCAAATCCCGCGGCAAAGAAGATCTGAACCGTTTCGGCGAACGCATGGGCTTTGCTTCCCGTCCGCGCCCGGAAGGCAAGCTGGTCTGGCTGCACGGCGCCAGCGTCGGGGAAACGTTGTCCATGTTGCCTTTGATCAACAAAATTCAGGAATTGTATCCCGATGTTAATATTCTGGTGACTTCCGGTACGGTAACGTCGGCGCAGTTAATGGAAAAACGCCTGTCGGGCAAGGCGTTTCACCAGTATATCCCCATTGACTGCATGGCGCAGGTCAACCGTTTTGTCGATTACTGGAAGCCGGATCTGGTTTTATGGCTGGAATCGGAATTCTGGCCGAATATCCTGTCCGCTATTTCCAAACGTCATATTCCGCTTTTGCTGATTAACGGCCGCGTGTCGGACCGTTCTTTCAGACGTTGGAAAAAAATGCCGCGTTTCAGCGCTCAAATTCAGGATATGTTTGTAAAATCCTTCGGCCAGACGCAGGAAGACGCGGACAGATTGAAAGCAATCGGCGCCAAAAACACGGCCTGTGTCGGCAATATCAAGTTTGCTTCGGCTCCTTTGCCGGTGGACGAAGACGAATTGAAACGCATGCGGGAACAAATCGGGGGCAGAGCCTGCTGGACGGCCGGCAGCACTCATGCGGGCGAAGACGGCGTGATTGCTGATGTGCATAAAGCCTTGAAGGAAAAAATACCGGGTGTTTTAACGATTGTCGCGCCGCGTCACCCGAACCGGGCTGATGAAATTGAAGGCATTTTTAAAAATGCGGGACTGAATGTAGCCCGCCGTTCACGCAAGGAAGACATTCAGCCGCAGACGGATATTTATCTGGCCGATACGATCGGGGAAATGGGGCTGTTTTACCGTCTGGGGGCGGCGGCTTTCGTCGGCGGATCAATGATTCCGTTCGGCGGACAGAATATCATTGAGCCGGCACGGTTGGGAAAAGCGGTTTTGTGCGGACAGTATATGATGAATTTCCGTGAAATTGTCGCGCGTGCCAAAGAAGCCGACGCTTTGTTCGTCGCCGAAAATGAATCCGAACTGGCGCAGGCTTTGGCGGATTTGCTGACGGATAAAAAATTGCTTGATAAAAAACAAAAGAACGCGCAAGCTTTCGCTGTGGCGGAATCAAACGTATTGGATCGTTTAATGCCGCAGCTGGCAGATTATTTGACAGATCGTAAATAGAGGGGACTATGCCGTTAAAATCTCCGAAATTTTGGCAAAAGAAAAATACTTTTTTAGGTAAACTGTTATCTCCGCTGGGCAGAATATACGCGTGGGCGCTGCGCCGGAAGCTGAAAAACACAAAGTCGTACCGTTCTAAAATACCGGTTGTCTGCATAGGCAATCTGGTTATGGGCGGCGTGGGCAAAACGCCGCTGGCCGTGTCTGTCGCCGAATATTTCAAGATGAACGGCATGCGTCCGGTTTTTTTAACGCGCGGTTACGGCGGCGGGTTAATCAACGTCTTGGTTGATTTGGATAAGCATACGGCCAAAGATACCGGAGATGAAGCGTTGCTTCTGGCGCGTATTGCGCCGACGATTGTTGACGCCGACAGGGCGCGCGGAGCAAAAACGGCCGAAAAAATCGGCGCGGACGTGATTATTATGGACGACGGATTTCAAAACCCGCAGCTGGTTAAGGATTTGTCCTTTGCCGTTTTTGACGGGCGTTACGGTTTCGGCAATGGCAAAGTTTTTCCGGCAGGACCTTTGCGCGAACCGGTGGAAGACGGATTGCAGCGCGCCGATGCGTTTATTGTCGTCGGCAAAGATAAGGCCGGAATTAAAGAATGGATTGACAAACGTTTTATGTCTTTGCCTTTTATCGGAACGCACATTGAACAGAACGTGGCGAAAATCGCTCAGCTGTCCGGTAAAAAAGTGTTCGCTTTCGCCGGGATCGGGTATCCTGACAAGTTTTTTGACATGTTAAGGGATTACGGTTGCGACGTTGTGGAAACCCAGGCGTTTTCAGACCATTATCCTTATACGGACGAAGACATGACCGATCTGATCGCCCGGGCCGATAAACTGGAAGCCGTTTTGGTCACGACGGCCAAAGACGGGGTCAGAATCGCTCCCCGGTTTTTACCGCAAGTGCAAATTGTCGAAGCTTATATGGTCTGGGATACGCCTGATGCAATGTGTGCGTTGCTGTCGGCTTTGCATAAAAAATAATCGGGCAATATCGTGAGCAGGTCTTTGAAAAGAAAAATAAAGCGGGCCGTTTATATGTGTACCCGTTACCCGCTGGAATTAATCGGAACGGTTATTTTCTGCGGTATTTTTCGTTTGCTGCCGCTGGACTGGGCGTCCGGCGCGGGCGGTTTTCTGGGGCGCCATATCGGCCCGCATCTGCGTATTTCCTGGGTAGCCCGGTATAATTTAATGAAAGTTTTTCCTGAAAAAACGCCGGCTGAAATTGACGCGATTGTCGTTGGCATGTGGGACAATCTGGTGCGCACTTTTGTTGAATACCCTCATTTGCGCCAGTTGTCCGTTCATTATGAAGACCGTATCGAGTTCGTAAACTTTGACCGCTGCGAGGCTTTGCGCGACGACGGACGCGCCGGTATTTTGTTTTCAGCGCATATCGGCAACTGGGAAGTGTCGTCAATTGTCGGTAATAAGCTGGGCATACCGCTGCACCGGATTTATCGGTCGGCCAACAATCCTTATGTGGAATGGTTGTTTCGTTTTTTTCGCCAGAAAATACCGGGCGTTTTGGTTCCCAAAGGCATGGGCGGTTTTCGCCGGATTGTTGACCTGATGCGTAAAAACGGTCATTTCGCGCTGCTGATCGATCAAAAAATGAACGAAGGCATCGCGGTGGATTTTTTCGGTTATCCCGTTATGACGACGCCGTCTTTGGCTTCCCTTGTTTTAAAACATGACTATCCGGCTTTGCCCGTGCGTTCCCAGCGCTTAAAAGGCGCTTATTTCCGCCTGACGGCCGAAGAACCTCTGAAAATCGAAAAAACCGGTAATAACGAAGAAGATATCCGACGATTTATGGAAAAAGCCAATCATGTTCTGGAACGCTGGATCAGGGACGATCCGACGCAGTGGCTGTGGGTGCACAAACGTTGGCCTGATTCCAAATATATGTGGAAACGGCTGTATAAACAGCGCCGTTTGTGGAAGAAAGGCGTCAAGCCGCAGGACGTTTTTTCGGCCGCCGTCCGCGGGCGCGGGGAAAGCGCGGTAAAAGTATAAAAAAAATCTTTGACCTGCGGGCGTTATTAGTGCTTAAAATTAAAGGAAGTTTTCTTAAAACCTTTAAAGGAAAAAAGAATGGGCGAAAAACAGACTGCGGAAACAATTGAAAAAATGAGCTTTGAAGAGGCGCTGAACGCTTTGGAAGAAATCGTCCGCCAATTGGAAGCCGGTAAGGTCAGACTGGACGAAGCAATTGATTTTTATGAACGCGGTATGCTGCTGCGCCGTCATTGTGAAAAAAAACTGTCTGCCGCTCGTTCCAAAATAGATCAGATTACGGCTTCTTTGAACGGGGAAGCCGTTGGATTCACCCCCGCTGCAATGGAGTAAACCGATGCCTAATTTATCTGCCGCTATCAAAGAAACCGCCGCCGAAGTCGCGGCCGAACTCGACAGACTGCTGCCTTTGCCCAATACGCCGGAACGCCGCGTAATCGAAGCGATGCGTTATTCCGTGCTGGCCGGCGGGAAATGTCTGCGGCCGTTTTTGGTCATGCAGAGTGCTAATTTGTTCGGTATTGAAAAAAACAGAGCGCTGCGCGTCGCGGTGGCTTTGGAAATGGTGCATTGCTATTCGCTGATTCATGACGATTTGCCGGCGATGGACAATGACGATATGCGCCGCGGCCAGCCGACCTGTCATAAAAAATTCGACGAAGCGACGGCTATTTTGGCCGGTGACGGGCTGTTGACCCGCGCTTTCGGCGTGATCGCCGCGGACGAATGTCTGTTTGAACCGGCCGTGCGCTGTCAGCTGATCGCCGAATTGTCCAAAGCGGCCGGCATGAACGGCATGATCGGCGGGCAGATGCTGGATATTCTGGCCGAACATATGGACGATATGGATATGCCGGGAATTATCCGCCTGCAGCAGATGAAAACGGGCCGTTTGTTCGCCTTCGCCTGCGAAGCCGGCGCAATTATGGGCAAAGCGTCTTACGAAGACCGGCAGGTGTTAAAGGATTACGCGCGCGATATCGGGCTGGCGTTTCAGATTGCCGATGATATTCTGGACGTTGAAGGCGATGCGGATTCGATGGGAAAAGCCGTGCGCAAAGATCTGGACGCGCATAAGGCGACGTTTATTTCCCTGCTGGGACTGGAAAAGGCCAAAGAGCAGGCGGACGCTTTGTCTTATCAGGCGATCGCTTCTTTGGAATGTTTTGATGAAAAAGCGGACTTGCTGCGCGAATTGGCCCGGTTTATTGTGGAACGTCGTTCATGAGTAAAAAGAAAAAGGCGGCGGGGGCCGGACAACCGAAGAAAAAGGTTGATTTCCCGCTGTTGGATTCGATTAAATCGCCGGCTGATCTGCGGGATCTGCCGCTGGAAGACCTGCCGTATCTGGCCGAAGAAATCAGACAGGAAATCATTCATGTCGTGTCTTCGACAGGGGGGCATCTGGGCGCCAGTTTGGGGGTTGTGGAATTAACGATCGCTTTGCATTATGTGTTTAACACGCCGCAGGACAGGCTGATCTGGGACGTGGGGCATCAATGCTATGCCCATAAACTGATTACCGGGCGGAAAAACCATTTTTCGGCGCTGCGTCAGGCAAACGGTCTGTCAGGTTTTACAAAACGGTCCGAAAGCGAATATGATCCGTTCGGGGCGGGGCACAGCTCGACGTCCATTTCCGCGGCGGCGGGCATGGCGGCGGGACGGGATCTGCTGTACAGGAAAAACAATGTCATCAGCGTGATCGGCGACGGGTCGATGAGCGCCGGCATGGCGTTTGAGGCTTTGAATAACGCCGGATCGAAAAATTCGCGGCTGATTGTCATTTTGAACGACAACGACATGTCGATCGCGCGTCCCGTCGGGGCGCTCAGCCACCATTTGTCACAGCTGATTTCTTCCAAACCGTACATGAGTTTGCGCCAGGTTGCGCTGGATATGGCTTCGCGTCTGCCGCAGTTTGTCAAAAAAACCGCTTTGAAGGCGGAACGTCATGCCAAAGGATTTGTTACCGGCGGGACTTTGTTCGAGGAATTGGGATTTTATTACGTCGGGCCGATTGACGGACACAGTTTTGAACAGTTGATCCCGATCTTGACAAATATCCGCGACGCAGCGGAAGACTGCCCGATTCTGGTGCATGTCGTGACGCATAAAGGCAAAGGGTATGAACCGGCGGAAAAATGGCCGTCCAAGTATCACGGCGTGACAAGCTTTGACGTCGAAACAGGGGAGTTCCAACCTAAAAAGTGTACGCGTCCGACGTTTACGCAGGTGTTTTCCGATACGATTGTTTCTTTGGCGCGTCAGGATCAGAAAATCGCGGCGATTACGGCGGCCATGCCGTCGGGAACGGGATTAGACGCGTTTGCCGAAAAGTATCCTGACCGCTTTTTTGACGTCGGTATCGCCGAACAGCATGCCGTTACGTTTGCCGCGGGGCTGGCCTGTGAAGGGATAAAGCCTTTTGTCGCTTTGTATTCCAGCTTTTTGCAAAGGGCGTATGATCAGGTGTTGCATGACGTCGCTTTGCAGAAATTGCCCGTGCGTTTTGCGATCGACCGGGCGGGTTTTGTCGGCGAAGACGGCGCGACGCATCACGGGGCTTTTGATCTGGCGATGCTTTGCCCGATCCCGAACATGATTGTTATGGCGCCGTCGGATCAGGCGGAACTGCAGAGAATGCTGGTGACAATGGCGGGTATTGACGATACGCCGTCGGCGGTGCGTTATCCGCGCGGGGCAGGCGTTTTGCCGGATATGCCGGAAAACTTTGAACCGTTGAAAATCGGCAAAGGGCGTATTTTGCGCGAAGGCAACCGCGTGGCGATTTTAAGCTTGGGAACGCGGCTGGAAGCTTGCCTGACCGCGGCGGATATGCTGGCGCTGGAAGGTATTTCGGCAACGGTGGCGGACGCGCGTTTCGCCAAGCCGTTTGACGAAGCTTTGCTGCGCGAACTGGCCGAAGGGCATCAGGCGCTGGCTGTCGTGGAAGAAGGCGTGCAGGGTGGTTTCGGTTCTTTGGTTATGACCTGGCTGGCAAACAACGGCCTGTTGGAAAAAACAAAGGTGCGTTTTTTAACCATGCCGGATTCTTTTATCGAACAAGCGACAATGGAACGCCAGTACGAACTGGCGGGATTAAACGCGCGTTCGATTGCGAACGCCGTTGCGGCAATGGTCGGATAACCGATGAAAAAACGGGCGGATTCTCTTTTGGTGGAACAAGGGCTGGCGGAAAACGCCGCCAAAGCGCAGGCTTTGATTATGGCCGGCGTTGTTTTGGCAGGAACCCGGCGGATTGACAAAGCGGGGGAAATGTTAAAACCGGAAACGATTCTGCGCGTGAAAGGAAAAGATTTCCCGTGGGTGTCGCGCGGGGGATTAAAACTGATAAAAGGGCTGGACGAATCCGGGATTGACCCGGCGGGATTTGTGTGTCTGGACGTCGGGTGTTCGACGGGGGGATTTACGGACGTGCTGTTGTTCCGCGGCGCCGCCAGAGTATACGCCGTTGACGTCGGTTACGGCCAACTGGCGCAAAAGCTGCGTGTTGATGAACGCGTCGTCGTGCTGGAAAGAACGAACGCGCGTTATTTAACCGCGGAACAGATTCCTGATCCTGTGGATTTAATCGTATGCGACGCCAGCTTTATCCGGCTGGAAAACGTTTTGCCCGTGCCGTTGACTTTTGCCAAAAAAAGCGGAGCGCATTTAATCGCGCTGATCAAACCGCAGTTTGAAGTGGAAAAGTATCAGGTCGGCGAAAACGGCGTCGTGCGCGATCCGGCTTTGCATCGCGGTGTGTGCGGACATGTCCGGGAATGGCTGGAATCTTTACCCGGCTGGACGGTTAAGGGAATCTGCCAAAGCCCGGTCAAAGGCCCGGAAGGAAATATCGAGTTTTTGATTGCCGCAGATTATGCCGCCGAATAAAAAAGGCTGAAAATCGTTACTTTCCCTTAATATTTTTTTTATAAAATGCAAACTGTATACGTCTGAAAAAAGGTAAACAGTTATGCGTGCGATCAAAAAAATAAGCGATTATAAAAACAAGCTTTTATTGTCTACGGCATTGACGGCCGCCATTCTTTTTTCAGATGTGCCGCCTGTCGCGGCCGATGTTTGTTCCGACGGCACGAACGGGGCGGATTGTACGGTTACGGGAACGGTTTCCGTCAAATCAATAACGGCAAAAAATATCAATTCAAGTTCAAACCAGACGGGCACATTAAGTATTACCGGAACGGAAAGCAGCAATCTGACGGGAGACGTATATTTATCCGGATTGAACTTGACGAACAGCGGAACTGCGGTTTTTTCCGGCGCTGAGTCGAAAGTTGATACTGTTAGTTTGAATGACGGTACATTAGTTATTAATAACGGTGATTTGTATGTTTCTTCCGTAAGTTCTGGGACTGCCAAAATTTATGGCATAGGCACTTTGCAGTTAGACAGCGGCTGGATTGATTCCACCGGTGGAAATAAGCTGGCCGGTTTGACTGTCGGATCCGGTACGGTAAATCTTTCATATGATGGAAATGATGTCAACCTTGGCACTGTTAAATATGCTTCGGCTGACGGAGGTGTGTTGTCCGTCAAAGGAAACGGGGGAGAAGTTTCTATCGACAGTTATATGGCGCAGTCAGCAAATAATAAGCTTCAGGTAGCAAGCGGGGGCACGCTAAACGTTGAAAACATAACGGCATATAATATTAATTCTGCCACTTCGCAATATGGAACAGTAAACGTATCCGGTTCGGGCGTGTTCAACGGTCCGGTATATCTTTCTTCGCTGAATGTTTTGACAGGCGGCAGTATTACATTCGGCAGTGGTTTTGAAATGCACGGCGCTTTGAATATAAAAAACGCTGCCAATATCGGTATCCGAAATAAAACATATATATCGGATCTCGGCGGCGTATTTTCGAACGGGATTACCGATAACCGGACATATACGCTGTATGGCGGCACATGGACAAGCACGGATAATAATGCTGCTGATATTCCGGATGAGACATATTCCTCGCCGGGGAAGAAAGCACTTCCAAATGGTATTTTTCAAAATCGGGCAGGCGGTATATTAATCAGCCAAGAAGACCCTCTTAATCCGCCGACGATTGATTTTCAGGGCGGTGTCATATGGGATTATTCAGCTTATGTGCCGTCTTTATCTGATACTGACTGGGTTAGAATTAATGGTGAAACACTAACAAAAGATGCTGTCAGGGGGGATATTGCTATCAGCGGCGGAATCCTGACGGGAAAAATTGATATTCGAAAGGGGAGCTCTGAAGCATATTTTTGGACGAAGGATAAAGAAGGCAATTCTAAGCAATATGAAATCCTTTCATCGGGAAATATAAATATCTCCGGCGGTCAGCTTAATTTTACCAAAAATAATTCCCAAATCATGATGTATGATAATAACACGGGTGATATCAACATTTCCGGCGGTAAATGGAACGTGTCGGGAAATACTCTGGTTCAAGGATCGAAAGGTAATGAGGTTAATATTATCGGCGGACAATTTGATATCAAAGAAAACAAAACATTAACGTTAGCCGGTACATCCGGGGCCTTGTCAAATGCGATGTCAACTTTTTCGATCCAGGGCCTGGGAACATTAAATTTAGAATTTACCAGTAGTTTTTCTATTAACTCGGCAATAAACTGGACAGAAGGGACATTACAGCAAACAGACGGCACATTAAACATTAATGCGCCGGTGACGCTGAATACCTTTAAACAGGACGGCAGTAACCTTTCTTTGGTTATTACGGGCGTTCTGTCCATTACCAATGACATCACGATGAACGGGAATTTATCCGGCAGCGGCGAGCTGAAATTATCAGAAGAGGCCAAGGCAACCATCGGAACATTGACGAAATTCGGAACAATTTCCGTGGGTCGCGGATCCGTTACTTTCCTTGTCGGAAATGATACGGACGAATTGTCTTTATCTGTTTTAAACGGCGCGTCAGGAAGTATCGGCAAAGAAATCGGTACAATCAACATAAATTCCAGATTGGTCGTCGATACAGTCAATTTAGGTAATTCAACCCTGAATTTAAAAGAAGAATTGGTTGTTAAGACATTAAATTTTGATAACGGAAAAGTTGTTTTCCTGACAAATTTAAAGCCGTTGACATTGACGGATTCAACAACAATATGGAATACGTCAAAGATCATAACCGATCCTAAGATTGTCGAAGACGCTACGACCGGTATGGTGACGATCAAAGACGGTATGACTTTGACGTTTGCCGACAAAGCGGGAACAAATGATGCTTTCAGCAGCAGCGGATTGACAGTTAATGTTGAAAACGGCGCCTTTGCCGAATTTAGCTCTGCAAATGTTTCTTTTGATACATTAAGCATGACCAAAGGAACCGCAACGGTTAAAAGCGGCCTTTTAACGGTGAACGACGTGATTTTCGGCGACAGAACAGCCAGCGCGGGAAGTTTGACGGTAAACGCCGGCGCTGAAATGAAAGTTACAGAAAAATTAACGGCAACGGTCGGATCGACCATTACGGCTGACGGAGTGTTGAGTGTCGCAAATTTAACTACAAACGGTTCGAAAGACGAATGGGCTACTCTGACCGGGACAGGAACGGTAAAAGTAACACAGACGGGAAGCTTTTCCGGCAGAATTCAAAATCTGGCAAATCTGGAAATAAACGGCGGTACGGCGACATTTACAAATCAGACGGGCAGCGAAGATGCGATCGGAACGATGAAAGTCATTAACGGAACGGTTTCTTTGCAAAACGGTACGCTGACTTTGGATTCTTTGATACTAAATCACGGAACGGTGAATTTGGTAAATGAAGACGTGACGCTGGCCTTAAAGCAAAATCCCGGTGAAGACGCCGGTATTTCCGGCGAAGGCAATTCGATTTCCGGCAAAGGAACTTTGGAATTGCTGAACGATACCAGTATGAGTTTCGGTGGAGGAACGCAGGGGAACGTCGGTTATCTGGGCGGTTTGAAAATCGGCACGGGAACCGCGACCATTACGGCGGATACTCCTTTGGGAAGTGTTAAATTCAGTTCGACTCAGGGCGGAACGCTGCAGATTAATTCCGGAGCGACTCTGTCATTGCAAGATGATCCATCTTCTTCCCCCGGCTCCTCCACTCCTGTCTGTACAAGAGAGGATAATTGCCGTATTACAACAAACGCCGGAAATATCGTCCGGGGTGAAGGTACTTTGAAACTGGTTAACGGGGACGGGTCCGTTTTCGGCGGTCAGGTTAGTTTGGGGACTTTGGATTTCGGCGCTGCGAATGGCACGATTACGTTTAATTACGCCGGTGAATCGCAAATCAATAACTTTATTGTAAATTCTGGCGGTGCAAATGTCATTGTCAACAACGGAACGTTGGCCGTCGGCAATAGTTTCGGTAATGAAAATACGACGGTTTCCGGAACGGGAATGTTGTTTTTGCAAAACGGAACGTTTAAAAACGGCTCCAATCAGTCTTTGGCAAATTTAAAAATCGGATCGGGAACCGTTACTGTCGCCGGGGCAAATCTGGGCAATGTTTTATTCAATTCCGCTGCGGACGGGACGTTGAATTTATCAGGCGATACGACTGTAACCGGAAACATTACGGTTGATTCGGGCAACAGCATCAAAGGAACAGAATTGATTCTGTCTGGAACCGGAGCTTCAGGGTCGTTTGATTCCGATTTGAAAAATTTGGCTAATTTAACGATTCAAAACGGAGCAACGGCGTATATCAATACGTCAACACAGGTCGGCAACGGAGGCAACGGGTTGACTTTGTCGGATAATTCGCAACTGGTTATCGGAGACGGCGCGATCCTGACCGTCAGCGGTAATCTGGGCAGCGATGCTTCTTCCGTCATTACCGGGGACGGAACGTTGAATTTATCAGGAACCGTAGCGGTTAAAGGCGTTTTGGATAATTTAAATCATCTGCTGGTATCGGGAGGTGCGGCAACAACAGAAAATGCGTCGAATATCAGTGGCAGTATTACCGTTGAAGACGGGGCGACGTTGAACTTTAACGGCGGTTCGGCCGGTCAGGCAATCGTCAACGGAACATTGAATATTACTGCTGCTACAACGCTGCCGACAGTTACGTTTGATCAAACCGGCGGCGCTTTGGGCATTAATGAAGGGGTAATTTTAACCGTTACAAACAATATCACCGTTAAAGCCAATGATGTTTTATCCGGTACGGGAACTTTGTATTTGGGTGGGAATTCTTCCGGAATTTTTGCTATGAATACGGCCTTTGACGGGCGAATCAGAATCGGAACGGGAACGGCGTATATTCAGACAAACGCGCAAATCGGTGCAATAGATTTTGCCAACGGCAACGGCGGGGTTCTGGATATCGCTGACGGAAAAACGTTAACGGTCGGTTCAATTATAACCGAAGGAACAAATAAAATTACCGGAAACGGTACGCTGAATCTGAACGGAAACGGATCGTCATTTAAAGCTCCGATTGATAATCTGGGCACATTGAAGGTTTCCGGAGGGACGGCGGATTTTTATAATAATATCAATATCGGAACGCTGGCTTTTAATAATGGCGGCTGGGTCAGGTTGAATACCGGCATGACGATGAATGTGACCGATATGACGCAAAACGGAGCGATCGGGTCGGTGTATGGAAACGGTTCTTTTGTCGCCGGATCGGGAAATATCGCATTTTCCACAGGCGATCAAGAATTAGCCAGTGCGACGATCGGAACGGGTGTGTTGGATTTTGTCGGCAATTCTTATGTCGGATCTTTAAAATATTCTTCGGTCAACGGTACGATCAATATTTCAAACGGAATAACGGTAACCGTCGGTTCCGATTTTTCGGGGATCGGCAAGCTGACCGGGGCTGAAAAGGCTCGTTTGCAGTTGGAAGGCCAGGCCGGAGCAACTTTTGAAAACGCGCAGGGATTCCAAGGGACAATCAGCGCCGGCACCGGTTCTTTGAGATTTTTATCGGATACGGATTTTACATCGCTGATCTTAAATTCGGCAACCGCCGCGTTTGAACGTCAGGCCGTTATCGATGATGTTTTGATCGCGGACGGCAGGGCGGAATTCAATCAGACGGCAAATATCAATTCGCTGACCATTTCATCGGTCGGATCCGTGCGTTTTAACAGTACGGCGGAACTGGGGGCTTTGTTTGTCGGTTCCGGATCCGCGCAGTTTAAAAAGAATGCAACGTTGACAAACGGCAGCGTCGGTACCGGCGGAGTTCTGGATATTGACGTCAATACGCTGACTTTTAATACCGGAGATTTTGCTTTTAACGATAATTCAAATTTCGTTATGCGTATTTCCAGAGAAGCGACCGACGAACAGGGGAATGTTAATTCCACCGGATACGGCAAGCTGGTCTTTAACGGCGGAACGCTGAATATCCGCAATAATGTCAAGCTGGATCTGACGATTGATTACGGGCTGCAAACGGCAGAGGCAGGATCTGTCTTTCAACTGGTTGACGGTAATGTTACCGGATCTCAGAAATTTGTTTTTGAAAACAACCGTTATTCGCTGACGGAAGAAACCTGTTCCGGCGGTTCCGGAATTTGTTATCGTCTGGTTCAGACGTCTACCGGCGGGCAGGTGGCTGAAGAAGAAGCCGGTAATCAAAACCAGATCAATACGGCGGAAGCTTTTTTGGACGGCGAATTGTTTGAATACGGTACGAAAATTTTTGACGTGGCGGAACATCTGGACGCTTTATCGCAGAAAAAAGGCGGTTCGCGGGCTTATCTGAACGCGCTGACAGCCGTTGCTCCGGACGTTACCGGCGCGATGACGCGCCAGCCGATTGCTTTGCAGTCTAAAATCTCAAACACGTTGTCCGCGCGTTTGAACGGTCTGATGGGGTCTATGGGCAGTTCGTCCAGAACATACCGGGAAATCCAGAAAATGTACGGTCGTTCGGGCGGATCGCCGTATCGTTCCCGTTTTATGCGTTCCGACGATTATTACCGCCGTGCGGGATATTATGATCAGGACGATCAGCCGGTGACAAGGCCGCGTCCGGCTTACCGCCGCCGTGTTGAACCCGGCAGTCCGGAAGCCGTTGAAATGACGTCTGAACGCAAAAGATGGGCAAAGAGAAAAACAACTTATTCACAGCCCCGGAATTTCGGTTTATGGGCGCAGGCGTTCTATAATACCGCGGATTATTTATCGACAAACAAGCCGGACGGATTTTCAGGCGATACGAACGGTTTTGCTTTCGGCGCGGACATGCAGCTGTTTGACGTTTTCGCCGTCGGGCTGGGGTACGCGTCGACAACGACGACATTGGATACTTTACAGCGTTCCACCGACGTGACGGGAGATTCTTTCTTCCTGTACGGTATGTACAAACCGTCCGACTGGTTTGTCAGCACTGTTTTGAACACGACGTCCATGAGCTATGAGGAATCCAAAGATTTGTCCGGTATGACCGTTTCGGATAAATATGACGGATCGTCTTTCGGAGCTTCGGTCATGTTCGGAAAAGATCTGAAGACCTGGACGCCGGCCGTCGGGCTGCGCTATGTTACGGCTGACCGTGACGCGCACAAAGACGAAATCGGACAGGATATTTCCGGTATTTCGACAAACGTTTTGACTTTGGTCGCGGAAGGTCGCTTTAACCATGATTTCGCGCAGACAAATAATTCGCTGTGGCACAGTGAATTTTCGGGGGCGTTAACGTATGATCTGACGGCTTCGGGCGAAGACGCCGTTGTCAATCTGCCCAACGGCAGTATGTATACGGTCAAAGGCGACGATTTTGATCCGCTGGGAATTGAACTGGGCGCTTCGATCGCTTATCTGTGGGGCGAACATGTAGACGTTTCCGCGGGATACAATCTGGAATGGCGGCCGGATTATATGTCGCATACGCTGACGGCCGTATTCAGGTATTCATTTTAAAGAAAAGCCCCGGAGTTATTCGCGGGGCTTTTTTCTTTGATAAAAGGAAACGGTTGTTTTTTCGGACAGGCGGCTTCTTTTTTTTAAAAAAAACTCGTTTTTAAAGCGCTGCAAATCTAAGCTTTTACCGGCGTTAAACCGAATATTTTCCGTCGTCAGCACGATCCGGTCGACATATCTGTTTTCCAAAAAAAACGAATATGTTTCAGCACCCCCCAAAAGAGTCGGAGCGGACAGGTTTTTAGCCTTTAAAATATGATCCAGTTCTTCCAGCGTTGAAAAATAAATTCTGTTGGCCGTGTTTTCTTTTTTCTGACGTGTCAGGATCAACAACGGTTTTGAAATCAGCTTGTCTTGAAATTCTTCAGCCGTTTTGCGCCCGCAGATAAAGCAGTCGCACGATTTGCCGTTTAAATAGGAACGCAGATGCGTTTTGTCTTCGGGGCTGGAAAAATCGCCGTTTCCTTTCTCGTCCGTGATCAATCCGTTTGCGGATACGGCGGCAAAAAGCGTTATTTGCATGTCATCACCGATAATAAAGGCGTGTACAGGTCGTCTTCGGGACTGATTTTAAAATCCTGCATGGATGCTTTTTCATTAAAAACGATTTTATCCCACCCGCGCAAAATAACAATCGGGGTACATTCATCGGATTCGCCCATCAGCAAAACGGCCATGGCGGCCAGAGCGTCGATCTGATCGACCTGCGTTAAAGCCAATTCGCGGCCGAACAGGTCTTTTTGTCCGCGCAGATCTTTTAACGGTTCCACGCCGGCCAGACCGGTTGAAATGCCCGTAACGCCGTAACGCAAAGGCGTCGTATGGCTGTCGGTTGAAACGATTCCCAGTTCTTTCAGATGATCCCTGCCGCACAGAAAAGCTCTGATTTCGGCGCACAACTTATCGGTTTCTTTCGGCCACATGACATAATATCCGCCGGCGTTGCTGGCGTCTATGCCCGCCGCCGGGATCAGGACGTTGTCCGTTACCGTCAGATTAACGTTAAAACCGCCCGGGTGCGTATAGGACAGGTAACGGTCGGATTCCTGCCGGATCAGTTCCGTTTTATCCGTGCCGGCGCAGGGAACGCAGCGTCCCTGATGAATCCCCAGAATTTTTGACGTAATGAAGACGATATCCTTTTCCTGCAGAGCAGGCAGGGATTCCAGAATATCGAAAATATCGTCTTTGGGCGGGTGGACCAGACGGGTACGGACCGGTAAAAATTCAAAAGACATAATCTGCTGCCTCCGATAAAAACGAAGCGCAGTGTAACATAAACAAAGTTCCATGTCTTGAACGAATATCGCCTTTTTCCCGCATTGACCGGAAAAAAAACGGATTTTACTGTAACGGAGAAAGGAAAAAAAATGATTCCTCTGAGGCAGATTTTCACGTCAGATCAGGCAAAGCTGTTCAAAGTTGTCGCGGTGAACAGTTTTAATCCGTGCTATTTGGTTTCTTTGTTAATTTTGTCTTTGTTTTCAAGACAGATCGCCGTTTTGTTCGCTCCGGATTATTATATTTATTTTTATGTCTTGCTGCCTTTTGTCAACGGGGCGCTGAGCTGTATTGTGATCGCTTTGTTTTTCGGGCTGATCAGGCACAGAATGGCGCCGTCGCGCTATCAAAACAAAAATCAGGTGCTGATCGTTTCTTTTTTTACCGGGCTGCTGACGATTTATGCCGCCGGGTCCCAGCTGGTCGCTTTTGGCATTTTTTTGGCCGTGATGTACGTTACGTTGATCAATCTGCGCGATTTTATGCGTAAATTGTGGGTCTATCTGGCGCCGGACAAAATATTAACCAAAGAAGACATGTTTAATTTTTCTTCGTTTTTCGTTTCTTTGATAACGGCGTTTATTGTTTTAAATCTGACGGTTTCTTTTCTGCATGATTTTTTCGGCGCCAGTCAGGCGTTTAACTTTAAACCCGGCATAGAAGGCATTCTGGACGCCGTTTATTTTACGTTTATCTGCGTGACGACCGTCGGTTTCGGCGACATCGTTCCTTTGACGCCGTTCGCAAAGATTATCGTGTCTTTTGAATGTGTCAGCAGCTATATTATGCTGGCTTTGTTCATCGGCGTCGTGAACCGCGGCATTACAAAGGCAAAGCAATAAGTTATTTCAATACTTTTGATAAAAATTCCTTTAACCGCGGACTCTGCGGATTGTAAAATATTTCCTGCGGCGTGTTTTCTTCGCGGATAATTTTTTCGTCAAAGAACATGACTCTGTTGGCGACTTCGCGGGCGAATCCCATTTCATGGGTCACCAATACCATTGTCATGCCCGTTTGCGCCAACCGCCGGACCAGTTCCAGTACTTCGCCGACCATTTCGGGATCCAGCGCGGAGGTCGGTTCATCGAACAGCATTACGTCGGGATTCATGGCCAAAGCCCGCGCAATCGCGATCCGCTGACGCTGGCCGCCCGATAACATTGCCGGATAAACGTCGGCTTTGTCGGGCAGGCCGACTTCCGCCAGCAGCTGTCCGGCGCGTTCGTCAGCCTGTTTTTCGGTCATGATTTTTAATTTGACGGGGGCAAGCGTAATGTTTTGGCGCACGGTCATGTGGCCGAACAAGTTGAATTGCTGGAAAACCATGCCGATTTTGCGGCGTACGCGGTTAATGTCCGTTTTTTTGTCGGTAATATCGGTGCTTTCAAACAAGACGGAGCCGGACGTCGGCGTTTCCAGGCCGTTCAGCATGCGCAGAAAAGTCGATTTGCCGCAGCCGGACGGGCCGATAATCGCAATAATGTCGCCTTCTTTGACGCAGGTGGAAATGTTGTTTAAAACGACGGATTGTCCGTAAGCTTTGCAAACATTGCGGACGTCCAGAATGGTCTTTTTTTCAGCGTTCATTTTTTTTCAGCCTTTTTTCCAGTTTGCCGACGCCGGCCGTCAGTACGACGACCAGACTCAGGTAAATCAAAGCCACCGCGGCCAGCGGCAGAAAAGCGTCGTACGTAATGCTGCGGATAATATCGCCGCCGCGCGTTAAATCCATCAGGCCGATGTAACCGCAGATAGAGGTTTCTTTGAGCAAAACGATAAATTCGTTGGCCAGAGCCGGCAAAACGTTTTTAAAAGCCTGCGGCAAAATGATAAAGCGCATTGTCTGGGAAAAATTCAGCCCCAGACTGCGTCCGGCTTCGTTTTGACCGTGATCGACGGATAAAATGCCCGACCGTATTATTTCGGCGACATAAGCCGCCGAATTCAACCCGAAAGCCAAAACGGCCACGGCGATTTTATTGACATTGACCGCGGAAAAAATAACGTAGTACATAATCAGCAGCTGGATCATGGCCGGCGTGCCGCGGATAGCGGTCAGATAAATCCGGCACAGGAAATTTAAAACGGGGAAAGAACCGTTTTTGTCATGCGACACACGGATAATCGCAATCACGCCGCCCAAAATAATGCCGATTAAAACGGCCAGAGCGGTAATCAGCAGCGTGTGCCCCAATCCGATCGCCAGATATTTCCAGCGGGCGTCGGTTATAAAATCGGTTTCAAAACGCTGTGTCAGCGAAACGTTCCGAACTGCCGGCGCATTTTGGGCGCGTATGATAATAACTTGCTTTGATTCCGTATAGGGGTTTGTAAAATCAACGTTTTTTAATCTGTCGGCCGTGACGCTCATTCCCGCGATGCCCAGGTCGGCTTTGCCGGACTGAACGGCGTTGATAATCGCGTCAAATTCCATGTCTTCGATAATCAGCCGCCGTCCCAGACGTTCGGCGAGCGCTTTGGCCAGATCCATGTCAATACCGACAATTTCCGCGCCGCTGTAATATTCATACGGCGGAAACGTCGCGCTGGTGGCGACTTTCAGTGTTCCCTGCGGGGATTTCGTTTCCGCGCCGGGCCGGAAAGGAAACTTTCCCTTTGTTTCGTCCCCGATATAATTTTTGACAATATTTTCAATGGTTCCGTTTTGCTTTAAATCTGACAAAATACGGTTAATCTGCGTTTTCAAAGTCTTATTTTTTTGGGACAGCGCAATGGCGTATTGTTCTTTGGCAAATTCCCGGTCCAGAATTTTTAATCCGGCGTTTTTCCGGACAAAAGTCAGCGCCGGTTGTTCGTCAATGACGACGGCGTCAATCTTGCCGTTGACCAGCGACTGAACGGCGTCATTGGCCTTATTATAGCGTTCGATCCGAACGCCGGGCGTTCCGGTCGCCATAATGTCGCCGGTTGTTCCCAGCTGGACGCCGATCGTTTTATTCTGCAATTCCGCGGGAAAGCCGTCGGCATGTGCCTCCGACGGCGCCAGCAGGCATAAAATAAAAATCCAAAACAGATTTTTCATTTGATGATCTTTCTTTTTTGCAAGCTTTGAAAAACAGTTTCCTTTCTAAATCAAGACAAAGGTTTATGCAACGGTTCAATCTTATTTAATGCTAAGGTTGAATATCCCGAATATCCGGTTAAACTGGTCTGGAATGTTTTTGCAGGAGGATAAGCGATGCAGTCTTTGAAAGAACTTTACAGAATCGGCATGGGGCCTTCCAGCAGCCATACAATGGCGCCGCGCCGGGCCGCTCAGCGTTTTTTTGAAAAAAATCCGCAAGCCTGTTCGTACCGCGCGACTTTGTACGGCAGTCTGGCCGCCACGGGAAAAGGCCACTTTACCGATCGGGCGATTCTGGACGTTCTGGGTGAAGACAAAACGCAAATTGTCTGGCAAAAGGATACCGTTCTGCCTTTTCATACCAACGCCATGAAATTTGAAGCGTTTGACGCGGATCAAGAGGTTACGGATATTTGGACGGTTTACAGCGTGGGCGGCGGCGCTTTGCGCGAAGAAGGCGAACCGCCGGCTAAAGAAGTCTATGCTTATAAAACGTTTGCGGATATCGTTTCTTGGGCGGAACAGCAGGGCCGGCCGATCTGGACAATCGTTTTTGATAATGAAGGCGAAGAAATCCGGCAGTATCTGGCCGGCGTTTGGGATCAGATGCAGCGGTCCGTTCAAAACGGTCTGGAACATGAAGACGTTCTGCCCGGCGGGCTGCGTCTGGCCCGCAAAGCGTATTCTTTTTATAAAAAAGCGTCCGCCCAAAGGCCTGATCTGGCGCGCACGGGACTGCTGTCGGCGTATTCTCTTGCCGTCAGCGAAGAAAATGCCGGCCGCGGAATCGTCGTTACCGCCCCGACGTGCGGATCCTGCGGCGTTGTGCCGGGCGTGCTGTATTACCTGAAACATCATCAGGGATTTACCGATCGGGAAATTATCAACGCTTTGGCAACCGCGGGTTTGGTCGGCAATATTGTCAAGCAGAACGCTTCGATTTCCGGGGCGGAAGTCGGCTGTCAGGGGGAAGTCGGCGTAGCCTGCGCTATGGCTT
>ULRP01083118.1_pt1 | contig 39356 bp, 39 predicted proteins | sample 1955521 | NCBI WGS metagenome assembly ULRP01 (sample SAMEA4835685, study PRJEB28245) | human gut metagenome | biome: gut microbiome; material: fecal sample | place: Denmark | collected 2008
AACTCTAAATCACGCTATCCAGCGCAAGAAACGTATATAAGGGCTCTCTATCCCTTTGTCAATAGACTTTTTATTTTTTTCTCCGAATTTTTAAAAATTATTTCATTTTATTGATCATTTCGATCAAACGGTTGATCGTTTTCATATCCGGACGGCCGTTTTTCACGATTTCATCATACAAAAACAAGACCAGGTCGGCAAAATTTTCGGAATCTGTCCGTTCATACACGGGCTTGAGCGTTTCAAGACATTCTGCCAGAACGGATCTGTCAATTGCGGATTCGGTGCCGACAGCCGATTCGGGCAGAGTGATCGGCAGAATATTTCCGACAGGCGCAATCATCGTAATGCAGTTTTTCAAACGCTTTTCCGTAAACAAACTCTGATATCCCGTTTCGTCGGGATCAAGCCAGCCGGATAAAGAAACGGAGTTTTCTTCTTCCGAATCGAAAATTTTAATCGTGGCCAAAGAAATTTCTTTGCCTTTAACGAACGTTTTTGTTCTGACCAGCGCCGGTTTTCCGATTTCAACGGGGCGATTCGGATAGATAATGCAGACATTCCCGTCAGAAATACCGGCCGGAATCATTGACTTCCCGCGGCATAAAACGGCAAAAGCATTTTCTTCCGCCATAAATGACGGCAGCAAAATATGGCCGGTCAAATCCGATTCGTTAAACCAGCCTTGAGCTATTCCGCAGTTAGCCAGACCGATCAACGGCAACGGGGCAAACGAAAAATCAGACGAATCCGATTCGCCTGATCCTAACAAAAGCCAATCCAGAGAAACATTGCACCGCTGTGCAATACGGCACAGATGGTCATGTTTCGGAATATCGTAATTATTCCATATTCTGGCAAATGTTGCGCTGGGTATTCCCATACGTTTTGCCCAGCGAAAAGGCTCTTCCGTTCCGATGAGTAAAGCTAAACGTTGATGAAAAGCTTCATTTTTTGTTGTGCTGTTCATATCTTCTGCTCTCCGAAAAAAGGCCTAAAATCTTCCAAAAGCAGAAAATATTTCCGAAAACGAACTTTTTATTTGAAAATTTCCGTTTTCGGAGTTATTCTTTCAGGTATAACAAAAAGGACTTTTACAGAAAGCCCGACAGCCTCTGGAAAAGTTATGTTATACCGCTCGTTCGGTTTGACAGACGAATCTTCTGCATAGTATCTGCTGTCAAACCGGGACAAGAAGATTAGGCCTTCTAAAAAACCCGAACTTAAACTGGTTATTTAAGTTCGGGTCTATTTTATAGATTTTTTCATTTTTTAGAACTGTTTTTCATCATCTGCCTTTTTTTTCGCCTTTCCAAAAACCTTTTGAAAAACAGTTTGAATACCTGATTTCAGGACTATCAAAAGCTTTTTAAAGAACAGACCGAGCGACTTGCCGGCGACCTTAAACAGCTTTACCAGCAGGTATTCAAGTATCATGGGCGAAAACATAATTAATATGTATTTAGCCAGCGACCAGGCCGTGTAATCAAAAAAGAAAGAAAGAAAAACCCCGAAACATACGCCGATACAGTAACGCAGTTTTTTATCAAAAAACAAAAAAGGAATCAGATTAACTACAAACAAAAACAAAAAAGTACAAAACAACAGAATCGCCGTTTCCTGGCCGATAAAAGAAAAAACAGCGGCAATCACATTTTTAACACTGACGAACAGATCTCTGATTTCCAGCATATCCTGATTAAATTTGTCAACGGAATCGGTAAAACCGTGATATTTTTCCTGCAGCGTATCCATAGCTTGCATCATATTATCACGAAAAGCTTCAAACATATGCGGCTCCTATTGAACGGTTTCGCTTAACCCTTTGGTTTTAATCAGATTCGTATACTCTTTGGCAAAAGAATGAAAACTTTCCGCCGATTCAACTTCTTTAGCGACCTGATGATAGTCCAGCAGCCCCTGCTGAGGTGTTTTTGTAATAAAATCAAATGCCTGAGCCAGAGTCGTTTTTTCCATATACGGCATAAAGTTTTCCCGCAGCCGCATAACGACTTTCGGCCGGCCGGCCAGCCGCAGCGCCGCGGCCCAATCCAAAACGCGCTGAGCTTCCTGTTGTGTCAAAGGAACATTCGGCTGCGGGCGGGCGATCAATAATTTCAAAGCATCGGCTGCTTTATCCCACATCTGTGCCTGCCAGAAAATTTCGGCGCGCAGCATTTTAGCTTCTTCCGAATTATCGTTTTCCAGCAATTCCGCGGCTTCATCTGTTTTTTTCAAATCCGCCAGAGCTTTAGCTTTAATATAACGCCGCTGCTTTTGAAGCTTATCCGAAAAGCGGCTGTTTTCACTGATTTTCAAAGCTTTCAAAGCCTTATCCGGTTCTTTATTCAGTAAACGCACCAAAGCCAAACGCGTTGAAATCAAGCCGCGCTCTTTACTGCCGATCGGTTGACGAATTTGATCGTCCAGCAGATCCGCGGCACGGTCCAGCAAATCGATAGAAACCAACCGATCCGCCAAACGACGCACGATTTGCGCCCCTTTTTCGCCGGCAGGCGTCAAATCTTTGAATTCGTCGTATAAAGCAATCGCCTTTACCGGAGACAAAACATTTTCATTTTCATTCAAATAAAGATTCTGGAAAATATCTTCCATCAGTTTTTGGATATTTTTGCTTTCCGGCAGACCTTCGAAACGAATCTGCATATCTTTTAAAATATGCAGAACCTGCGAAAAATTCTTTTGATCCTGATAAGCGGCCACCAGCATGGTCATCAGATTGTATTCAAATTCACCGCCGCGCCAGGCATACGACAACCGTTCCAACTCTTCGATTCGTTCTTGCGGCGTGATTGCGTTCGCGCGCGTATCCATGCGCACTTTTTCCAATCCGCCCATAGCGCGGAAATAAAAATCGGTTCCTTCGGCCAGCTGTTTCATTTCGCTGCGGGCCAAAGTATACATACCGGTCGTTTCCTGCCACAAAGCATGATAAAAAGTAATTTCGTTATTTTCGGATTCGGAATTCTGTGAATTATAAGCGGCTTCCATAAAATTCTGGATAGAAAATTCGTCGCCCCCGGCAACGGCAGCATGCAGCCCGGCCAGAGCCAGCCGCGTTTTTATCGGATACGGATACGCTTGCAGAATCGCCATATTATCTTTCATCGTCTGCAGATAGATTTCCGGCGTGCGCGAAGAAGCAGCCAGCGTCGCCGCGCGCCAGTAATCTGAAGCCATATCATCTTTTAATAACGGCGAAGACAAATCTTTTATCGCCTCATCATAGCGCATCAGCATAAAATTAATGGCCCCGCGCAAAGCAATCAGCCCCGGCAGCTTTGCCAAAGCCGGATTATCGGCGGCAATCACGCGGACAATACTCATCGCTTCGGGATACATGCCGTTCGCAAAGTAATAACGCGCCAGAATCAGACGTTGAACGTCTTTATCTTTTTTATCGGCTTTCAGGACATTATCCTGCAAAATTTTTAAATTTTTCAAATAATTTCCGGGATCGTTCGAGGACCACGCGGCCACGTCGAGAATTTGGGACAAGGGATCGGCATTAATTTTCGATTTAGCCAAAAAAGACAGAATATCTTCCGATGAAAAACGCATGCCGCCCTCCGGGCCGCGGACTTCAATCCCCGATGTCGAAGCATAAACGTTCAAATCTTCAATATTAGGAATAATGACCATGCCCTGCGCCGTTTGCAAAAATCCGGCATCTACGAACGAACGCGGATTGGGCACGCCTTTGCCCAGCGAAAAAATCGGCACGATATACATCAGGTCGCCGACTTCCGGATCAATCAGAGGAATAACCTGCGGCGATTCGTCCAAAGGAACAAAAATCCGCGCGCCGAAAGGTGTTTTACGCTGTAAAATCAAATCAACCGATTGTTTCGGCCGGATCGGCTGATACATCAGATCAACGACCCACAACAACCCTTCCCGGCGCAGACTGGGATTATATCCCTTTTCCGTCACCAGACGGAAAATCGTCGCATGAGAATGCGGCACCTGAATCATCTCATGAATGATGTCTTTGTATAATTCACGTTCCAGACTGAAATCAAAATCGCCCTTCCGGTCAAAAACGATCCACACATAACCGTCACGACGAAACGCGGCGACGGCCGTCATACGGTTCCAGGGAAAACTGAGCGTCGCCGCGCGATACCCCGACACATCTTCCTGCTGTACTTCCTTTTTCTGGCCTGTTCGGTTTTCAAAAATCTGCGGGCTGGATAAGTTTAGGGAAATATTTGTCTGCGATTCCGTATAAGGAATTTTGGATAAATCAATTTCCTGTGCAGGAACGGCTTTGTTTTCATTATCAATATCGTCAATAATTTCCTGTTCGGCAGCAATCGGCCGTTCTGCCGGCAAAACAGACGGAACGACGTTTTTTCCCTGTGATTTTTCGGGCGGCCGGTCCGGCTGTTTTTCCTTTTCCCGCAGCACAACAAAAATATCACGGCCGTCCTTTCGGGCAAAAGCGCTGCCGTCTTTCGGCAAAACGACAGAAAAAATCAACTGCCCGTTTTTTTGCGTCAACTCCATTTGGCGCCATTGCGCCGGCAGAGCGGTCAATATTTGTTTTAACCGGCCGGCCGGAACGGAAGACTGAGTTAAAAATGTCAAAGAATACCGCCCCGCGTCAGTATTTTCGGAAAAATCGACCGCGCCGCCCCAGGAAAACTGCAGCCGTGTTTCATGTTCGCGCTGCACAACCGACAGACGGGGCGCCGGCGGAACTGCCGCGGAAACCTGTACGGCAAACAGCCATACCCACATAAACGCCGCGATTTTTTTCAGTCTGCCCATTTCCCGTCCGATCCCGCTTTATTAAAAAGAACCGAACAAAGTCGTCATTCTTTTTCTTAACGTCGCTTTAGTAAAAGGTTTGGCAATAAAATCCGCCGCGCCGGCATTACGCATAACGTCGGTTAATTCCTCATTGCTTTCGGCGCTGACGACGACAAACGGCGTATCTTTCAGTTTTTCGTTGCCGCGCATTGTTTTTAAGAAATCCTCGCCGGACATCGGTCCGGTCCGCCAATCAAAAATAACCAGCCCGCAAGTCTGCTTTTGTAAAATATCCAAAGCTTCGTCCGTTGTAGCGGCCTCTATTGTATTCAAAAAGCCCAGTTGATTGAACAAATTGCGAATGACGCCGCGCATTGTTTGATAATCATCAACAATCAGCACACAAATTCCTTTATCCACAGCCATTTTTATCCTCATTTTGGCAATACGACAAGGCAGTTTAATTTATATTAAGTGTTTATAAAAGCCCTTTTAATTAAAAAGGCTTTTATTTTTTCTGTTCCATGTCGGGGCCGTCGTATCCGGGCAGCGCTCTTTTATTTGCCAGTTCGGACGTCAGCGCGTTTGCTTTGGCCGAATCCATCAATGCCAGAATCGGCGCCGCCTTTGATTCTTTCATCTGTTCAAAAACGCGCACCAGCAAAGGCATTTCCATATCGTTAAACAAACGGGCCGCTTCTTTGGGTTTCATGGTTGAATAAATTTTGACCAGATTATTCAGCCGATCACGTTCTTTTTCATCATAAACGCCGATCAGATCTTTAATAGAAGCTTCCAGTTCTTTTAATTTGGCGATTTTTACATCTATCTGCGCTTCGGCGGCTTTTAAAACGCCGGCCTTTTGTTCGATGCTGCGTTCCCGGATATCCAGTTCTTCGCGTCGTTGAGCCAATTTCTGCAGGATTTCCAGTTCGGATTGTGAAAAGCTTTTACCGGATTCTTTGTTTTCCGGCTGCTGAGTTCTGTTTTTTTCCGCGTCGGAAACGGCCTGCGTGATTTTAGAAGATAAAGACCCCGCTTTTGCTTCGGCGGCCATAGCCGACGACTGCGCCTGAACGGGCGTTACGGCGACAGCAGACTGTTCGCCGGCGGATTGAGGCAGAACCAAATTCCGCCAGACCACCCCGACACGCACGGACAGCATCAGAACACAGAAAAAAATAACCAAAGGCAGCAGCCTGAACCGGGCGGCGCGCGATTTTTTTGTTTTTTCCCTGCGCACGGAAGCGGAAGTTTTCATTTCAGCCATCACCGGTACTCCTAACGCATGGACTGCAAAGCTTTAAGCAGCTCCCGTTCCGCTTCCGACCGGTCGGCGCCGATCTCTTCTTCCGGAACGGGAACAAAAGCTTTTTTGGTTGTTTTCGGCGCTTTTGGTCCTTCGACATCGCGTAAAATATCCTGCGCCGCAGAAACCGCCGATGAAATCAGGTCTTCCGGATTTTCGGCCAGCACCCGTTTCTTTTTCGGTTTGGCTGCAAAAGGCGAAGCCGCCTTTGCTTCTTCGGCCGGATTGATCAGATTGTCAGCCGGACGGCCTGCCGAAGGAACCGCGCGCATCGAATCTTCCAGCCGCTGGACAATCGTATCGGCCCGTTCGATCATAAAAGCCATATCGTCACGCAAAGTCTGCGCTTTTTGTATCTGTTCGCGCAGCAAACCGCCGGCGCTGTCCGCGGCCTGCTTTAATCTGGGAATACCGGATTCCGCCCGTGTTGTCGCATCGTTAAACGCTTCGATCAACCGTCCCAGATCCGCCCGGCTGTTGCGCAGAACTTCCAGACGTTTGTTCAAAATAATCGCGAAAATAATCGTCGGCACCAAAAGACAGATCACGACAATATTGATAAAAAGTTCGACTGACATGAGCTTTAATCCTTCTGCCGTTTAATTTTATCTTCGATCTGAACGGCGATATGATCACCCTTGCGCCCCATGCGCCCGTAAAACATCGGAATGTCGCCGCAGACCATTTCCACTTCGGAATCAGGCGTCGCGTTTAACAGCAGACGCGTTCCGACTTTCCATTTCAACACTTGTTTCAACGACGTCATATGTCTGTCCAAAACGGCCAGCAGATCAATTTCGCTGACCCACAACGCTTCGGCCAGATGGTTTTCCCAAATACTGTCGCGGCCGAATTTTTCCCCCATAAATCCCTGCAGCAACAATTCGCGCACCGGTTCCAGCATGGCGTACGGCAGCAACAGTTCAATCCTGCCGCCCCGGTCTTCCATGTCAATTCTGAATTTGGCGACGACGGCCGCGTTTGACGGACGTGAAATCATGGCAAAGCGTGGATTTGTTTCCAAACGGTCGAACCGGAATGTCACCGGCGACAGCGGATCAAAAGCCGCCGACAGATCCGACAAAACCAGATGCAGCATTTTTTCGATCAGATTACGTTCGATCAGCGTATACGGTCTGCCGTCCAGACGCATTGCCGCCGTTCCCCGCCGGCCGCCCAGCAACACGTCAACCATCGTATAAATCAGGGACGAATCGATTGTCATTAAACCGAAATTATCCCATTCTTCGGCTTTAAACACAGACATCATGGACGGCTGCGCGACGGCGTCCAGATAATCGCCGAAACGCATGGTGTCTATTCCTTCCAGCGTAATTTCAATGTTAAACTGAGTAAAATTACGCAAAGTCGTTGACATCAAACGCACCAGCCGGTCGAAAACGATTTCCAGCATCGGCAGACGTTCATAAGAAACCGTAGACGTATTTAACAGCGCCTGAACACCCGTTTGTTCGTCGTGTTCAATCCCGTTATTCAGCAGGCTGTCAATTTCGTCCTGATTTAAAATCTGGGAAACGTCCTGCCTGTCCTGAGCAAACCCGTCAGAATTTACAGACATTCCCGTCTGCATTTGTTCAGTCGTCAGGTTGTTTTGCCTGTCTTGTGCCATGCGGTCCTCTTATTGAATCAAAATTTCTTTAAACAGCACGTCGTTTACTTTTACCGGCGCCAGAATACGGTTCAGCCGGCCCTGAATTTCTTCTTTCAGCCGGTAAGTCCCGACAGATCCCTGCAATTCTTCCAACCGCATTTCCCGCAGATAAAACTGCAGACTGTCGATAATGCGCGGCAGCATTTTTTCCGCCTGTCCGGCATCGGCGGCGGAATTCATTTCCAGCGCCACTTTGATTTTAAAATAAATCGGTTTCTGTCCCGGCCGAGCGGATAAGTTGACCAAAATTTCAGGAACGTCAAAAAAAACGGTCGACAGATTAGCCTGTTCTTCCGGCGCCGCCTCCCCTTCTTGCGTTGCAGTTGTCGGCATGGTCAGAAAAGAATCGGCAATCCCCGAAAAATAAAGTCCGATAACCGATCCGATAACCAGAAAAATCGGCAAAAGCAGCAGCAATATTTTCTTTTTCGGCGCGGTATTTGATGACGAACGTTCGGTTTCGTCTTCCGTTTCAGAAAGTTGTTCATCAATTTCCGCAGCCATTTCAAATCCCCATATTAAATTTCCGTAATTATGTTTGTTATACGCTGTTTTAGTTAATAACAGGTTATAAGCGAAAATAATTTTTACAGTCTTTTTTTTCAAGAAAAACCCTAAAAATAAAAATTGGCACGCTTTGTGCATTACATTAAGCGAAAACAAACAGCTCCGTACGGAAACAGGGGGAAAAAATGGAAAATACACTTTATATTGCTTTGTCCAGACAAACCAGCCTGTGGCGCCAGTTGGACATGGTCGCCAACAATCTGGCAAACGTTAATACGACCGGCTATAAAGGCGTTCAGCCTCATTTTACGGAATATGTTTCCAAAAGCAAAACAGATGAAAGCCTTTTGTCGGACAGATTATCCTTTGTCCACGATTTCGGCATCGTCCGCGATTTTACCGAAGGCGCGTTTTCAGCGACGGACAATCCGCTGGATCTGGCGATTCACGGCCCGTCCTACTTTGTCATCGACACCCCCGAAGGCATTCGCTACACACGCAACGGCCAACTGAAAATCAATGACGAAGGCATGCTGGTAACGTCTTCCAACTATCCGATATTGGACGACAGAAACAACCCGATTTTTATCGCCCCCGAAGAAACGGAATTCAACGTCACGCGCGACGGAACGATTTTAACGGAAAACGGCCCGGTCGCCACTTTGCAGACCGTCGAATTCGCCGATCAGCAGAAACTGCGCGCGACTCACAGCGGCCTTTACAGAAACACGGAAAACAATCCGATGACGGTCGTCCGCCCGAATGTCGAACAGGGTATGATCGAAACATCAAACGTCAACGCCGTTGTGGAAATGGCGGAAATGATTAAATTGCAGCGCGCTTATGAAAACATTCAGATGATGATTGATACGGAACATACGCGCCGGCAGAACGCCATGCAGGTTTATGCCAGATCCGGCAGTTAAGAATTTATTTTTTAAGGAGTCACTATCATGAGAGCACTTCATATCGGCGCAACGGGAATGTTGGCACAACAGACAAACGTCGAGGTTATCTCAAACAACATCGCGAACATGAACACGACGGCTTATTCGCGCAGACGGGCGGAATTTCATGACCTTTTGTATCAAGATATGCGCCGCGTCGGAGCCAATTCTTCAGATTCCGGCACTGTCGTTCCGTCGGGAATCCAGCTGGGGCTGGGCGTCAAAACGGCTTCCGTCTACCGTGTATCGGAACACGGATCCGTCTTAAACACCAACAACACACTGGATTTGGCCATTCAGGGCAACGGATATTTTCAGATCGAACTGCCTAACGACCGCGGCACCGGATACACTCGCGACGGCGCTTTTCAAGTCAGTTCCGAAGGAATTCTGGTAACTTCGGACGGCTATACCGTTCAGCCCGGCATTACAATCCCCGAAAACGCAATCGGCATTACAATTAACTCGTCGGGCGAAGTCTGGGTCAAAGAAGACGGAGAAACGGAATTAACTAACGTCGGCCAGCTGGAAATCGCCAATTTCTTAAATGAATCCGGACTGGAAGCAATCGGGGATAACCTGTTTGTCGAAACGGCCGCTTCGGGCAATCCAACCGTAGACGTTCCGGGTGAATTAGGTTTCGGGACTATTTTACAGGGATATCTGGAAAACTCCAACGTCAATGTCGTTTCGGAAATCACGGAACTGGTGTCCGCCCAGCGCGCCTATGAAATGAATTCCAAAGTCATCACGACGGCCGATCAAATGCTGTCTACGATCAACCAGTTGAAATCATAAGGAATAAAATGATGCTGCGCCTGATTTTCATTGTCGTTTTATCCGTAATCCCGCTGAATAACGCGGCGGGAACGGATCTGTGGGCGTCAGAGGAAAAAACAGCCGAAGCGCATGAAAACTTACAGGCTCTGCCGGTTGTCCTGAAGCAAAAAGCCGTCGTCGCCGACGAATATATCCGGCTGGGCGATTTATTTTCAGGCCTGGATTCCGATGCGGACAAGAAAATCGTCGCTCCCGCGCCGGCTTTAGGCAAAGAAGCGGTTCTGACGGCCGAATGGTTAAAAAAACTGGCGCAGACGAACAAAATCGGTTGGACGCCGGCAGACAGCAAAACAGCGGTGACCGTACGCCGCGACGCGTATGAAATCAGCGCGAACGAAATCAAAAAGATTTTGGTCAAAGAACTAAAAGCGCACGGATTGCCGGAAAATGCGGATTTATTTATTCAAAGCGGCAGCCTGCCGGTTTTGGTCCCGGTAAAATCTTCCTGGCGTCTGGATCCCGTTCAAACGGAATACAATTCTTTCCGCCAGACGTTTGAAGCAAAAATGAACTTAATCGTCAACGCCGAAAAAAAGGACGATCTGTTTTTCGTCGGCAAAGCGCAGATTTTCATTACAGTGCCTGTTGCAAAACAAGACTTGAAATCCGGCCAGATTATTACGCGCGACGACATTCAGATGAACAACATCGTTCAGGAAACGGGCCGGCGGCGCATAGAACCCGTTAATATGGAAGACCTGATCGGCAAAGAAGTCAAACGGTCCATACGGGCGGGACAACACATTTCGCAAAATGACGTGCAAACGCAGGTCATGGTTGCCAAAGGAAAAATCATCACCCTGAACTTTACCAAAGGCGGCATTATGCTCAGCGCCAAAGGCAAAGCTCTGGAAAACGGCGGTCTGGGGGACACCGTGCGCGTGATGAACACACAAAGCAAATCCGTTGTACAGGGAACGGTGACGGGGCCGGAAACGGTTTCTATCGTTCCTGCCGGCGGACACCCCTAAAGGGAGGATATGAATATGAAAAAACGATATCTGCAGAAATTGGCTAAAACGGCTCTGATAACCGTTATTGCCTTAAACGCGTCCGGCTGCGCCTATTTCGGCCGCCTGGCCGACGTCGGCAAAGCGCCTGAATTTTCAAAAATTCAGAACCCGACAAAGGAAAAAGGCTATACGCCCGTTGACATGCCCATGCCCGAACCGCAGACGCCGTATGTCAACGCAAATTCGCTGTGGCGGCCGGGATCCAAAGGATTTTTTAAAGATCAGCGCGCTTCGCAGGTCGGCGATATCTTAACCGTTCAAGTGGTTATTTCCGATAAAGCTCTTTTAGAAAACAAATCGGAACAAAAACGCGGCGACGATGACGACAGCGTCAGCATCGGCGCTCTGGCCGGCCTGGAAAAATATGCAGGGAAAATTCTGCCCAGCGGCGTGGACGTTTCCAACCTGTTCAATATTACCAGCAGCCGAGATATCACCGGCGACGGATCAATCGACAGAAATGAAAAAATCGACGTGACAATGGCCGCCGTCGTCACGCAGATTTTGCCCAACGGCAATCTGGTGATTTCCGGCAAACAGGAAGTCCGCGTCAACTATGAAATGCGCCAGCTGCACATGACGGGCATCATCAGACGCGAAGACATTTCCACTTTAAACACGATCAAATCGGAAAAAATCGCTGAGCTGCGCGTCGCTTACGGCGGCAAAGGAACCATCAGCGATGTCCAGCAGCCGCGTTACGGACGGCAAGTTCTGGATATTATCAGTCCGTTTTAACCGTTTGTGCTCCAAAGGCCGTCCTCCTCCCTCCCTTTTGGCCTTTGGAGCACTCTTTTCTTTCTTTTCACTCACCCGACTTAACAAGGAGATCTCTCATGACACAAAAAAAACTCACCGTTTCCGAAGAAGATGCTCTGGCCCTGCTGCGTTCCGCGACCAACATATCGCATGCCCGCCGGACAGGCGATAAAACAGGTCTGACAATTGCTTTAGACGAAAACATGCAGCTTTGGACCGCCATTCAAACGCTGGTTTCCCGTCAGGATCACCCGCTGAACGAAACAGCTAAAGGCAATCTGATCAAACTGGCAAATTTTGTTGTCGCGAAAACGATTAAATATGGCTGCGACGCCTGCGACAAAACATTAGATACTTTGGAAAATATGAACCTGCAGATCGCGGAAGGACTGCTGGAACATTAATCCGCCGCCTTTTTACGCCGAACCCCCGTCCGATACGGGGGTTTTTTGCGGCAAATTGTCAAAATTCGTCACAATTAATAATCGACAAGAAAAAAAGAACTGATAAAACAAAACGTTAAGCCTTTTTTCCCCGAAACGAAAAAGAACCATAATTCCGCCACATTTTTTTTATACCCTGAAAGGGTAAGGAAAATATTTTCCTTTCGGAGGAGAGGCCGAATAAAAAAACATTTCAGCCTTCTTTGTATACTGAACGGGATAGGTTCCCCCTATCCCGTTTTTTTTTATTTTCTCTTTTGCATACGCAGCGCTTCCGCCCCGGAAACAACGTCCAGCAACTCTGTCGTAATATTTTCCTGACGCATTTGCTGATATTCCAGATTCATCGCCTCCAGATTTTCGTCAATATTCTTTTCCGCAGCCTGCATTGTCGTTAAACGCATGTGGTGTTCCGCCGACAAAGCTTCCGTAATCGCCGTTGACAACTCAATCAGCAGCCGTTCTTTCAGCAGCGCGGAATAAATCGTCTGCGGCGGCAGAGTATAAGTCGGGAAATTCCGTCCCGGCCAGCCCATTTTTTTCAAACGTTCCAGCCATTCCGTCCCCAAAGGCATCAGCAGTGTCGAAGTCGGCGAAACGCTGACCCCGCGTTTTTCGCTGTAATAAACATAAACATGCGTAATATGGTTGGTACGCATATATTCTTCCGCGGTCACCAAAACAGAAGCGGCCGTTTTGCTGACGGCTTTGACGGAATTTGAAATCGGATAACTTTCAACAATATTCCACTGATTGCGCATCAGCTGCCCGATGATCTGCCGGCCGACGGCGATAAAACCGGTCTGGTTGATCTGAAATCCTTTTTCCGTCAACGATTTTTGCGCAAACCGGACGACTTCGCGATTCATTTTACCGACCAACCCCGTATCCGACCCGATTAAAACGGCCAACACCCGCCGGGATTCCGGTTTAACGCGAGGTTCCTTCGGCAATTCCAGAGCCCCGTTTTTCATCAGCGCCACCGCCCCCAGATTAATCGTGCGTCCGTATTCGATCAAAGACTTTAAAGCCGTATCATATTGAATAATACTGACCGCAGACAGCGATTTCATCGTCGAAACGATAGAACGCAAATCCTGCGTTGTCTTTATCCGCTTTTGCAGTCCTTCAATATCCATACCGTTTCCTACACTTGTTTTGCGGACAGAACGCGTTCGTTAACCAAAGCTTCCCGAATATCGTCGGCCAGCGCTTTTTTGCGTTCCGGCGACAGCTTTTCACGATGCAGGATCTGTTCCGCCGTTTCTTTGTGCGTCGTTTTCATCAGCTGAGCAATCACGCGGTAAGCTTTTTCTCTTAATTTATCGGTGACATTATCCAACAGCCCTTCCGTCGTCGCGAACAAAACGGCGATTTGTTCCACTACCGGAACCGGAGCGAACTGCTTTTGCTGCATTACGGCGCGAATAGCCCGTCCGCGTTTTAACTGTTTTTCCGTTTCCGCGTCCAGATGCGACCTGAACTTTGCAAAACTTTCCAATTCTTCAAACTGAGAAAAAGCCAGCTTCAACGGCCCGACCAAAGAACTGTAGGCCGGCAGCTGCGCATCGCCACCGACACGCGAAACGGAACGCCCCGTGTCAATGGCAGGCAGGATCCCCTTTTGAAACATCGGCGAAGACAGATAAATCTGACCGTCCGTAATGGAAATGATATTTGTCGGAATATAGGCCGAAATATTTTGCGCTTCGGTTTCAACAATCGGCAGAGCCGTCAGCGAACCGCCGCCGAATTCGGGACGCAGACGCGTTGAACGTTCCAGCAAACGGGAATGAATATAGAAAATATCGCCCGGGAAAGCTTCACGTCCGGGCGGACGGCGCAGCAGCAAAGACAATTCGCGGTAAGCCCGCGCATGATTCGTCAGATCGTCATAGATCACCAAAACGTCCCGGCCTTTTTCCATAAAGTATTCACCGATTGCCGTCGCCGCATACGGCGCAATATACTGCAAGCCTGCCGTTTCGTCGCCCGAAGCGGCCACAACGATCGTGTTTTTCATCACATCGTATTTTTTCAGGCTGTCAACCACGCGCGCGATAGCCGTTCCGCGCTGCGCGATGGCACAGTAAATGCAAATCACGTCCGTATTTTTCTGATTGATGATCGCGTCAACGGCCAATGCCGTTTTTCCCGTCTGCCGGTCGCCCAAAATCAGTTCGCGTTGACCGCGCCCGATCGGCGTAAAAGAATCAATCGCCTTAATTCCGGTCTGCAGAGGCGTTGAAACCGGCGCGCGGGCCATAATCGGATACGCTTCACGTTCGATTTTACGACGGTTAACCGTAACAATACGTCCCGCGCCGTCCAAAGGATTGCCCAGCGGGTCAATTACACGCCCCAACAAACGTTCGCCGACGGGAACGTCGACAACACGGCCGGTGCGGTGAACGCGGTCGCCGGCTTTAATTTCGTCCGGCTGATTTAAAAACACAACTCCGACGGAATTTTCCGACAATGTAAATGTCATTCCCATGACATTATTCGGGAACATCAGCAATTCTTCCATCTGAACGTTATCCAGACGGGAGACTTCGGCCGTACCGCCGGAAACCGAAGACACCGTACTGATTTCTTCGATATTCATTTTGGCGGACTGAAGGTCGATCGTGTCCTGAACAATGCCGAAAACGTCTTTGACTGCTTCTATTAACATTTTGTTTCCGTTCTTTTATCAGCTTTCTTCGCGGCTTAAACGCAAAGAAATATTTTCCAGAGCATCGTGCATTTTTGCCGTAAAGGTATTCAGATAATCGTCCAGATTCCATGAAACGACGTTTCCGTTTACGGAAAATTCAATGCCGCACAACAAACGCGGGTTAACGTCAAAAACGAACTGCGGATTTTCTATTTCCAGAATTTCCGACAACATTTTTTTCAGCCCTTCCTGCGCTTCGGGCGTTAATTCTTCGGAAGTCGAAATCTGCAAAGGAACGTCCTGCGTATCCGCCGCCAGAAATTTTTTATCTTTCAAAGACAAATCTTCCAGCTGATGTCTGAACACGGAAATAAAGCGATCTTCCAAATCTTCATCAGCCATGCGTTTAAAAGCCTTGCGGGCGAATTCCAGAAAGTTGGCGACAAGCGTTTGGCGAACCTCGTTAATCATCAGCGCTTTTTCCCGATCCAGCTCCTGCTGCCACAGCAGACGTTTTTCCAAAACTTCCGCCTGTGCCTCATGTTCCAGTTCTTTGCGCAGCGTTTCCGCTTCTTCACGGGCTTCTTTTAAAATCTGCGTGCGTTCGTTATCAATCGCCAGATAACGTTTATTCAGCTCGTCCAGCTTTTTTTCGGCCTCGGCGGCCAGCCCTTCGGCATTTTGAATTTCCCCGGCGATATGTTTTTCGCGCTTGTCAATCGCGGCCAGCAGAGGCTTGTATAAAAACTTGTACAAAGCCCAGGCCAAAATCGTAAAATTGACGATCTGCGCCAGTATGGTGGTAAAATCTACAGACATGCTTCAAATCCTTATCTGTTAGGTGAAGGCCGAAAGGCTTTTATTTCGCCGCAGCGCTGACCGCATACTGCCAAAACGGATTTGCAAACAACAAAATCATGGCAACGACAAAGCAGTAAATGCCGGACGTTTCAATAATTGCCAGAGAAATAAACATCGTACGCGAAATTGATCCGGCTTCGTCAGGCTGCTGAGCCAGCGAAGTCAGCCCGGACGCGACGGCATAACCTTCCGCCAAACCGGCGGCACTGGCCCCGATGCACAGACAAAAACCTGCGGTAAAAATTGAAATGGAACCTAAAATTGCAACTAAATCCATAATACAGTCCTCCTGTTTATATTGTTTCGTTTATCGCAGCTTGTTTTTTGTCTTGTGACGAAACAAGATTTTCTTCTTCTTCATGAACGGAAGAAATATACATCAGCGCCAGCATCGCAAAAATATAAGCCTGAATCATACCGGTAAAAAGCCCCAGCACCTGCATGGGCAGAGGCAGAATGAAAGGAACGAGCATTAAACAAATCGATCCGATGATAACACCCGATAAAACGTTGCCGAACAAACGGACGGCCATAGCCCCTGTCGAGGTCAGCTCGCTTAAAATATTGAACGGCAACATAGCCGGGGACGGTTCCAGATATTTTTTCAAATATCTTTTCAGTCCCGCGTTTTTAATTCCGAAAAACGGAATCCCCAGCAAAACCATCAAAGCCAGAGCCGCCGTCGTCGACAAAGAAGCCGTCGGCGTTTTGAATTCCGGAATTAAAGTCAAAAGGTTGCATGTTAAAATAAACAAAAACAACGTTCCGATAAACGGCAGATACGTCATCGGATTGCCCGACGTCATTTCATGAATCTGGCCGTGAATAGCCTTAACCAGCACTTCCATGCCTGTCTGCCAGTGGGAAACTTTGTTACCCGTTTTTAAATGTCTGGTCGCCAGCCAGGACACCAGCATTAAAATCACCATAACGATCCACGTTGACGCAATCGTCCAGTTCACGGGAATGTTCCAGTACGGCAGATAAAAGGCTATTTGTTCATCATACAATTCCAACATGCCGGTTTACTCCTTTAACGCGCTTTTTTTCAGCATTCTTTGTTTTACAATACGGACGATCAGAAATCTGGCCGTCAGCAGCCCCGCGGCGGCGCCCAGCAGCATCTGCGAATCATGATGCGCCAGTAAAAACAACCCGCCGCATAAAACGACAGAACGGAACAGCCAGCTGAAAAACAAAAACAGCTTTTTATGTTCAATATTTCTAATCCGCCGCACAGACCACCACAGCCCGCCGAAATAAAGCCCCCCCAGCAACGCGCCCGCGGCCAGGCCGGTTATAACGGAAAAAGGCATCACTTCCGACATTATTCTTTTTCCTCCCCGTCTTTTTCCTCTTCGGCAAATTCAGCAGCCCTGCCGGACGGGTCTTCGTCTTCTTCCCGAGACAAAGCCTGCGCCTGTTCCACCAAAGCGTTGCGGCGGTCCTGTTCTTTTTGTGCCCGGTCAATGCCTTCGCGTTTCAGCCATTGCCAGGCGCTGAAAACACCGATCATGAATCCCAACAGCAAAAAGTTCAAAGTCCAGGAAACAGAGGCAACTTTATAATGCGCATCAAGCCATCTGCCCAGCAGCACCCCCAAAAAAGTGGGAATCGGGATATTCCACCCCAGCGCCCCCAGAAAAGCCAGTCCCATGGCCGGTTTAAAAGCCTTTTCGTCCGTTTTGTTAACCAGATGCCGTGAAGCGCGCTTGGCCAGCCTTTGCGCCAAAGCGTTTTCCGATTTTGTCTGAACCTTTTGAGATGTGTTAAGATCCATAATTATCCTTTCAACTGATCCGGCTGATTATTGATGTTTCTGAACATAACGCGACGCGTCAGACCGACTTCCAAACGCGCCATGGCAGCATTGACGGATTTTCGGTTTTCTTCGTCCTTTTTAAATTCTTCCGTAATGGTGCGCGACAATTCTTCCAGATTTTCACTGATGACCGCGCGGCGGACAGACAGCAAAACCGTCGTATTGTCCTTTACTAAAACGCCGCTGTCGCAGGCCATATACACTTCATGCCCCGGATTCTTTTCGTCCAGAGGTTCAAAAGAAACCAGACCGGGAACAATCACCGTCACGAAATCGGCATGTTTGGGCAAAAACGTAAACGAACCGTCCAGCGCGTCAAAGCGAATGCGCGCGATCTGTTCGTCAACGATAATCCCGGCGGGCGTCAGTGTTTTCAATCTCATGCCGCATTTTCCGTTTCTTTTATCTTTTCCGCCTTTTCCAAAACGTCTTCCAACGTGCCGACCATGTAAAAAGCGTTTTCGGGAATATCGTCCATCTCCCCGGACAGAATTTTTTCACACCCGCGCAGAGTGTCTTCCAGTTCGACGGAACGGCCTTCCATGCCTGTAAAATGGAATGTCGTAAAGAACGGCTGCGTTAAAAAACGTTCCAATTTTCTGGCTTTTAAAACCGTTTTCTGATCGTTTTCCGGCAATTCGTCAAATCCCAACATGGCGATAATATCTTTTAATTCTTCATATTCCGCCAAAGTTCTGCGCACGGCGGTCGCCACGCGGTAATGACGTTCCCCGACGGTCAAAGGCGTCAGCATGTTTGACCCGGACGCCAGCGGATCAACGGCGGGATACAACCCCTGCGCCACACGGGCGCGCGACAGAACAATGTTGGAAGACAAGTGCGCGAACGTATGGCTGGCAGACGGATCCGTCAAATCGTCGGCGGGCACGTAAACGGCCTGAATGGACGTAATCGCCCCTGTCGCCGTGGACGCGATTCTTTCCTGCAGCGAAGCGATTTCCGTTGCCAAAGACGGCTGATATCCGACGCGCGACGGCATTTGCCCCATTAAAACGGAAATTTCGGATCCGGCCTGAACGAAACGGAACACGTTATCAATTAACAGCAAAACGTCTTGTTTTTTTTCGTCGCGGAAATATTCCGCCATTGCCAAAGCCGCATGCGCCACACGGAAACGAATGCCCGGAGCTTCGTTCATCTGGCCGAACATCATGATCGTCTTGTCCAGAACTCCGGCGTCACGCATTTCACGATACAGCTGTTCTCCTTCGCGGCAGCGTTCGCCCACGCCGCAGAACAAAGAAACACCTTCGTAACGTCCGACCATGTTATTGATCATTTCGGTAATCAAAACCGTTTTTCCGACCCCGGCGCCGCCGAACAGGCCGGCTTTTCCGCCGCGTTCCATCGGTGCCAGCAGGTCGATCGCCTTGATACCGGACACAAAAACTTTTGAATCCACACTGCGCCGCGCCAAAGGCAGAGAATGATTATGAATAGGTCGACGTTCCGTCGCTTCCAGTTCGGCGCCGCCGTCAATAACGTTTCCGAATACGTTAAACATACGCCCCAGAATTTTATCCCCGACGGGTACGGTCAGCATATGTTCCGTATCAACGACTTCCTGTCCCCGCGCCAATCCTCTGGTCGGGCCCATAGCCAGCCCGCGCACGGTCTGCGCGTCCAGATGCGCCTGAACTTCAATCACCAGACTTCTGTCTTCACCGGTTCTCAGTTCGTTAAAAACGGCGGGCAATTTATCTTCAAAACGGATATCGACAACACTGCCCTGAATAGCTGTAATATAACCGATATTTTCTTGTACTTGATTTTCTTCTTTTTCTGGCATGGGGCTTTTTCTCAAATTTAAGGGGCTGAATACAGATGACTATTAAAAAAGTAACTTTTTTATTTCAAAAAAAAAAGAATTTTTTTTGTTTTTCTCAAAAAAAAATACATAAAAAACAACTGTATTCCACGACAACTGATGAAAATATCCGTTCAAAAAATCAAACAGTGATTGACTTTCTGTCCGAAAAAACCCGTCATTAAAAAATGACGGGCGTTTTTTTCGTATTATTGTTCCGGCGTCACAACCGGAGGCGGTACGACGTCGGGAACCGGTTCCGTTCCGTCCGCCGTGGGAATCGCCGGCGGCGTTTCGGAAACGGGTACATCGGGAATCGAAGGCGGCGTTTCGGGCGCCGGAGGTATTTCGGACATTTCCTTTGCCATGGCCGCGGCCGGCATTTTCGGCATTCCCAGCCCCTTGCCCAGCGTTGATTTAAATCCTTTGATGACGGGGACTTTAATCAGCCGCGGTGCAGGCGTACTTTCCGCCGGCGCGCTGCCCTGCTGTTTAGCCGCTTCCAAAGCCGCGCGTTTCCATGCCGGCAGATCGGCATATTCGTCGCCGGTTTCATTTAACTTAAATGTCGGCGGAGGCGGCGGACGATCGTCAACGCCGTCGTCCATTTTAGTTTCTACCGTTACGGCCTCTTCCAGCTGCTTATTCTGTTCTTCGGGTTTCAGAACGACGATTTCAACGCCTTTTTTATCCTTCGGACGGATAATTTTAATTAAATCTTCCCCGCTTACTTTGTCATACATCATCAATACTGACAGCGGGTTTTCAATATGGTGCTGAATCAGACGCTTGATTTCACGCACACCGTTCTTGGCAATAAAGACTTCATCGGCAAACCATTTGCGCGCTTCCAGACTTAATTCCGCGCGCAGACCGACCGCTTTGGCGCGTTTAACGAACTTATTTAAATGAATGTCGACAATCGCCAACAGGTTTTCTTCCGCCAGACCGTGGAAAGGAATAATGTCGTCAATACGGGCCAGAAATTCCGGACGTAAATTTTTGCGCAGAAATTCCATACGCTGATAACGCGGCAAATTCGCCCCCAAGTTTGACGTCATAATGACAATCGTGTTTCTGAAATCGACCGTAACGCCTTTTCCGTCGGTTAAGCGCCCTTCGTCCAGCAACTGCAACATCAGGTTTAAAATTTCGCTGTGCGCTTTTTCCAATTCGTCGAACAAAACCACCTGATACGGCCGCAAACGAACGGCTTCCGTCAGCACGCCGCCCTGTTCGAACCCCGGCGTTCCGGGCGGAGGCCCCAACAAACGCGCCACTGACGATTTTTCCATATATTCCGACATATCCAAACGCAACAAAGCCGTTTCGTCGTCAAACATAAATTCGGACAAAGCCTTTGCCAGTTCCGTTTTACCGACGCCGGTCGTCCCGATAAACAGAAACGTTCCCAAAGGACGGTTCGGATCCTGCAATCCCGACTTCATACGCCTGACCGCGCCGGAAATCACCGAAATCGCTTCGGGCTGGCCGATCACGCGCCGGCCGATGAAATTTTCCAGATCAATCAGTTTCTGCTTATCTTCCGATCCGACCTTGTCCATCGGAATCCCCGTCCAGAACGATACGATATTGGCAATATGCTGTTCGGTTAAGACATTATCCTTTGTCGTTCCTTCGTCCAAATCCATCATCAACCCGGTCGCGGCTTCGTCCAACAAATCCAGCGCTTTTTCCGGAAACAGGCGCGATTTGACATAACGCGCCGACATGGAAACCGCTTTTTGCAAAATTTCATCGGGGATTTTTACGCCGTACTTTTCTTCCAGACGCGGCGCAATCCCGCGTAAGATATCCGTCGCTTCGGCCGGCGTCGGTTCTTCGATATACATTGTCTGCAGACAGCTCATCAAATCGGGATCCGTTTCCACATACATTTTGTACGCGTTTAATTCCGCTTCAACAATGCACTGAATACCGCCGTCCAAAACTTTCGGTTTTAAAAAGCGGGGGATTTCATGATTGCCGTTCGGCGTCATCGCCAAAAAGCCCAAATCGTTGATAAACAGGATTTTCTGCCCTTTTGCCGCCTGAAGTTCCTGAAACGCCTCTTTTAAATGGTCTTCGTATTCCGCCTGTGTTTTGGAATCAATCATCATCGTGGCGATATCAACGCCGACGACCGTGCGTCCTTTTAATTTCGGCGGACAGTCCCCGGCCGCCAAAGCCGCGGCAACGCCGATTACGATCGACGTTTTGCCTAACCCCGTCTGCCCCAGCAGCATCGGGTTGCTTTTCATGTCGCGCAATAAAATATGCATCACGCGCCGGATTTCTTTTTTACGGCCGACAATTTGTTTTAATTCGCCGTTTTTCAGCTTTTCGGCATAATCAATAATATACTTGCTGGCCATAAACTCCTCCTATCCGTTATAAACGCCCGTAAAGGCGCAGTGCGTTCCGCCCGTCATCAGAATGTCTTTACGGTTTTTCCATTCAATAACCAAAGAACCGCCGTCCATTTTAATTTCCGCTTTGCCGGCCGACAATCCGCGCCGCACGGCCGCGACCAAAGTCGCGCAAGCCCCCGTACCGCAAGCTTCGGTAACACCCGCGCCGCGTTCCCAGACGCGCATGCGGATTAAATCCGGCGATATAACCTGCGCAAACTCAACGTTTGTCCGTTCGGGAAACAACGGATGATTTTCAATCCGCGGCCCAAAGCCGGCAACGTCAAAACGTTCCACGTCGTCAACAAAAAACACGGCGTGCGGATTGCCCATGGAAACACAGCAGGCAGCCGGCAATCCGGGCAGAATGTCAACCGCCGCCGTATCGGTTTTTTCGGCCAAAGGAATTTCGTTCCATAATAACCGCGGCGGTCCCATATTCACCGTGACCGGACCGTCCGCCGTTTCGCGCGACGCGGTTAACAGCCGCCCGTCGGGCGCTTCCATTTGAACAAAATCCGACCGGATTTGATCCATCAACAGCTTTGCCGTACAGCGCGATCCGTTGCCGCACGCGCCCGCTTTTGACCCGTCCGCGTTAAAGAACAGGATTTTCACGGCGACTTTGGCGGATTTTTCCAAAACGATCAGCTGATCAAAACCGACCCCCGTCTTTCTGTTTCCCAGAGCTACGATTTGATCCGCAGTCAGACGGACGTTTCCGTCACGATTGTCAATAATGACGAAATCGTTTCCCAACCCGTCCATTTTGGTAAAGGGAATTGCCGTCATAACGATAAACTTCCAATTCTTTCCAGAGCTTTCAACGTATTTTCACGCGAACCGAAAGACGTTAAACGCACAAAACCTTCCCCACACGTTCCGAAACCGGATCCCGGCGTGCAGACCAGCTGCGCTTCGTTCAACAGTTTTTCAAACAAATCAACCGAAGTCATACCGGCCGGCGTTTCCAGCCAGATATAAGGCGCATCGACGCCGCCGTAAACTTTAAATCCTTTGCCGGCCAGCGTTTCGCGGATCAGACGCGCGTTTTCCATGTAATACCCGACCATTTCCTTAATTTGCTTTTTGCCTTCGGGGGAAAAGACCGCTTCGGCGGCGCGCTGCACGACATAAGCGACGCCGTTGAATTTTGTCGAATGCCGCCGGCTCCACATCGCGTTGACGGACACTTCGTCCCCTTTCGGCCCCAAAGCTTTCAAAGCTTTCGGCACAACCATATAAGCGCAGCGCACGCCCGTAAAACCGGCCGTTTTTGAAAAAGAACGCAGCTCTATCGCAACGTCTTTGGCCCCTTCCACTTCATAAATACTGTGCGGAATGCCCGGCGTTGAAATGTATTCTTTATAAGCGGAATCAAAAATAATCACCGCACCGTTTTCTTTGGCATATTTTACCCAGCCGGCCAGATCGTCTTTCGTTAAAACGGCGCCTGTCGGATTATTCGGCGAACATAAATAAATCAGTTCGGCCTTTTCCCTGGGCAGAGCCGGCAAAAAACCCGTTTCCCGCATGCAGGGCAGATATTCGATCGCCCGGCCGGCCATGATGTTTGTATCGCGGTAAACCGGATAAACCGGATCGGGAACGGCCACGCGCGCCGTTTCGCTGAACACTTCCTGAATATTGCCGACGTCGCATTTTGCCCCGTCGGAAACAAACACTTCGTCAATATCCACGTCAACGCCCCGCGCTTTATAGTCATTGTCGACGATTGCCCGCCGCAAAAACTCATACCCCTGTTCCGGGCCGTACCCGCGCATTGTCGCCGCATCGCCCATTTCGGCGGCGGCTTTGCGCATCGCTTCGATACAGGCGGCGGGAACAGGTTGCGTTACGTCGCCGATGCCCAGACTGATAATATCGGCGTCGGGCGTTTTTTCCTTAAAAGCCTTTATTTTTCGGGCGATATCCTGAAACAAATAATTGGCGGACAAATCAAAATAATGCGGATTAGCTTTAATCATCGTTTTTTCCTAAGCGTTAAATATTTTTTTGACCGGAGCGTCGTACACCTGCGACGGCGCGCCGTCTTCGTCGACTTCGCAGACCAGAATCTGCCCCACGTTTTCCAAAGTTGTCCAAATATCGCCGGGTACGTCGGTCAGGCGCAAAGACGGCATTTTTTTTGAACGAATCAGAACGGCCTGACTGTCCCTTAGCGTCAGACAGGGGTTTTCGGGTTCTTCGTCAAAGCCGTCCAGAACCAGCATCAGTTCGCCGTCGTCGTTAAACAAAAAATCGTATTCATTAATGTCCATTTTCAATCTCTTACATTTTCGGGCAAACCGCCGCGGTTATTTTAGATGAATTTCCGCCTTATTAAAAGCGTTCTTTTATCTTTGCGTCAACGAAAAAAGCCCCGACGGGCGGAGCTTTTTCCTTTTTTGTTTTAATCTGCCCGCTAAGCGGCGGCGGCCTTGAGTTTTTCAATTCCCGTTTTAATCCGTTTCAGACTTTCGTCTTTACCGAACAGATAAACGGCTTCGACCGCGCCGACCGGCGTACACTGTTTTCCTGTCAGCGCCGTACGGACCGGCCATAAAAACTGCCCGTTTTTCATGCCGAGCTTTTCAGGCACGGCCAGCAACGTGTTATGTACGGCCTCCACGGACGACCAATCCGTCATTTCCGCAATGACTTTTTCTGCTTCCTGCAAAGCTTTCAAAGCGATTTCCGGCGTTGTTTTCATTTTTTTATGCACATACATTTCAATGTCATATTCCGGCAAAACGTCAATAAAATCGACCGCTTCCGGAATTTCGTTCAACACGTTGACGCGCGGCTGGACACACTTTGACAATACGGCCAGATCAACATCGCGCTTAACGGCGTCCTTGTAATACGGCAAAGCGAGTTCATGGAACTTTTCGGGAGCCAGAGCGCGGACATAAACGCCGTTCATCCATTTTAATTTTTCAGGATCGAAAATCGCGGGCGATTTATTAATGCCTTCAATGTTAAAAATCTTTTCCAATTCGGCCATTGAAAAGATTTCTTCGTCGTTTTTCGCGCTCCACCCCAACAGAATAATATAATTCACGATTGCTTCGGGCAGATAGCCTTTGGCGACCAGATCCTGAAACGACGCGTCGCCGTTGCGCTTGGACAGCTTGTTGTGTTCGTCCTTCATGATCGGCGGCAAATGCACATACGTCGGAATATCCCACCCGAACGCCTGATACATCAGATTGTATTTCGGCGTGGAAGACAAATATTCATTGCCGCGCAGAACATGCGTGATTTTCATTAAATGATCGTCGACGACATTGGCGAAATTATACGTCGGCAGCCCGTCGGATTTCAGCAAAATTCCTTCGTCCAAAGTTTTGGCGTCAACCGTGACATGGCCGTAAACGCAGTCGTCAAAAGAAACGGTTCCTTTCGGATCAATCGTCTGACGCACGGTATATTTTTCCCCCGCGGCGATACGCTTGCGCGCTTCTTCAACGCTCAAACGCTTACACGGATCGCGGAATTTAAAAGGAATACCGGCCTCTTCACAGGCTTTGCGCTGGCTTTCCAGCTCTTCTTCGGAACAAAAGCAGTAATGCGCGCCGCCCAGATCGACCAGCTTATCGGCATATTCTTTATAGATCGCGCGGCGTTCGGATTGGATATAAGGTCCGTACGGCCCGCCGACGTCCGGCCCTTCGTCATGACGCAGACCGACTGTTTCCATCGTTTTGTAAATAATATCGACCGCACCGTCCACATAACGTTCCTGATCGGTATCCTCGATGCGCAGAATAAACTTTCCGCCGGCGCTTTTGGCGACCAGATATTCGTACAACGCGGTTCTGAGGTTTCCGATATGCATATAACCCGTCGGGGACGGGGCGAATCTGCTTCTGACTTCCATGGGGACAATCCTTTTTAATAAAAAACGTTTTGCCTAATTTCTACCCGTTGGGGGGCGAAAGTCAAGGGAAAGGTCGACGCGCGCTAAACATTCTTGCATTAAACCGATTGATTTGATAGGCTAACCCTGCGTTTGTGAATTTTTTGCTTGCACTCAATCAAAAGGCATATTTGATAAAAAAATACTTGTTAGTTTTATGTTTTTTTCTTGTTTCCTGCACGGGAGACAATTTGGCATTGTCAAATAAAAGAAAAAATGAACATTGTATAGATATGGAACGCTTTAAAATTTTCCAGACTTTTCCTGCAAATTACGCTTTGGCGAATAATTGTAAAAAAAATGACGAAGATTATTGCTTTGGAGCCATTGTATTGCTAACTCCGCAACGAAATGTTGATTACTATGACGGCATGTTCGTTACTTCTCCAGTCGGCAAATGCGCTATGCAAGACGGTATATACCGATATGAATCAAAAAGTGGTTTGAATACGGTTCCCAGAATACGCTGGGCATTTAAATATGCTCCCGAAAACGAACAAGAAGCTGTTGCACAATTAAATGAACATATGGAGAATAGCATAAATGAATGCAAATTGATTTATGCGTCAAATAAAGAAACAAATACTGAAGAAAATATGAAAAATTGCGATTGTGTGGTTAAAGAGGCGTTTAGATACCGTTTCCGAAAGTCAGAAGAGATTGAAATTTCCACAGAGGATTTGATAAAAAATATTAAAGAAAAATGTGGAAAAATACCTGAATTTTTATAATCATTCCAAGTTCTAGAAAGTCTTCTTTATCCATTGTAGCGAAAGCCCGCTTGAAAAAGCGGGCTTTTTCATTTTAAAAATCAACGTCCACGGAAACTTTTACGCCGCCGAAGTCCGCTTGTTTGAAAAACATCACCATGTACCACGGCAGATAAAGCGTTCTTTCGTCATCTTCCACGTTTCCCGAACAAAACACCATTCCTTTTTCCAAGCCCCATTCTTCAACCGCCAAAGCTTTATCCAAAGCGGCATGTTTTTTGTAATCTTTGCCCGACTTGATTTCTATTGGGACGGCTTTGCTTCCCTGCTGAACGACAAAATCGACTTCACCGATTGATTTTTTATTTAAATACCTCAGCATAAAGCCGTTTGCTTTTAATTGTTGCGCGAATACGTTTTCCAGCACACTGCCCATGTTGACAGCCAGATTCCCCTGCAAAATATCGAATTGCACATTTTCCAGTCCCATGGCGCACAGCAATCCCGTGTCCCCCATAAACAGTTTGAACAGCCGACTTTGCTCGTTGATTTTCAACGGTACTTTCGGTTCGGACAAATTGTAGCAGGGCAATGCGACCCCCGCGTTTTGCAACCAGACGAAAGCGTCTTCGTATTCGCGCAAACGGCTGTTTTTATCAATCGCGGCAAGGGTAAACCGCCTGTTTTTGTCATCCAGCTGAGCCGGAATTTCATCAAAGATTTGAGTGACTTTCGCCTTTTTTTCCAAAGTGTATTGACTGATATCCTGTCTGTATTGCGCCAGAATATCTTTTTGCAATTCAACAACCCGACCGATGTCATGCGTGTCAACAAATGTTTGGACAACGGCGGGCATGCCGCCGACAACGACATAATAGCGGAACAAATCCGTCATTTTTTTGTGGATAATTTCCGCGGGCGGCTGTTTGCGATTATAGCAATCCCGCAAAACATCGATTGTTTCCCGCTGAACGCCGTTTGCCATGCAAAATTCTTCAAAATCCATGGGATACATTTGCAGCGTTTCTTCGTATCCGACGGGATACGACGGAACATGCTTGTAATTCACTCCCAGCAAAGAGCCTGATTCGATATAGTCAAACCGTCCGTCGTCCACCAAAAATTTTATAGCCGTTCTGGCATTCGGACATTCTTGAATTTCATCAAAAAAAACAAGCGTTTTTCCACGCTCCAAAGACGTATTCAAAAACGCCGTCAGATTCATTATCAATGTGTCGGCGTTCAAGTCGCCTTTAAAGATTTCAGCCGCACTCGGTTGAGTTAAAAAGTTGATTTCAACAAACTTTTCATAATGCGATTTGCCGAACCGGCGAGCCAGATACGTTTTTCCGATTTGCCGCGCCCCTGTGACCAGCAACGCTTTTTTATTCGGATTTTGCCTCCATTCTATGAATTTTTGTTCGATTTTGCGGAACATGCAAGCACCTCAATCACGTTTTTCAACTATGATTATAGGATAAATATCACGTTTTTCAACATCAAACAGGCCGTTTGAATCACGTTTTTCCGAAAATCACCCCAAAAACTCTTTGATTTTCAGCAAAGCGTCTTTTAAGCCCGTTTTTTCAACCGGCGTTCCTTCGGGAAAAGCCGTCAACGTTTCGCTGGGCACCGCGCGGTCTAACAGAACAAAAACGCCTTTATCGTCTTTTTTACGGATCAGCCGTCCGAACGCCTGACGCAGCTTCATGCGCACCAGCATCAGGTTATAGGCTTCCCCCGCCTCGCCGAACGCGGCTTTGCGGGCCTTGTGCGCGATATCGGGGCGATGCCACGGCACACGATCAAAAACGATCATGCGCAGCGATTTTCCCGGCACGTCAATGCCGTCGCGCACGGCGTCCGTGCCTAACAGGCAGGATTCCTCCTGCGCTTTGAAAATATCCAAAAGAGTTTGCAGATTAACCGTATCAATGTGCTGCGCCATCAGCGGCAGACCGGCCCCCGCCAAAGGTTCTTTTATACGCTGATAAACGGCTTTTAACCTTTTTATCGCCGTAAAGATTCCCAAAGCGCCGCCCTGCGCCGCCAGAAACAATTCGCGATAAGCCGCCGCCACCTGCGCCGGATCGGATTTATCGACGTCGGTGACAATGATGACCCGCGCGTTATCGGCATAATCAAACGGCGAATTAAAATCCGCCAGCGTTAAATCAAACGGCAGGTCGGGCGATTTAAAATGCGCTGTTCCCGTCCGCTTTGCTGCAATATCCCAATCTTTTTCACGGTCGCCGCTTTTATCCGCCAGCGTCGCCGAAGTCATCAAAACGCCGTGCGCCGTCTGGCGTAGGACATGAGCAAACGGAAAAGTCGGATCAATCCAATGCCTGTGATAGCCGACGTCCGCGTCAAATCCGTCCATGCGCGTAATTTCCAGCCAGTCGACAAAATCGGCGGGCGTTTTTAAATTCAGCTGTTCCAGCATAATGCGCCACACGGCCAGCGGTTCCGCCGCCGTCTTGCGCAGCGACCGCAAAACGGCGGTGTATCTTTGTTTGTCAGCCGTTTCAATATCCGCGGCATTGTCGTTCATGTATTTTTCAATCAGGCGGATCAGCAGCCGAACTTTTTCTTCCAGCAGTTTCACATCGCCGTAAAGCGTCAAAGCCGTATCCGTCAATTCGGGCGCGGCGGGGCGCGGATCACATTCCAGCGAATATAAAGCGTCAACCTGTTCCGCCCGTGCGGCAACCTGGCGGTAAACCTGCGTTAAAAACTTTTCAAAATTCCCCTGCGGCGTTCTGTTTTTCAACCGGGACAAAGCATTTATCCGCGGCAGGAAAGCGGCCGATTCCGCGACTTCCTGCGTTATGGCGCCGATATCCGGCGCAACCAAAGTCAGGTCTTCTATCCTGCGCCGGATTCCCTGCGCGCGCCCCGTATGACGGCGGTCGTCCGCCCCTAAAAGGCACCGCCGCATTTCCAATCCTTCGCGCAGATTGATTTCGCCGGCGAAAACACCGTCCGCCGCGTTAAACAGCTGATGCGCTTCGTCAAAAACGTAACGCGACGGCAAAACGACGTCTTCCGTCGCGCCGGCCAGCTGCGTCATTACCAGCGCATGATTGGCGATCACGATTTTCGCATGCCGGCTGCGACGCAGAATTTTTTCAATAAAACACTTTTTATAGTGCGGACACTGCGCATAAATACATTCGCCGCGCTGATCGGCCAGACCGGCCAACCCCTGCTTGTTCAACAAATCGCCCAACCAGCCCGGAAAATCGCCGCCGCTCAGATCGCCGTCTTTGGTTTTGGAAATCCAGCGCGCGATCAACCCCAAAGGAACGGCGGAAGCGGGCAGCTGCGGAATCCGACCGACCGCTTCCGCAAAATTCAACAGACACAAATAATTTTCACGCCCTTTGCGCACAACAACATTGCGTCGCTTCACCTGCGGATCGGGATAAAGGCGCGACAGCTCTCTTTCCAACTGGCGCTGCAGGTTACGCGTATACGTGCTGATCCAAACCGATCCGGCGTTTTTTTCAACCCAGACCGCCGCCGGCGCCAAATATCCCAGCGTTTTGCCGATTCCCGTTCCCGCCTGCGCCAAAACGGCGACGGGAACTTCTTCATCGGAACGCGGATTAAAAGCTCTGGCGGCGGTTCTGGCATAAACCGCCTGATCCGATCTGTCCTCCAGGACAAAATCCCTGACCGGCACGGCCAGCAGCTCGTTTAATTTGTTTTCGGCTTCGCTTTCTTCGACCGGCTGCGTTCCGGCCGGCATACCGGGGCCGGTTTCCTGCCATTCGGTCAGCCTGTCCCATACGGCGAAACCGCTCAGACCGGCGATGCCGGCCGTTTGCGGACTGCGCCCCAAAGCGGCCAGAACATCAGCGCCCCAGACCCAGCCGCCTTCGCGCGCCATCGTCAAAGCCAACGCCGTCGCACTGTTGCGTTCTTCGATATCAAAAGCCGCCAGCTTGCCCAATAAAATACGCGTTATAGAAAACAAGGCTTTAGCTTCTTCAATCGCGTTTTTCGGAACGGAAACATTTAAAGCCTCCGCCAGCCCGCGCGTCGTCGGCACGACGTTTACCGCGGGACAGACAAAAGCGAACAATTCCAAAACGTCTAAAACGATTTTCGGCATCTGCCGACCCAGCCGTCCGCGCATCAAAGACCGGTTGCACAACAGCACCGGCGCGCCGTCGGTTTGACGGAAAACCCGAGACACGGCAATCACGCGGACGTCCTGTCCGTCTGCCGTTGTCAAAACAAAATCCTTTAATCCCGCCGCCATTGCCAGCGGACGCTTTTCCGCCACGCTTTTTAATCCTTAAAGAGTTTACAAATCTTTTTATTCATTATAAGTATGTTATAACCTTATTGGAATCAAACAGAAAAAGAGAGTATTGAAAATGACTTCGGATTCAAACGTCGCAATGACCGCCAACGCCTGGCCGTTTGAGGAAGCGCGCGCTTTGTTTAATGAAAAGCTGGGCGGTAAAGTTCCGGAAAAAGGCTATGTTTTGTTTGAAACGGGCTATGGTCCGTCAGGACTGCCGCATATCGGCACATTCGGCGAAGTCGCCAGAACAACAATGGTGATGAACGCGTTTAAAACGCTGTACCCCGGCATTCCCGTCCGCCTGTTCTGCGTTTCCGACGACATGGACGGCCTGCGCAAAGTCCCCGACAACATTCCGAACAAAGAAATGGTCGGACAGTATTTGGGCAAACCTCTGACGAAAATTCCCGATCCGTTCGGCTGCCATGACAGTTTCGGACATCATAACAACGACTGCCTGAAATCTTTTCTGGACACGTTCGGGTTTGAATATGAATTTAAGTCCGCAACAGAGCTGTACACAGCGGGCGTTTATGACAAGGCTTTATTAAAAGTTTTGGAAAACTACGAAAAAGTCATCAACGTCATTTTGCCGACTTTAGGCGAAGAACGCCGCGCGACATACTCTCCTTTCCTGCCCGTCAGCCCGAAAACGGGCAACGTCCTGCAAGTCGCAATCACCAAAGTCGACAAAGAAAACGGCACGGTTTCCTTTATTGACGAAGACGGCGCGGAAACGACCGTTCCGGTCACCGGCGGGCATTGCAAGCTGCAATGGAAAGCCGATTGGGCGATGCGGTGGTACGCTTTGGACGTCGATTACGAAATGTCGGGCAAAGACCTGATGGAATCGGTCAGACTGTCCGGCAAAATCTGCCGTATCTTAGGGGGCGTTCCGCCAAAAAACCTGACATACGAACTGTTTTTAGATGAAAAGGGCGAAAAAATTTCCAAATCCAAAGGCAACGGCCTGTCTATGGAAGAATGGCTGAAATACGCTCCGGCGGAATCTTTGTCACTGTTTATGTATCAAAAACCGAAAACGGCCAAACGCCTGTATTTTGACGTCATTCCCCGTGCCACTGACGAATATCTGAATTTCATCGGCGCGTATGACCGGCAGGAAGACAAAGATAAATTCAACAACCCTGTCTGGCATATTCACAACGGTAATCCGCCAAAGCCGGAAACAGGCTTGTCTTTCGGCATTTTGTTAAATCTGGTCAGCGTTTGTCATTCCGATGATCCGAAAGTCATCTGGAATTACATTTCGCGTTACGCACCCGGAGCAACGGCCGAAAAGTGTCCGACACTGGCGCATTTGGTGCCGTATGCCGTGGCTTATTATAACGACTTCGTCAAACCGTCGCAGAAATACCGCGCCCCGGCCGGAACGGAAACGGCGGCTCTGAACGATTTGAAAACGGCATTGGAAAATATGGCCGCCGATACGGCTGCGGAAGATATTCAGACCGTTGTTTATGAAATCGGCAAGAAATACTATCCCGATGATTTAAAGGGCTGGTTCAAGACGATGTACGAAACGCTTTTGGGACAGTCAACCGGCCCGCGTATGGGATCGTTTATCGCGTTGTACGGCGTTAAAGAATCCGTCGATCTGATTAACGATGCTTTGAATGGAAAGTTGGCATATTGATAGACTTAATTGAACTGAAAGAAAACGATTATATCAGTATTTGCCTGATGTACGCTTCGCCAAACAATATGGCAAGCGTTGACGCTTACCGCCATTTCGGGTTGGGTGAACGGTGTTTTGCCCGCCCGGAACTGGCCGACGCTTTAAAACGTCTGGAACAGCCGCTGAAACAACGTCGCTTGAAACTGAAAATTTTTGACGCTTACCGTCCGCCTGTAGCGCACGATTACCTCAGCGCCCGCGTGCCGGTTAAGGGATTATTCGCCGAAACGGCGGAACTTTCCATGCATTGCCGCGGTATCGCCGTCGACGTCTGCCTGACCGATGAAAACGACAAAGAATTGACGTTCCCGACAGCCGTGGACGCTTACACGCCGGAATACGCAAAACAACTGTCACAGGGGATTACGGAACCGTATTTCCGACATTTGCAAAAAGCGAATTACGCTTGTGCCGACCTGCCGCGGGAAGCGATTCAAAACAGATTATTGCTTTGCACATTAATGGAAAAAGCCGGCTTTGAACGCTTGCAGACCGAATGGTGGCATTTCAGCCTGCCCGGCGCGAATCGCTATGCCGTGATTGACATTCCCCTAGACACCGCAGGAAAGCTTGATTTTTCACTTTTTTAATTCCTTTTGTTTCTTTTTTTATTGATTCCCCCCCCCCCCCACGTATACTGTAAAGCAGAATTTTTTTATTTTAAGGAGGGGAAGATGAATTCTTTATTTTTTAATAAAAAAGCTTTGCTTTTCCTGTTCGTCGCGGCAGCGATAAATTTTTGCTTCCCGGCAAACGCGGGTATATTTTGCGACAACGGATCGTTTCAAATGGCAAAAGCCGTCAAACTGGGACGCGGAAACGCTTATTCCGTCGGCGGACAGGCGGAACTGGCAGGAAAAACGGAACTGATAAAAGAAAAACCCTGCGATAAAAACTGCGTCTCCTGCGACAAAACAACGGGAACGTGTTCAAAATGCGCAAGCGGATATTATTTATACGAAAATGCCTGTCACACCTGCCCGCAGTATGCGACATGCGACGGATCGGACGATTTTTCATGTCCTGCGCCGCAATATTTCAAAATAGATTTAACCTGTTATAAATGTTCGGATACCATAGAACACTGCATAGCCTGCTCTGATGCGACAAAATGCACAGAATGTGAGTCGCCCTATGTTGTTTCCGATACGGGGGATTCTTGTATAGAACCGCCGACCTGCGCCACAGCGGCCATGCAAAACAATACCAATGTCGCTGCGGCGACAGATGCAAGCAGTTTTTACGCGGCCATGGATTCCGGAAAATCCGTAATTTTGATTGACGGAGACATTTCCGGACTTGCAACAACGGCTTTAGGATCCAAAAAACTGGTAGGTCCGAAATATTTTTCCGATATTGAAATCTGCAAAACGCAGACCACGCCGACCGTGACTTTTGCGTCGTCTTCAAACATGACGATCAGCGGCGGCGAAATCAATCAGCTGAACCTGAAATTTACCTTAAACGATAAATCAAAAAATGCTGTTTCAGGCTCAGGAATTATTAAAGATTCAACAATTTCGGCCCATTTATCTAATAATGTTGTTTCTGCCACAGGAAAAATAACTCTATCCGGCGACGTAACCATTTTATCGGAAAAAGATGACGGTGACAACTATGCCAACCAAGGAGTCTTAGCCACGGAAGGAGGAACAATTGAAATAGCAGGAAAGACGACATTAAAAGGAGAAAGCAGTTACGGTTTGAGAATGGGCAAAGAAACAACAGTAACTATTAATTCATCAGGAACGCTTATTTTAAACATGCCAGGTGTCTTTGTAGGAATCGATTTGGAAAACGGTTCAACATTTACAGCAAACGGACCGGTAAAATTTGAACAACCGGCATCATCTTCGGCAATAGGATATATCTCGGTGTATGAATCCTACATCAATCTGAACGCCAACGGCAACTACCTCAAAACGACATATGCAGGTCTGATGGAAACAAGCGGAATGATCAAAGTCAACGGATCGACGACAATTGAATGCTTCAAAAAACAAAACAACAGCACCTGCACAGCGATCAATGTTGATCATACTTACGGCGGCACTACCACTAAATTGGAAATCAACGCGCCGGTCACGGTTAAAGGTTTGACAAAAGATAGAGACAACCAATATCCCACCATCTCGGGAGACATGCTTCTTTATGCAAAAGGGGATTCCATAAAGCTCAATTCCACCATAGAATCGACCACTGGCATCGGTAAAGTCTTTATCAATGTGGATTCGGCGAACTTTACTTCTTCCGGTGCGATCATAGGGGCGAATTATATGTATGGATATGAACGGCCTATGAATATTTCCGCCGGCGCAAAACTGAAGATGAACGGCGTCTGCAAGAAAGCGACGAGTTCGGGAACGATGACATTACAATACGATAATGGCATCACGACCCCTATTGCACCGTTTACCGGCGGGTGTTGATAAAGCGAAACAACCTGTTCAATGCCGCGGAAAGTATTTCCGCGGCATTCGCATAAAAAATGCATTTGTCCGCAGCGGCAATAAATTTTTGCTTTCCGGCAGATGCAGATATATTTTGCAACAACGGGGTGTTTTTTCGGTCTCCTTTAATCGCCCAATTAAAAAAATCAATTAATTTCTTATTTCTGTAATATCTTTCCGCTGTTTTTTGACAAAAATTTTGCTATAACAGCCAAATAAAAAACAAGGAAACAAACCGATGCCCTCATCTCCGTCCGGTAAAAATTACAGAATTACGCTGTATCTCGATACACCCAAGGCGATGCTGCGCCCGTTCAAGGACTTTACAAAGCATAATCATTTGGAATCTTTGATTTGCAAAAATTCCTTAGATCCGGTTGCTTTTACGGGACATGCGTTTATCGGCTTGACGGACGCCGACGGAAAGGAAAAACGCTGGGGATATACATGCGAAGAAGCGGCTCTGTTCCGTTCATTGCGCGGAATGCCGGGAAAAATTGTAGAAGAAGACCATGAATCGCCTTATAACGAAGCAATTATGTGGACTGTTTCCAAAGATCAGTTTCTTGCCGCCCGAAAAGCGATCCAAAAAGAAGCTGAAAATCCGGGAACTTACAAACTGTTTGAAAAAAATTGCGCGACGGTTGCGGCCGGTATTTTAAAAGCCGCCGGTGTTCCCGACGTACCGAAAGGGAAACTCTCCCTGACGCCGCACGGCATGGTTATCAAAAAACGCATGATGCTGGCAAAAAGACGACTGGAAACGGCAAAATTCAAAATCAAAAATTTTTTCAATGTTTTATCCGGCAAAAAGAAAGCTCCCAAATCCGAATTGCTGGATTCTCTGCGTTCCAAACCGGTTCCCGTCCCCATCAAACAGGCGATGAAGCATTTCAAAAAAGACAGAAAAAACAACGAAATAACGCCGGTTGATTTTAACCGTATCGTTTCTTCCCTTGCCCATATTCATTCCTGAAACCGAGGCCGTTTATGACACAACCGCAGTCCTGTGAAAAAAATTGCAAAATTACTTTATATTATTGACACGCCCACTTTTATGCTGAAGCCGTTCAAAGACCATAAAAACCATTGTCAGATCCGCAGTCTGATTGAACACGGTCATTTAAACACGCTACCGTTCACAGGCCATTCTTTTATCGGGCTGACCGACGAAAACGGCCGCGAAGAACGCTGGGGATATACGACAAAAGCGGACGTTGCCGGAGTGATCGAAACAATCCGCGGCATAGAAGGCAATTTTATCAGCGAAAACGCCAATCAGCAGTATAATGAAGCGATCGTTTACCCCGTTTCCCGGGATCAATATCTGGCGGCGAAACAAAAAACCGAAGAATATCGGCAAAATCCGGGAACATATAAATTATTTGAAAAAAACTGTTCAACCGTTGCGCGGGATATTCTGGCCGTGGCAAAAGTCGACGAACTGCCCGGCAAAGGATTAGGATTGACGCCGTACGGACTGGCGGCAAAAAAGCGCGTCACTTTGGCTCAGCGCCGCTGCGAGGCTTCCCTTTTTAAAATTAAAAATGCCGTACGCTCTATGTTCGGACAGAAAAAAGTGCCGCGCCGGGAACTATTGGATTCCCTGCGCGCGAAACCGGTTCCCGTTCCGATTAAAACGGCAATGCGCACCGCCGGAAAAGAGCCGATGACGCCGATTAACGTCGAAACCGTCATTGCGAACATTGCCCGGGGCCGGTGAATATTATTTACTTTTTTAACAAAAAGAAAAAAGACGCTTTCCCTTTGTTTTTTTTATCCGGCGACCGACATCGGCCCGTATTTGTTTTCTCCGTCACTTTTCAGGCACATAAAAAACAGCAACAGAACAGAGAAAATCAAGGATAACGAAGAACACAACGTAGCCAAAGAATCGATTTGCATTTGCATGGAAAATCCCGCGCCGAAAGTCAACGCCACCGGGATAACAGTCCATAATCCCGTCTGTCCGATATCATGCAACCGGCGAACGGCGACAGCCCATGCCGGGAAAAAAGAAAGAAAAGAATAAACGCCGGCCCCCTGCGCGCCGACCACCAATCCGATAAAGCAGCTGATAATCAGGTTAAAACAAACAAAAGACCAAAACATCATTCTGTTTGACCGGCCGGAAAATACAAAATATTTTTTCCAGGCTTCGATAAAATACATAAAAGCCTGTGAAATTGAAACAGACGAAGCCGTACTAAAAATTTCCTGCGCTTTTTCCTGCGCCTGCCGGCCTGTTTTTTCGATATTCGGCATAATAATCCTCCCTTGTTAAGGTAAATAACGAAAAACAAGTCTAAAAGAAAAAAAACAATAAAAAAATCTACACAAAATATTTTTAAAACAAACAGTTATAAACATTCTGAGTTGTTTAAAAAAAATAAAAAAAAGCTATCCTGATTCCAATATAATAAGGAATCCTTTCATGCAGACGTCATTTGAATATATTTCGGCTTTTTTTATCGTATCGGGTTTTCTGTGCGCTTTCATTATGCTGGCCGACATCTTTAATAATCGTCCGCAAAAAATAAAAATCATGAACAGCGTCTGGTTTTTAACTGGAATATGGGCGTCATGGATCGGACTGTACGTTTATTTTAAAATCGGACGGGCAAATAAAATCAAAAATAATGAAGACGACGATAATCCGATCGGGGCACAAAATCCCGTTTTCAATACGACCGGCCGGCAGACTATGTCTGAAAAAATTCTGTTGTCAACATTGCATTGCGGCGCCGGCTGCGCTTTGGCGAACCTTATCGCGGAAAGCGGTACTTATTTTTATTCCGCTTATTCCGGCAGTACGGCTTTGGCAATCAGATGGGGCCTGGATTACCTTTTGGCAATAGTGTTCGGCCTTGGATTCCAATATGCGGCAATCAGTCCGGAAAAAAGGCCGCCTATCCCCGGAAAAATAATCCGGACGGCTTTTAAAACCGCCTTTCCGGGATTGACGGCCTGGCAGGCCGGAGTATTTGCTTACAGCTCTCTGATTTTTTTCGGATTTCATGATATGATCGGAAAAAATTCATGGAGCTTTTGGTTCATGATGCAGATCGCTATGTTCTGCGGCTGCTTAACGGCTTATCCCGTTAACGGCCTGTTGATCAAATTCCACGTAAAAAAAACATCTGACAAAGGAGAAAGACCATTAAAACACTATTAAAACTGATTCTGTACGCAGTCATTTTATTGATCCTGATTTTAGGGATCGGGCTGTTTTATATAGATTCGATCATCAAAACAACCGTTAATGAATTGGGGCCGAAAGTCACGCAGACCTCTGTCCATCTGAATGATTTTTCAACATCTCTGGTCGATACAAAAGTCGTTTTGCAAGGGCTGCAAATCGGCAATCCGAAAGGATTCAGCCAGCCGTATGCTCTGCAGCTGGGCTCTGTCAACGTGCAGGCCGACCGGGACAGCTTGTTTTCAGATGTGATCATTATTGAAAATGTCGCTCTGTCCGGCGTTGACGTCACTTATGAACTTTCCGGGAAAACCAGCAATCTGGCCGTATTGAATGAAAATATAGCTCATTATATTTCTTCTTCGGCCGATGCGTCACAGCCCGAAAAAACCGAAGAAAAAGAAAAAACGGCCTCTGCCAAAAAAGTCATTATCAAACATTTGTCCGTAACGGGATCAAAAGTAAACCTGTCCGCCTCTTTGACCCCCGGCGGCAAAGCAATAACAACGACCGTTGACTTGCCGGATCTGCACTTGAAAAACCTGGGATCCGGAAAACAGCCGATGACAATCGAACAGGCGGCCGCTTATATTTTGAATCTGATTTCGTTGAACAGCTTGGATACACTGGCGAAATCGGCCTATAAAAACGTTTTGAAAGTTTCGGAAGAAACAATCAAACAAACCAAACAGGCCGCCGAAGAGCTGGCAGATTCGGCCAAACAGACCGTCAATACTTTGAAAGAAAAAGGAGAGAACATTGACGGCGTTCTGAAAGGACTGTTCGGTAAATAAAATCAGAATTTCTGAAGGGGAAAAAATCCCCTTCAGCGCTCTTTTTCCTCTCCGGCGAAGATAAATGCGAAAACAATCTGTGCATTTATTTCAGCCGCATTTATTACTTTTATTCTCTCCGTTATTTTCAAAAAACGCGGTATAATTTTATATAATCAGTTATTTTTCGGTGCCCGCGCGCATCAGATACGTCAATTCAAACCGGATTTTTTTGAATTACGGCTTTATCTCTGTTCTTCCATAACCCGAAATAAAAAGTTCGTCTTTTTTGAATTACGACAGCTCTGACAGTCTGATCAAAAAAAAACAGAACCCATAAAAAATGGATTCCGTTTCAAAATGGCGGAGGACGTGGGATAATCCCCCAGACAGATTGGTTTTTGTTGAAAATCAATCAGATACACCGCAAAAATTCCC
>ULRP01055466.1_pt1 | contig 39138 bp, 28 predicted proteins | sample 1955521 | NCBI WGS metagenome assembly ULRP01 (sample SAMEA4835685, study PRJEB28245) | human gut metagenome | biome: gut microbiome; material: fecal sample | place: Denmark | collected 2008
AAAGGCTTCACCGGACAGGACCGGGCGAGGAATATGAGTGGGGCGATACCGACACCGCCGCCGACGAGCAGTGCCCGGCCCTCCGGTATGGAAAAGCCGTGTCCGAGCGGCCCCTCGACACTCATGATATCTCCCGGCTTCATATCGGCCATCTCAGCTGTGCCCCGCCCAATGATGCGGTATATCAGTATGATGTCACCGGCTGCGCTGTCCGTATCGGAAACACTGAACGGGCGCCGCAGGAAATTCCTGCCCTCCGGCGGCCGCACCATGACGAACTGGCCTGGCGTGACCTGGCGCGCTATATCAGGCACATGGATGACCATGCGCTTGACTACTGGCGTGATTGTCTCATTAGCCAGCACCTGGCCATCCTGTAATAATCTCTCCAAATGAAGTCCCTCCCTACCAATATATACCTGCACATATTTTTCAAAGACCGATATACCCCTCGGTCGACGTGAACGACTGCATGGCCCGCAACTGCTGCTCGACTACCTGCTCGATCTCCAGCAGATTCTGGCAGATCTTCTCGCGGTTCGCCATGATCTCGTCATGATTGCCGATGAGCGACAGGCTGAACATCACGGTCTGATCCTGCCCGAATATAGGGACGGCCACGGCGGACACGCCGCGCTCCATCTCCTCGCGGCACCAGGCGATCCGGTTCCGGCGTATCTCATGCAGCTCCTCGACGATATCGACCACATTGAGCTTCGTCCGCTCGGTGAAATAGTTGCGTGGCGTCTGCTCGAGCAGATAGCGGATCTTGTCCTCCGGCTGGAAGGCCAGGATAGCCTTGGCCGAGGCCGAGGCATGCAGCGGCATACGCTGGCCGACATGCACATAGTAGGTCCGTCGTTCCTGCTCCGGCTGGTGCGTATAGATGCAGTACACCTCGTTTGCCACGAACCGGCAGAGGAATCCGTACAGCCGCACCCGCTGGGAAAGCCGGGCGCAATACGGCCCCAAGAGGTCGGATATATCCCGTCCGTTCACGAACCGGCTGCCCCATATCATAGACTGCGGCCCGAGACTGTAGCGCTTCGTATCATCATGCTGCACGATGAGATCATAGTTCATCATATCGTGGAGTATGCGATGCAGAGACCCTTTTGTTATATCGGTCTTTTCCGCCAGCGCTGTTATGCTCAGGCCAGACGGCCCCGCTTCACTTACTGTATCCATGATTCGCACGAACCGGCTCATCCATTCCATAATATCAGACCTCGAATTTTCGTCGTCAAACCTTCATATCATAATCCTTCTTATAAGATTATAACGCCATTACTCAAAGTACGCCATAGGCAAAATTCTGAGCGGCAATGCCACCATGAGGCAGCTGCCGTTCGGAATTCAATGCCTTGTTCGAGGTCCTGCGCTCAGCCCAGGGACAGCCACTGTCCGCCCGGCTCAGCCACACATATCTGCTGTTTCTCGGCGATGAGCTGTCCCCGCAGATAGGTAGCAATCGGCCAGCCTTGTATCTCCATGCCGTCGAAAGCTGTCAGCGGCTGCTTGCTGTGCAACTCGGAATTCAGGATCGGATGACGGCGGTTCATATCGCAGATGACGAGGTCGGCATCGTTGCCTTCCTTTATCCCGCCCTTGTTCGGCACATGGTAGATGCGGGCCGGATTGGCAGACAGCACGCGGCTTACGAACGGCAGGGTCAGATGTCCCTTGGAGACTTCGCCAAGCAGCAGTGGCAGCATGCTCTCGACACCGCACATACCGGACGGGCTCTCGAACAGGCCGCCCCTTTTTTCTTCCAGCGTATGCGGCGCATGATCCGAAGCCACGAAATCGAGCGTGCCATCCTCGAGCCCCCGCCAGAGTGCCTGACGATCTTTCTCTTCCTTTACGACCGGATAGACCTTTATCATCGGACCGATGCGGTCATAATCATCGGCCGACAGGAACAGATAATGCGGGGCCGTCTCCGCGGTGACCGGCAGCCCCTCCGCCTTGGCCCGGCGGATGAGCTCGACGCCGGCCGCCGAACTCACATGCAGCACGTGCAGGCGCGCGCCTGTCGCCCGCACGAACGATATCGCCGTCTGTATCGTCAGCTCCTCCGCCAGAGCCGGACGGGAGGCAAGCAGCGCAGAGTAGCCCTCGGAGGCATGCGCCTGGTTGCGCTGGGTCAGTACGCGTATCAATTCGCTGTTCTCGGCATGGATGGCTATGGTCTGGCCGGTCTCGGCTATCTTTTCGAACAGCTCATATATAGCTCCGTCGTCAAAGGGCGGTATGACGTTCTTGTCTGCCGGGTCATAGTTGTATATCAGGGCATGCGTCTTCGCATCAAGGGCATAGCCCCAGAAAAATTTTATCGCGCAGGCGCCAGCTTTCCCCATCCCCGCCAGCGCATCGATATTTATCGGTCCAAGCGACAACCCCCAGAGCGCATAGTCTACATATGCTTTCGGCTGCAGATATTTCTGCTTGGACCGCAGCGATTCCGCATCAATGACCGCCGGATTCGTGTTCGGCATATCGAACACCGTCGTGACACCGCCGACAGCAGCCGCCCGCGTGCCATAGGCAAAATCCTCTTTCTGCGTCGCGCCCGGATCGCGGAAATGGCAATGTGTATCGATGCAGCCCGGCAGGATATACAGTCCCTCGACATCGCGTGTCACAGCTGCCGGCTCCTCTGCATCCGACAGCGAGACGATTTTCCCATCCTTTACACCGATATTCGTGCGTACGATCTCATCAGGAAATACGACATTGCCATTCTTTAATAATAAGTCAACCATTTCAACATCCCCTGTCTGACTTACTCTATGGTCTTACCCTTTGTCTCTGGAATCATGAGCCACATAGCGACCAGCGCTACCGGATATATCAGGAACACGAGGCTCATCGCTGCATAGACGCTGCTGCCCTGGGCCAGCCAGCCGATGACTGCCGGTCCGAATCCGGCCAGGCCGCGGCCGGTGCCGAAGATGAAGTTCTCCGCCGTCGAACGTGCCTCGGAGCTGTAGTTCTCCGCGAGGACAGCACCGTAGCCGCCCATCATGCCGTTGACCGTCATGCCGAGCAGAGCGCTGCCCCACAGCAGAGCCGTCTGGCTTGTGAAGCAGAAGAAATAGATGATGCAGTATATGGTGCCGCCGATATAGTAAAGGGCGAACGTCTTCTTTCGGCCAATCCGGTCAGCGAGTATGCCGAACAATGTGATGCCGACCATCATGCCGGCAATGGATATCGTCATCCAGCCGCTCGCCTTGGCCAGCGTATAGCCGTATTTCTGAGCCAGCACCGTCGGCATCCAGCTGAATATGGCATAGTAGCCGAAATTCTGCACGAAGCACATAATGAGCAGGCCGAGCGTCGTAATCATCGTCTTCTTGTTGGCAAAGAGCTTCCTGATCGGCGTACCGCCTATCTTCTCATACTCGAGGACCTCCTCGCTGGTGGCCGTGTTGCTCTCGACCTTCTGCTTCAGTTCCTCCTGACGCTGACGACGGATGGTCCACATCTTCGGCTCATGCAGCGACATGCGTACATATACAGCTAGGAGCGCCGGGACGAGGCCGAGCAGGAAAACGCCTCTCCAGCCCATCGCCGGAACAATGACGGCTACGAGCACCGAGGCCAGCAGCACGCCTATCTGCCACCCCAGCGATACGAGCGATGTCGCCCGCGCCCGGAGCTCCGGCTTCCACGTCTCGGTAACGAGCGCCATGCCGATACCGAACTCACCGCCGATGCCCAGGCCGATGAGCACGCGCAGGAGCAGCAGCGTATTATAATCATCGACGAAATAAATGGCACCAGTGGCGAACGAGAACAACAGGATCGTCAGCGACAGCACCCGGATGCGCCCGACATAATCAGCCAGGAAACCAAATATGTATGATCCGGCCAATATGCCTATCGTCGTCGCCAGAGTCAGATTACCAGCCTCAAGCGGTGTCAGATTGAATTCTTTTATGATGTAGACAAGTACGAACGACAGCAGGAACATATCCATACCCTCTGCCGCGTAGCCCGATGTCGCGCCGAACAGGCTGCGCAGGTGATGCCCCTGCTCACCCTCAGCACCACCATTCTTCAGTTCACTCCAGAAGCTCATAAAAATCCCTCCTATTTTTCGATAAGTGAAATAGTGTTTCTAAAATAAGCTATAAAACGCCCCCTTTATAAAAATGAGCGCAACTTCCCCTCGGACGAAGCTGCGCCTTTGCATAATCTATTGTTTTCTTTATACGCTTATACAATAACATATTCAGGCTATTATAGCAAGAAGTATTCTTGTACACACGTTATTTTTTCACATCAGTCAATACTGAATATACTTTTGTCTATTGACATATCGCACACAAGAACTAAAATGAAGGGAGAAGTATGGATGTTTTTTATAAAACTTAGTTCCGTTTACTGGAACAATATGAGCAGTAAAACTAGTTATGAGGTGATTTTATGATTTCACAAGATCGTCTGGCTGGAAATATCGCACACATGCAAACGATAACTGCCCCGGGGCAGGGTATAAACCGGCTGGCCTTCACGGACAGCGACTGGCAGGGGCGGGCCTATCTGATGCGCTGCATGCGCGCGGCTGGGCTCACACTGCGCACGGATGCCTTTGGAAACGTCATCGGCCGTCTGGCCGGCACACACGATCATCTGCCGGCCGTCATGTTCGGTTCGCATGGCGACAGTGTCCCCGAGGGCGGCAACTATGATGGCATCGTCGGCATATTATCTGCCATCGAGGTCATCCGCAGCATCCGCGAGGACGGGTTCCAGCCGGAGCACCCGCTTGAGGTCGTACTGTTCATGTGCGAGGAATCGAGCCGGTTCGGCTCTGCGACGCTTGGCAGCAAGGCCATGCGGGGGGAGCTCACAGCTGATGACCTTCAGCGCCTGCACGACCGTCAGGGACATTCACTGTACGAGGTACTGAAAGCCCGGGACCTCGACCCGGACCATATTGAAGAAGCAAAATACACCGCACCTGTAAAGTCATTTTTCGAGGTCCATATCGAGCAGGGCCGCGTGCTCGAGGCGACGCACAACCAGATCGGCATCGTCACGGGCATAGCCGCACCGACACGGTTCCGCATCCAGCTGCAGGGACAGGCCGACCACAGCGGTGCCACCCCTATGAACCTGCGCCGTGACGCCCTCTGCGCCGCTGCTGAAATCGTGCTTGAGACCGAACGGCTTGCCAGCAGCCAGACCGAGCCGCCTGTCGTCGGCACAATCGGCTGCCTCGATATCGAGCCGGGCGCTATGAACGTCATACCGGGCCATGCAGCACTCAGTGTCGATATCCGCAGCATATCGGCCGAAGCCAAGGCAACAGTCGCCGACTCCGTGCGCCGTTATACCCGTGAGCACGCTGCCGCACGTCAGATAGCGTGCACGATAGAGGAGATCTCCCAAGAGCAGCCGACCCGCATGAACCAAGCCGTCGTAGACATGTTCCAGCATATATGCGACGCGAATCATCTGCAAAGCCTGCAGCTCCCGAGCGGCGCCGGCCATGACTCCATGCACTGGGCGAAATACGCTCCGACCGGCATGCTGTTCATCCCTTGCTGCCGCGGCATCAGCCACAATCCGGCCGAACACGCGGAGCTCGGGGACATCACTGCTGCCGCCCGCGTCCTCGATGCCGCCGTCCGCCAAGCCTCCCACGCTGACTTCACCTTTGCCTGAGCCCAGCAGCTGACGGTATCTCATTCTGCCGGACACAATGAGACGTATTCACAGGGAGCGGGAACTCCTCCTGAATACGTCTCATGTTGTCTGTTATATTTTACTATACGTCCTCGAAGGAACAAAATGTGGTGCAAAAAGGGGCCAGATCAGTTTACTATGCGAGTTCGAGACCCAAAAAAGAATCGACCTTGCAACGTCTAACTATATTCTACCACAGTTGGAGGTGGTTTCGTTCATGATGGTGCCGTTAAGGCATGTAGTTTACTATATACAGACAAAAAAGACCCGCAACAGCGGGGAACTGTCGCGGGTCAAAAAGGGAAATTTAAGAGAAATGAGGGATGTTATGGATGCTCGTGTCAGTCTTCTACGAGCATCATCCCCTGGTTCTCACCAAGGGCCAGTGTCAGCTGACCGCCATTTGCCGTAGCTTTGGTGCCGGTCAGCTCATCGGTGAAGATGGTACCATCTGCGGCGGAGACGGGCAGAGTGACCTGCTGTGCTTTGCCGCGGTTCAAGGCGACGATACCGAGCTTGCCGGAATCGGCCTTGCGGCTGAAGGCGTAGATGTCGCCCTCGGCCTTGAGCGTATTGACATCGCCGCGCGCGAAGATATCCTTGTGCGCGTTGCGGACACCGATGACTTTCTTGTAGTGGGCAATGAGGTCTTTGTCCTCCTTGCCCCACGGATAGGTGCGGCGGCAATCCGGGTCGCCGCTGCCGTACTGGCCGGCTTCATCGCCGTAATAGATGGTCGGCATGCCCGGATAGCCCATGAGGAAGGTCGCCGCGAGTTTGAGACGCGCCTTGCCGAGGTTGTAGTCGAAATCCTTCTTCGTCGGCTGTGCGACACTGTCGGAGCCGCCGCCAAACTTGTAGATAGCGCGGACCGTGTCGTGGCTGTCGACGATGTTCATGAGGTCGTAGAAGGCCTCCTTCGGGTAGTTCTGGCGCAGGACTGTCAGCTCGTAATCGGCCGCCTTGGCGTCGCCCTTGTTGAGGAAGAGGTCGCCGAGCGCGAACGAGAGCTTGTAGTTCATGACAGAGTCGAACGTGTCGCCCGTGAAGAACTGCGAGCCGTCCTGCCAGATCTCACCCAAGAGCAGCGGCTCAGAGCCGTCCTTCGTCTTGATGGACTTGACTTCCTTGCGGACGTTGGCCCAGAATCCCGGCGGCACCTCCTTGGCGACGTCGAGGCGCCAGCCGTCGAGGCCCTCGTCGAACCACTTCATGATGACGCCTTTGTCCTTGCCATTGCCGTAGAGCAGGTAGTCGCCGAGGTCCGACTTCACTGTGCCCTGCTCCGAGCCCGGGTAGTCGGCATCCTTGAACGGCACGAGGCTGTCGTAGCCCTGCCAGTCATGGTAGGCGTACTTCTTGCCCATCATGTCCTGTGTCTTCTCGTTGCGGATGTCGAACCAGTTCTCCCAATGCCACGGGCTGAAGACCTGGCCTTCGGCCTCGAGTTCTTTCTTGGCCTCGACCTTGGCCGCCGCCTCCGTCATGTGCTTGTCGTTCATGAGGTCGTAGATGCGGCTCCAGTACTCGTAGGCACCGACCGTCTTGTACTTGCCGTAGCGGTCGAAGTAGATGGAATCATCGCCGATGTGGTTGTAGACACCGTCCATGATCAGGTGCATGCCGCGCTTCTGCATCTCCGCTGAGAGCTTCTCGAGATCCTTGAAGTTGCCGAGGAACGGGTCAATTGTGCCGTAGTCGACGGCATCGTAGCGGTGATTCGAGCTGGCATCGTAGATCGGGTTGACGTAGATAGCCGTCACACCAAGGCCCTTGAGGTAGTCGAGCTTCTTCGTGATGCCGGCGATATCGCCGCCGAAGAAGTCGTTGCACTCCCACTTGTCGCCGTCGGCAGCCGGCGTCTTGCTGTAGTTAGCCGGCAGGTCGCTCCATTTGCGGTGCTGCACCGGCTGGAAGCCGCGCGCATTCGCACGCGCGTTGTCGTTGCTCTTGTCGCCGTTGAAGAAGCGGTCCGGGAAGATCTGGTAGCAGACGGCATCCTTCGCCCAGTCCGGCGTCTTGTAGTCCTTGCTGTAGACGGTGAGCTGGTACGGCTTGACACCGCGCAGCTTGAGCTCGCCCGTGCTGCCGGGCTTCGCATCGTCGCCGTACTCCTTCGTGTCGTTGAGCACGAACTTGTAGCCATAGAGGCCGTACGACGTCGGCGTGAACGATGCCGTCCAGATGTCCTGGTCGCCAGAGGTCGAGGCTTTCGTCATCGGATACGAAGTGACCGTGCCGGCCGTGTAGTCCGGATTGTACTCATCGCCGCCATTGGCCGTAATCTTGGCCTTGTAGACGACGAGCTTCGCGCTCGTGACATCGCCCTTGCCCGTGGCGAGCGAGAGTTTTACAGGCGTGCCCTCCTTGACGGCTTCAAACGGAGCGCGGTAATCCGTACTCCAGCTGTCGTGGTAGACCTTGTCCTCGCGGATGCGGCCATCGTCGGCGATCAGGCGCTTTGCCTTGCTGTCGTAGTAGAAGGTAACGTCGCCATCCTTGGCAATATTGACCTGCTGCGTCAGCGCATCCTCGCCCGGCATCTTGACCGTGACCGTGTAGTCGCCCTTCTGGAGCGGGATGGTCTTCTGGAAGAGATTGTCGAGCATCTGGTCGCGCATCAGCGGGTCATCGACCGCGCCAAAGCTGCCTGAGAGCACCGGCAGGTCTTTATCCGCGCGGAATGTGTAGCTCGTGCTGTCTGCGATGTGGTGCGACTTGTCGTTGTAGTAGAAGGTGACTTCCTGCGCCTTCGGCAGCGTCAGCTGCACGTTCGCGCCGTCGAAGTTGCCGCCGAGGCCGTAGTTCTCGGCCCAGCTGCCGTTGACGGAAATCTTGTAGTAATACGTGCCGGCAGGCAGCTTTATCTTGTAAGAATAGAAATCATGGCCGATGGCCTTCATGCGCGTCGTCGTGTCCGACGGATCCCAGTCCTTCGCCGCGCCAGCCTTCGACTGCACCGTGCCCGTCAGCACGATGCTGCGTCCCTCGGCAGCGAGAGCTTTCTCCTCAGCGTCCTTGCCCGCGTAATCGTACGTCACGGCATGCGTCGCATCGTCGTAGGTGAATGTGACATCGTGGTCCTTGAGCAGGCGCAGCGCGATGTTCTTGCCATTCGCCTCACCGCTCGCGCCGTAGTTGACATCCCACGAGCCGCCCACGGCGACCTTGAAGTCGTAATTGCCCTTCGGCAGATGGCCTGTCAGCACATGATGGCCCGCGCCATCCGACTTCATGATGGTCTTTGCGTCGGCAGGATCCCACTCCTTCGCCGCGCCGAGCTCATCCTGCAGCGAGCCGACGAGCACGACATCCGTCTTCTGCACGGCGGCCGCCTTGATTGGCGCAGACTCCTGCACCGCAGCAGCTTCCGCCGCAGAGCAGACCACAGCAGGCATCGAGGTGGCAAACGGCACCGCCAGCAGCCCGAACGTCAGCGACATGCCGATGGCACGCGATAAAATCTTCTTCCGGTCCATATTGTATCCTCCATCAAAAATGAACGATAAACCAGGGCGAATGGCTCTGATTTACCGTTCATCGTTAAGCTGTCAGGGAAGTATCAGAAATGGTAGTCCACCTGCGTGCGGAAGAGCTTGCGGTCATACTGCCAATCCTGGCTCCAGCCGCGTACCTGCGGAGAATAGAGCGTCTCCCACTCGATATTCTTCGCCGGGACGTACTTGACACCAAAGATCCATCCCTTCGTGCCGTTCCAGATGGAGTTCCACTCATCATCACCGGCGAGCCAGCCGTTCGCACCGTACTTGATGTAGCGCGTGTAGAGCTGGTACGTGCCCGGGCTGTTGAGATCCGTGTTGCGGTAGTTCAGGCGCAGAGCGAGGGAGTTGTTCTGGAAGTCAGCATCCGTGCGGGAATAGTCCGCGAGGAAACGGAGGTTCTTGGCGAGATTGATGCCCGTACTGGCGACCCAGCCATAGCTGCGCTTGTTTGTCACATCGTTCGGCGTAGTTGCCGTCGTAACTTTACCATAATCTGGGTTTGGCACCTCTTTACCGTCTTTATCTTTAATCGTCGGATTCATATCCGTCTTAAGATACGTATTACCAGAGCTGTATACCTCACCCTTATCAAGGCTGCTCTTGCCATAAGCGAGGTTAATGTCGACGGCATGACCGACAGGGCCCCATGCGGCAACACCGTAGATGCTCTCCTTGTTGCCCTCGCCCGTCGAAGCCATCCAGAAGCCACTGCCCGTCAGGTGCGTGCCCGGGATTGGCGTGCCGAACTGGATGCCGTCGGACTCATTGCCGAACAGGACGTTCTGGAAGCCTAAGCCGCGCCACGCACGACCGATGCTGACCCAGGACTTGGAATTCGGGAAATAGCCCTCTGCCCAGATGCGCTGCATGTTGCCGTCATGGCCGGACCACGTCTTGCTGCCATTTGCAGGGCTGAAACCCGTCTCCTGATTGCGGTGATGGCCGTCATTGTAGTGACGGTTCGTCTCACTCTGGAAATGAGCCGACCAGTTGTCGTTGACCTTGAAGGCACCGTTGAGGTTCATGTAGAAACGATTGGTACCCTTATCCAGCGTATCCTTCGTCGTATTCTCATCGTGGTCATACTGCGTGCGGATGAAGCCGTTGATGGAGAGCTTGCCCGCTGCGCTGTTCTTGAGGTCGTTGATATCCTTCGTATTCTGGTTGACCTGCTTCTTCAGCGTGTCAATCTCACCCGAGTACTCGGCTGCGAGCTTGTCGAGGACAGCCTGGTCGCCGAAGGTGCCTCCGCCTTTCTGCATGGCTTTGGCGACGATGGAGGCCATCTCATAGCGCGTCATGGTGCGGCCGCCCTGGAAAGTGTTGTCGCCCATGCCTTCAATGACACCCTCTTTGGCGAGGTAATCAAGTGCCTGATAGGACCAGTGATCTTTCGGGACATCCGTGAAGCTGTCCGCTGTCGCTGCGAAGGCCGTACTCGACATGCCGACCGTCAGGCCAGTGAGGATGGCAAGTGCTTTCTTGTTGATTTTCATGTGATAGACTTCCTTTCCCTCTGAGTATTTATGATTCTTCTCTATATACAATGAGCGGTTCCGGATCTATCCTTGTTCCGATGCGGAAATCTCATCATATAACCATTTTTCTGACAATTCTTTGGAAAAGGCAAGCGCTAGCGGCCTCTGTGATAGGAAAAGACCGCTATGCACTTGAAATACCTGTGTGTATATCTATCTACAGGTAAGGGGGAATTTACCAGGGAATCAGATATTGGCGAGCAGCATCGTGCCGACGCTCTCGTAGGCGCAGCGGGCCTTGGCCTTGATGGCATCGCGTGCCGTCGTGACCGTGTAGCCGTGGAAGGCCTCGATCATCGGCAGGTCGTTGACCTCGTCGCCGATGGCAAAGATCTCGGCATCCTGCCACCCCATCAACTTGAGCGTGTGGTCGACAGCCTGTTCCTTGCTGATCTCCTTCGGCGTGATGTCGACGGCGCAACGGTTCGGATAGGCGTGCACGACGTCGCCGAACTTGGCATTGACCTCATCACTCGCGGCGAAGGCGTCCTCCGGGTTCGTGAACCCGAGCGCAAACTGGTGGATGGTCTGCGGCAGATGGCCGACTTCGCTCTCCTCGATGTTGACAATCGGGAAGTTCCACTGCTTCGCCTCGCGGATGACCCAGGTACCTTCCGACGCATGGCAGAGGTACGAGCGGTCCGCCGCGGACAGGGAAAAATGGAAGGACTTGCGCACGTGCGGCAGCTGTGTCAGCGCGGCCAGTATCTCGGGCGCGATCTCAGCTTCCCAGAGCACCGTGCCGTCGGCTGCACAGATGATGCCGCCGTTATTGCAGGCGAGATAATCGTAGCCGACACCATAGTGCTGGAGCTGCGGCACGAGCATGCCGTGGTCGCGTCCCGAGACAACGCCAAACTTATGCCCAGCTTCACGCCATTTCTTGATTGCTTCGGCATCGCTCTTGGCGATCCTGTCCTGACGGAACAGCGTTCCATCGTAATCACTAGCGGCTACTTTCATCATCGTTCCTCCTCATTTGACATAGACGACGGCTTCCGCCGGTCTAAGAGTTCCCTTCTGCGCGTTCTCGTAGTTGCCGATCAGGATGTCGGCATCCTCAAGGACGCTGCTATCGTATGTAACAGTATCATTCGTGAAATTGACGACCGTGTACGCCGCATGCTCCCCAAGCACGCGTTTGAATGCGTAGACGTGCTCATCCTCGTGCAGCAGCTCTTCATAGGAGCCCTGCAGCAGGATCTCAGAGGCTTTTCCCTCCGTGCGCTCGCGGTTCATCCTGCGGTAGTAGCTCAGGACGGACGTGCCGTCTTCGCTCTCCGCCTCGACACAGCAGTTCATGAAGTCCTTGTGGACGGGCAGCCACGGCATGCCATCGGAGAAGCCTGCATTTGCTTCGCGCGTCCACTGCATCGGCGTGCGCGCGTTGTCGCGGCTCTGGAACTGCACGGCCTTGAGCGCTTCTTCTGGCGAGAGCCCTTCTTTGAGGGCGTATTCATACTGGCCGTGCGTCGAGATATCGTTGTAGTCCTCGATCTTCGGGAAGGCCGTATTCGTCATGCCGATCTCTTCGCCCTCGTAGACGAACGGCGTGCCGCGCAGCGTGAAGAGCACAGTCGCGAGCGCCTTGGCTGCCACCTTCGGGTCAGTGCCCTCCGGGAAATAGCGGTGCATCGCGCGGTTCTGATCGTGGTTCTCGAAGAAGATCGGGTACCAGCCCTCTTTTGCTGTTGCAGCCTGGCTGGCTGACAGGGCATCCTTGAGCTGGCTGAGCTTCCACGGGAAGCGCTTGCACCAGATCTCGCCCTCCGGGTAGGAGAGCTCGAGATGGCTGAACTCGAAGAGCATGGAGAAGACGCCGTCCTTGCCGACCCACTGCGGCAGCTCCTCCGGGCTGACGCCGTTGGCCTCGCCGACCGTGAAGATGTCGTGGCCGTCGAATACGTTGCGGCGGAACTCGTGCAGGAAGTCGAGGATGCCCGGCGTGTTGGCCGTCATCTCGTGGATGCCGGAGAGGCCGTCAGCACCGTCGACCGGGCCGTCCTTGAACGCCGGCTTCTTGATGTAGACGATGGCATCGATGCGGAAGCCGCCGACGCCCTTGTCGAGCCAGAAGTTCGCGGCGTCAAAGAGCGCCTGGCGCACCTCTGGGTTCTCCCAGTTGAGATCCGGCTGCGCCTCGGCAAACGTGTGCAGGTAGTACTGCTGGCGCTCCTCGCACCACGTCCAGGCCGAGCCGCCGAAGATGGCTCTCCAGTTCGTCGGAGCCGAGCCGTCCGGCTTGGCGTCGCGCCAGATGTACCAGTCGGCCTTGGGATTCGTGCGGTCCTTCTTCGACTCGAGGAACCACGGGTGCTGGTCGGAGCTGTGGTTGAATACGAGGTCCATGACGATGCGGATGTCGCGCTTCTTCGCCTCGGCGATGAGCTCTTCCATGTCCTCCATCGTGCCGTACGACGGGTCGATCCCGCAGTAATCGGAAATATCATATCCATTGTCGACCATCGGCGATGGGTAGACCGGCGTGAGCCAGATGGCTCCCGTGCCGAGGGACTTCAGGTAGTCGAGATGGCTCGTGACACCTGGGATGTCACCCACGCCCGTCCCGGTCGTATCCTGGAAACTCTTCGGATAGATCTGATAGACGATGGATTTCTGCCACCATTTCAATTCATTCATGTATATGCTCCTTTCTTCTGAGAATCTCTGAGAAATAAGAAAGAGGAGTGTGGAGCACTCCACACTCCACTCTCATTTCTTATCGATGGGACATCAGAAGGAGATGATCGGGGTTTCGTTTACTTTGACGTCTCCGTCTGCAGCTTTCTTCATCTGCGGATAGTCGCCGCTGTTCGTGACAGCGAGGATGATCGTATCCTTGTAGCCCGCGGCCTTGATGGCATCGCGGCTGAAGCCGATGAGCTCGTCGCCGGCCTTGACTTTCGCGCCCGTCTTCGTCAGGCAGCGGAAGCCCTTGCCGCCCATCTTGACCGTGTCGAGGCCGATGTGGATGAGGATCTCGGCGCCGTTCGTCAAGCGCAGGCCGATGGCGTGATAGGAACCTTCCATGATCATGGTGACTTCGCCGTCAGCCGGAGCTACGACCGTTTCCGTCGTCGGCTCGATGGCAACGCCGTCGCCCATCATCTTCTGGGAGAATACGTCGTCCGGGACTTCCGTCATGTCGATGAGCTTGCCGGAAGCAAATGCCTTGAGTTTCATCGAGAGGTCCGTCTTGACAGGCTCGCTCGGATCAGCTGCTGCCTTCGCCTCGACGGCTACGTCAGCGAGATCGCCCTTGAGCAGGGCATCGAAATAGCTGCGGACATTCGGCACGGAGAGGCCGACGATGACCTGGATGGCATGGCCGTTCTTGACGAGGCCGAATGCGCCAGCCTTCGTGAACTTGCTTGCCGATGCGACTTTATCCGGATCGGCGACCGTGACGCGCAGACGCGTTGCGCAGTTCGTGACTTCCTTGATGTTGGACGGACCGCCGAGGTTGTCGAGGAAGACCTGAGCCTTCAGCGCCTCCGGGTTGTTGGCGAGGCCCTTCTTCTCCATCTCTTTCTTGGCCTTGTACTCGGCTTTCGAGAAGAGCTTGTCCTCTTCATCATCGTCCGTGCGGCCCGGCGTCTTGTAGTCGTTCTTGAGGATGAGGTAACGGAATACGAAGAAGTAGATAGCGGTGAAGCAGAGGCCTACGATGATCTGCATGATGTAGGTGCCTGCATGATACTTGAACAGCGGGATCCAGTTCTGGACGAAGCAGTCGATGAGGCCGCCGCCGAAGTTACCGGAAAGGCCGAAGAAGTAAAGCGTTGCGGAAAGCGTTGCCGCGAGGACAGCATGCACAGCGTAGAGGAGCGGTGCGACGAAGAGGAAGGTGAACTCGATCGGCTCGGTGATGCCGCAGAGGACTGCCGTAATCGTAGCCGGGATCAGGAGCGTTGCGACCTTCTTGCGCTTCTCCGGTTTTGCGCAGAAGTACATGGCAAGTGCAGCGCCAGGCAGGCCGAAGACCTTCGACATGCCGTGGAGGGCAAAGCCGCCTTCCGGGAACATCTCTTTCAGGGAATGAGCGCTCGTAGCGAAGTCATTGAGATGCTGGAGCCAGTAAGCCTGGATACCGCCATCGCAGACGGCCGGGCCGAAGATGAACGGCAGGTAGATGAAGTGATGCAGGCCTGCCGGCAGGAGGATTCGTTCGGAGAAGGTGTAGCACCATACGCCGATGATGCCGCTCGTCTTGAGGAAGAACTGGAACTGCTCGATGGCGTGCTGGACAGCCGGCCATACGAAGCAGAAGAGGAGTGCCATCGGGATCATGACGGCGAAGCCGACGGCTACGACGAAGGCAGGGCCCTTGAAGATGCCGAGCCAGTCCGGGAGCTCGGTATCATAGAAGTGGTTGTGGATCCAGGCGGAGCAGCAGGCGATGAAGATGGCACCGAGCATGCCCATGTCGAGCGTCTTGATGTTCGCAATCATCGCAAGGCCTGTGCCCGCGCCAGCTGCCTGGCTGTAATCCACTCCGAAGAAGCTGCCGTGCAGCGTCAGGAAACCGGAGATGAAGTAGTTGAAGCACATGTAGATGACGAAGGACTCCATCGCGCAGCGCGCCGGTTCCTTTTTTGCGAAGCCGATTGGAACGGCGATAGCGAAGAGGATTGGCATCTGGGCGAATACCGTCCAGGCACCCTGTTCGACGACGAACCAGAAATCGTACCAGACTGTGCCTTTATCTGCAATGCTGCCGAGAAGCATGGTGTTCTTGCAGACAATCGAGATGGCAACCGTGAGACCGAAGAATGCGAACAGGATGACCGGCGTGTACATTGCGCCGCCAAACCGCTGCAATTCTTGCATGACGCGATCTTTCTTGATCGACATGTTCATACCCCCTATTTCTTAAACATATCCTTATGAGTTCTTGCCAATTCGATATTGTTATCGATTCGACTTGGTTTCCGAGCTGGGTGATTGCAATCCCCCGATCACCCTCTCGGTTATCCTGTACCTAAAGGATACAAAAAAAAGGCCGCGAACGCAATAGTTTCGCGGCCTTTAGGCACATATCCCCTTTCGTGTACCACGGTACATACGGCGTATCTTGGTACAAGCGAGGCGCTGCAAGGTTTTGCAGGCATTCTTTCTTTATATTGTTGACTGAATGTTTTTCTCTTTCAATCGATGTACGTACATGCGGTATTTGACGTACCAGACCTCGATGAGCATGAAGTACGGCATCATCGACTTGAAGGAGATGTGCTTGCCGTCCCCGGCATCGTAGAGCTGGAACTCGGCCGGCGAGATGTAGAGGTTGACGGTCGAGAGGCTCGCGAGTGTGTTGTCGTGGAGCTTCGTGATGGAGATCAGCGGAATGTCGCGCAGCTGCAGTTCGCGGGCAATCTCGACAACAGCCGGCGTCTCGCCCGACAGCGAGACGACAATGAAGAGGTCGTCCTTCGTCAATGTCTCGAGCACGGAGTAGAACTCTTCGCGGGCCGGGACCTCGTAGAGGAAGACGTTGTCGTAGAAGAACAGCCGCTTGAGCTCCTGCAGGACGTTGGCCTGCACGTAGCCCGAGGCAAACGTGAAGACGCGGTTGGCCTCATGCACGAGTCGGCTCGCGCTGTCGAAGTTGCGCTTGAAGATCTTCTCGCCTGTCTTGAGGTAGAAGTCGCTGAGGTCCTCGAGCACGTTCGAATTGTAGTGCGGCGTCTCCTGCTCCTCCATCTTGAGGATGGCCTTGAGCTCGCCGAAGCCGTCGAGTCCGAGCTTCTGCGCGAAGCGCACGATCGTCGTACTCGAGACGCAGCAGGACTTTGCGAGCTCATGGATGGAGATGTGGCGCGCCATCTCCCGGTGCTGCAGGATGTATTTCCAGATGACCATGTCGGTGTCGTTGAGCGACTGGCGGTGGGTGTTGATGATTTCATCGAGACGCATATCCGTTCCCCCTTGACGAATGCATTTCTTATTCCTTTTCAATACAAAATGATACCATCCCTGAAAGGATACGACAAGATGTTCTCAAGAGCATCAGAACAGGCCGAGCGTCTTCAAGACGAAGACCCAGGCGAAGATCGTGAAGCACGAAAGCCCCGTCGTGTAGACGACGCAGTTGCCGGCAAGGTCGGCATCACTGCCCATCTGCTGCGCCATGGCGTAGCCGGCAACGGCACACGGCGTCGCGAAGATGGCCATGAGCGTGACGAGTTCGACGCCGCGGAAGCCCACGAAGATGGCCAGGCCCAGCATGATGGCCGGCACGATGATGAGCCTGCCGAGGACGCAGCCGACGAGCTGTGGCAAATGTTCGTGGTAGCTGCCCGCCTTGAAGGAAGCGCCGAGAATAATGAGTGCCATCGGCGTCGTCGCAGCAGCGAGCTGGCTGACCGGCTTGAGGATGACCTTCGGCAGCGGGATGCCGAGGACGAGGAAGATCGTTCCGCAGATGGCACCGAGAATCATCGGGTTCTTGAGCACGCCGAGGAGAATGCCTGGCAGGTAGAAGTGGCCGCCGCGGAACGTCTCGAGGATGAAGACGGAGACGATGTTGTAGATCGGCACGATGATCGCGATCATCATCGTCGGGATGGCCAGCTGGTCGTCGCCAAAGATATTGCTGATGATCGGGATGCCCATGATGACAAAGTTGCTGCGGAAGATGGCCTGGATCATCGCCCCGCGCCGCTTGTTCGACTTCTCGAGCAGACAGATGATGATGCCGCCGATGAGCGCCGACGCGAGCACGCCTAGGACACCGAACAGCATGAGATGCGGCCGGAATGTCTCGGCGATGTCAGTCGTGTAGATGTTGTAGAACATCATGAAGAAAAAGAAGATTTTGAAGACCATGCGGTTAACATGGGCGAGCTCCAGCTCAGTGAGCAGCTTCATCTTCTTGACGGCTACACCGATGAGCATCAGGAAAAACAACGGGATGATTGCGCAGACTGCGACGATCAGGTTACTGACCATAATGATTCCACCTTTCATGATGGTTTCAGTATAGCACAGAAAAAGCCGCCCTAGGAAGCGGCAATGTGGGATTTATCATTGACAAATACGCGATAAACTGTCCTACTACGTTACTTAGTACTCTTCTCGCGTGGCGGGGTGGATGTATTCTGCCTGCAGGAGCGCAGTGACCGCCCGCAGGGCTGTGCCCCAAAAAACAGCTGCCCTTGGCACCCCATTGTCAGAACGCCGCGGCAGGCGGCGAAATAACTTCAAGGACGGCTAGAAACATGGGGCACATTTAACGGAGCGACGAAGCCAGAATACATCCCCCCGCCCATCACGCAATCTGCCCGAGAGCGCTAAACACAAATGAAGATCCACGCCGAAGCCGAAACAGGTATCCCCGCCAGGTAAGAATTCCCCTAAGTAACGTTGCGCAACACTTTCCCACCTTCACCAGCGATTGCGGATCTTCCAGAATTCCGGGCTCAGCATGACGAGCAGGGTGAAGAGTTCAAGGCGGCCTAAGAGCATCTCGATGCAGAGGATGCTCTTGGTGAAGTCAGAGAGGCCGGCGAAGTTGCAGGTGGCGCCGGCTATACCGAAGGCGGGTCCGACGTTGCCGAGGGTGGTGATGCTGATGCCAAGGGCGTCGAAGGCGCCGATGCCGTCGAAGGTCAGGAGCAGCGCCCAGAGGACGATGCAAAGGATGTAGAGGAAGAAGAACTGCCCGACGCGCAGCAGGATGTCGCCACCGACCTCGATGCCGTTCATGTGCGCACGGATGACGCGGCGCGGGCTGAGTTTCTGATGGACAACGGCCCAGGCGTTCTTGGCGAGCAGGACGACGCGCGAGACTTTGACGCCACTGGCCGTCGAGCCTGCGCAGCCGCCGCTGATCATGAGCATCATCAAAACGCCCTTCGAGAAAGCGGGCCACTGGTCGAAGTCGGCTGAGACGAAGCCCGTCGTCGAGAGCGAGCCGACCTGGAAGCTCGCGTAACGGAAGGCCTCGACGGGCTTCATGCCCATCGCATCGATGAGATTCACGGTGATCAGCAGCACGGCCGCTGCGAGGATCACGAGGTAGGCCTTGAACTCCGTGTTGTTCTTGAGCACGCGCGGCCCCTTTTTCCAGACACGGTAGTAGAGGCCGAAGTTGCCGCCCGCGAGGATCATGAAGAAGGTCATCCATCCCTCGAGCGCGGGGTTGTCGAAGTGCATGGCGTTGTCGTCGTAGAGTGAGAAGCCGCCCGTGCCGAGCGTGCTCATCGCGTGCGCGATGGCGTCGAGGAAGGTGAGGCCGCAGAAGAGATAGATGACGCAGGCCGTGACGGTGAAAACCATGTACATGAGGAAGAGCGAGCGCGTCATCTCGCGCAGGCGCGGCAAGACGCGGTCGCGCGTCGGCCCCGTCGTCTCAGCGTTGTACATGTAGACTGTACTCTGGCCGGCCTGCGGCAGGAGCGCGATGAAGATGACGATGATGCCGAGGCCGCCGAACCAGTGCGTCATCATGCGCCAGAACAGGATGCTGAACGGCTGCGACTCGATGCTCGTCATGACGGTCGCGCCCGTGCCCGTAAAACCTGAGATGCTCTCAAAGATGCCGTCGAGGAAGCCCAAAGAGCCGCTCAAAAGATACGGCAGCATGCCGAGGAAGGTCGCGAGCAGCCAGCCGAGGCCCGTGATGGCCGCGCCCTCGCGCATCGTCAGCTGCTCATTGCCGGAGCGGCCGTTGACGCGCAGCGCGAGCCCCACGAGCACGCAGATGCAGATGGAGACAGCAAAGGCCGGCGCACTCCTCTCCCAGCCGTAGAGCGCCATGAGGAAGGGGATGCCGAGGATGACGGCCTCCGCCAGGACGAGGCGCCCGAGCACGTAACAGATGATATCCCAGTTCATCCCCTAACCTCCTTTCTATCTGTATCGATTCCCTTACAAAACCAATCACCAATGGCGTCCGACAGAGCGGATGCCTCCGTCGAGCAGCACAAAGAACGAGAAGAGCTCGATACGCCCGATGATCATGATGAAAGCGCAGAAGAGCTCCATCCAGTCGGGCGCCTCCGCAAAGCTCATGATGCCGAAGAGATCTGCCGTCGAGCCTGCGCTCGTCAGGCAGCCCGCCGCAACGCCCATCGCCTGCATGAAGCTGATGCCCGAGAGTGAGATGACGAGCGTGGAGACGATGAAGATGCTCATAAACAGGAAAAAGAACGACAGGATGCGCCCGACAATCTTCATCGGAACGGGCAGCCCGTCGATCTTGATGCTGACGACCATGTGTGGGTGCAGGGTGTGGCGGACTTCCGTCACGCCCATGCGCATGAGCACGAGCAGGCGCATGACCTTGAGGCCACCGCCCGCGCTGCCGATGCAGCCGCCGACAAAGACGAGCACGAAGAGCACGAGGCGCGAGAAATCCGGCCAGTCCCAGCACGGCGCGGAAACAAAGCCGCCCGTCGACAGGAAGGCCGCCGTCTGGAACAGGCCGTAGCGCAGGCTCTCCGCCGCATCGTAGACACCCGAGCGGCAGAGATTCCAGGCGACGAGCACACCGCTCGCGAGAAAGAGCCCCGCGTAAGCCTGCAGTTCCGTATCGCGCAGCATGAGCCGGAAGCTCAGCCTGTCCCAGACCTTCCAGCAGAGCAGCGGATTGAGGCCCGAGAGCAGCATCGAGATGCCGGCCGCGAGCTCCAGCGCGATGCTGTCATAGGCGATGAAGTAACCCGGGTCAGCCGAGCCGCTCGACGACAGCGTCACCATCGACTGCGTCAGGGCTGCGAAGGGGTCGAGCCCGGCCAGCAGGTAGAGCACAAACGAAAGCCCCGTCAGCGCAGTGTAAACACCGAAGCCCTGACGCGCCGACTCCGCCATCTTGTTCCAGACAGGGCTGAAAAAAATGCTCTGGCGCGCCGACAGCGTCAGGCCGAAACAGCCGCTGACCTGCGGCAGGACGGTCGACAGGATGATGATGAAGTTGAGGCCGCCGAGCCAGTTCATGATGCTGTGCCAGAGGACGAGGCTCCGCGCCATGTCGCTGCGCGCGTAGTCGAGGCACGAGAGCCCCGTCGTCGTGATGGCGGCCACGCTCTCGAAGAACGCGTCGACAGGGCTCGTCAGGACGCCCGAGAGCACGTAGGGCATCATGCCGAGGACGGAGAGCAGCGGCCAGACGAGCACCATGAAGAGCGCGCCTTCCCAGACATTGATCTGGCGCTTGTGGTCGCGGCCGAGCCAGCCAAAGCCCAGGCCGAGAGCCAGAGAGAGCACGGCCGGCACGAGGAAGGCCCAGCTCTTCTCCTCGTGCCAGAGCAGGCTGTCCGCAAACGGCACGAGCAGGGCGAGCCCCACGATGGACGCGACGCCGCCCATGAGCAGCCAGAAGATGTCCAGCTGGCGTTTTCGCTGTTGGAGCTTGATCATCTCATTCCCTGCCCTTGAAATACTGCATGACCTTCTTGGAGAACTGCGTCTGGATGAAGAGGATCGTCCGGTCGCCCGGCTGGAGGACGGTCGCGCCGTTCGGGATGACGGCCTCGCCGTCGCGCACATAGGCGCAGACGAGGCAGGCGCGCGGCAGCTTGGCCTCCATCAGAGGCTTGCCCGCCACAGGCGCGCCTTCCTGCACGATGACCTCGACGGCCTCCGCCTTGGCGCCCTCGAGCAGCGATACCGAGACGACGCCGCCGCGGCGCGCGAAGGCCAGGACCTCGCTCGCCGAGAGCAGGCGGGCCGAGAGAACAATGTCGACACCGACTTTCTCCATGAGCTCCACGTACTCGTTGCGCGCGACGCGCACGACCGTCTTCGTCTTGTTGTGCGACATGTGGCGCGCGAGCAGCGCCAGCATGAGGTTGAGCTTGTCATCCTCCGTCAGGCAGACGACGACGTCCGCCTCCGCCACGCCTTCCTCTGTCAAGAGGTCGATGTCCGTGCCGTCGCCGCAGATGGCGATGCCGTCGACGAGCTTGTCCGCCATGAGTCGGCAGCGCTCCGGGTCCTTGTCGATGACCTTGACGCGCACGCCCTGCTTCTCGAGCATCGGCGCGAGCGCGCGGCCCGCGCGGCCCGCGCCGATGATGATGACGCGGTGCAGCTTGCGGGCGTCGCGCTGCACGAAGGTCTGGCTGAACTTCTCGATCTCCTCTGGGATGCCGATGAAATAGGCGTTGTCGTGCGGCAGCAGACAGTCGTCGCCATGCGGGATGATCATGCGGTGGTCGCGGAAGATCATGCCAGCCAGCACGCCCTTCGGGAACTCGATGTCCTTCAGGGGGATATTCGCCAGCGGCGACGAGCGACGCACTTTCGTCTCGAACAGCCGGATCTTGCCGTGTGCGAAGTCCTCGACATCGAGCGCAGCCGGTGTCATGAGGATGCGGTTGATCTCGTTGGCGGTGATGAGCTCCGGGTTGAGCATGAGGTCGATGTCGAAATTCTCCTTGAGGTAGTCCTTGGCCTCGCTCATGAACTGCATATCGCGGATGCGCGCAATCGTGTGGCGGATGCCATGCTTCTTCGCGAGGATGCAGGCGACCATGTTGACCTCGTCGCTGGCCGTCACCGCGATGAGGATGTCGGCCCCGCGGATATCGGGGTCATTCATCGTGATGGGGCTCGCACCGTTGGCGAAGATCGTCAGCACATCGAGTGTGTTCTTGACGGCCTCCAACTGGCCTTCATCGTGATCGATGACGATCACGTCGAACTGTTCTTTTGAGAGGAGCGAGGCGATGCTGTAGCCCAGCTTGCCCGCTCCGACCACGACAATACGCAAGACGGCAGCCTCCTATACAAAATTAAATGATACTTTTCATTATACCATCTCCGCCCGTATCCAACAAAATTTTGGGCAAAGAAAAGACAGGGGCCGCTGGCCCCTGTCTCTGACGTGTGATATGTGGGAGGTGTCTTTATTACTCGGTGAAGAGTTCCGTCGAGAGGTAACGGTCGCCCGTATCCGGCAACAGAGCGACGATGTTCTTGCCCTCGAACTCCGGACGCTTGGCGAGCTCGATGGCAGCAGCGAGTGCTGCGCCCGAGGAGATGCCGATGAGCACGCCCTCGACATGGGAGAACTGGCGGCCGTACTTGAAGGCATCCTCGTTCGGCACGGCGATGACTTCATCGTAGACCTTCGTGTCGAGCGTCTCCGGCACGAAGCCTGCGCCGATGCCCTGGATCTTGTGCGGACCTGCCTGGCCCTTCGAGAGGACCGGGCTCGTGGCCGGCTCTACAGCGACGACGCGGATGTCCTTGTCCTGCTTCTTGAGGTAGTGGCCAACGCCCGAGAGAGTGCCGCCCGTGCCGACGCCAGCGATGAAGGCATCGACCTTGCCGTCGAGATCGTTGTAAATCTCCGGGCCCGTCGTCGCCTCATGGGCAGCCGGGTTGGCCGGGTTGGCGAACTGCTCCGGGATGAAGGAGTTCGGTGTCTCCTTGGCGAGTTCCTCAGCCTTGGCGATGGCGCCCTTCATGCCCTTCGAGCCGTCCGTCAGGACAATCTTCGCGCCGTATGCCTTGAGCAGGTTGCGGCGCTCGACGCTCATCGTCTCCGGCATCGTCAGGATGGCTTTGTAGCCGCGGGCTGCTGCGACGCTGGCGAGGCCGATGCCCGTGTTGCCGGAGGTCGGCTCGATGATCGTAGCGCCCGGCTTCAGTTTGCCGTCTTTCTCGGCCTGCTCGATCATGGCCTTCGCGATGCGGTCCTTGACGGAGCCAGCCGGGTTGAAGTACTCGAGCTTCACGTAGATGTTAGCCTTGATGTCATTGGCCTTGATGAAGTTGTTGGCCTTCAGGAGCGGCGTGCCGCCGATCAGTTCCGTAACGCTGTTGTAGACTTTACCCATGGTGAATACCTCCATTTATATCATGTGCATTTTAGTGCGAGTTAAAACATATATGATTAATATGTTTATATATTAGCACAGCCTCAGCGCCTTGTCAATAGGGATTGACTTTTTCCTGTATTTCTAATATGATATAGCATACAAGAATGACATATATTTTCAATATGATTATTAGGAATGAGGGAATATCGATGAAGATTTCTGCTAAAGGCCGCTACGGGCTTGCGGCCATGACGTACCTGGCCCGCAATTACGCTTCTGGCTCGCCGGTCACGATCGTCAGCATCTCGGAGAAGCTCGGCATCTCGAAGATCTACCTCGAGCAGGTATTCTCGCTGCTGAAGCGCGCGCGTCTCGTCAATTCCATCAAGGGCAGCCAAGGCGGCTACCAGCTCTCACGCGCGCCGCGCGAGATCACGCCGTACGATATCCTCTCCTCCATCGAACTCTCTCTGATGGAGGAAACGGCGCCCGCCGCCCAGGAGAAGATGCCGGAACTCGACCGCGCACTCGCCGCCTGCGTCTTCACTCCGCTCGACGAAGCCATCCAGAAGACGCTCTCCTCTGTCTCGCTCGACGACATCCTCACGGCCATCGACAAAGAGAAATCGACCGAGAGCCTCATGTATTTCATCTGATTGACAGTATCATAGCATCAAAATGCGGCAGAACTTTGACTATCTCATGGTTCTGCCGCTTCTTTCAAGCGAAAATGTGCCCATTTCGCAATAATTTTATAGAAAACGTTCTCTATATGGTATTAATTCCATAAAATGAATCATTTTTCCCGCTATAGCCGTAAAATACAGGTTAACATCAGATTCAAACTGTAGTATAATAGCCGTAAGTTGTAAAGGAATACGCCCCTATCCCTATCATCGCTTACAACAGTCCGCAAGTTTTCTGTGCATGGCAGAAGGAGTCGGCCCGCCCGGTTTCCTGCTTTCATGCCGTCGGTTTTGTTGGAGGTGTTTCCCATGATGATCGACAATATCCGCGTTATCATCGAAAAGGGCCCCTTCTCCGCGGAAGACGCACAGTATTATATCGAACGTATCAAAGCTACCACGAAATTCACATTGAAAAAGATCACATTCACACGTTCCGATACTTATCTGGATATCCGCTATGCATTTGCAGAGATTCCATTTGAGCGTATCCGCCGAGTCGCATTGGCGGCCCCACCAGAAAAACGTGCTGTAAATAACTGATTCTATCAGTCCTGTTTGCAAGACAGAAAGCCCCGAAGCAGTCCGCTGCTTCGGGGCTTTCTCTATATGCAGTTACGTCTTTCAGGGATTGAAGCGGAAGGCGTCGAGCTCCCAGACGCGGCCCGTGACCGTCTCTAGTGCGGCGTCGGCCTCGATGCGCAGCTCGGGGCGGATGTTCTTCTCGGGGAAGACGAGCATGCTCGCCACGTCTTCGCCGTGCTGGAAGAAGGCCTCGACGGCGGCGCGGTCGACGAACATCTGCAACGAGAGCACCTTGTCGACGAACATCTTGAAGCGGCGCACGCCGCGGCCGCCGTTCTTCATGCCCGTGCGGTCGATCGTCATGGCCTGCGTCGTGCGGTCGTACGAGAAGACTGTCTTCTCGAGCCCGTAGGCCAGCGTCATCGTGACCTTCTGCGCCTTGCCCAGCGTAATGTCCAAGAGGACTTCCGAGCCGTCGAAGAGGCGCGTGAGAATGCTGCTCTCCATGTCGGCATCGATGTCGATGACCGTGCTCTCGATGCGCAGGGCCTTGAGCTCAGCGGCCGGGCGCGAAAAGATGTGGCCCTGGCGCAGCGTCAGCACGCGCGGCAGTGTCAGGCTGTACATCCAGCCCTTCTCGCTCGTCGGGTACTCTGCGTCCTTGTCCGGCATGCCCATCCAGCCGAGCAGGATGTGGCGGCCTTCGTGCTGGAGAACCTGCGGCGCATAGAAGTCGAAGCCGTGGTCGAGCTCCTGGAACTTCGTGTGCTGCATCATGTCCATGCTGTCGAGCGACAGGTGGCCTGCGATGTAGCCGGCCTGGTAGATGTTCTGGCGGTCGAACTCGCGCGCCTCGAGGCCCTGCGGGCAGAAGATCAGCGCGTCGTAGCTGCCGAAGTGCAGCATGTTCGGGCACTCCCACATGTAGCCGAAGTCCTGGAGGCGCGTCTTGAGCTCGCCGAGGTTCTGCCAGCCGTCCTTCGTCTCCTTGTAGATGAGGACCGTGCCGCGCGGCTTCTCCTCGTCCGCCTGCGCGCCGATGACGAAGTAGCGCTTGCCGTGGCGGTGGAAGAGGTACGGGTCGCGGAAGTGGCCCGTGATGCCCTCGGGACTGTCCGGCACGACGATCTCGTCCTTCTCGACGTGGCCGTCGGCCTGCAGCGTGCCCAGGCGCTGTGCCGGCGTGCGCACGCCGTCATTCTTGGCGTTGCAGGTGTAGAAGACGCGGACCTCGCCCTTCTCCGTGAAGCCGCAGCCCGAATAGCAGCCGTCCTTGTCGTGCTCGTCGCTCGGCCAGAGCGAGAGTTCCGGCAGCGAGTAGTGGACGAAGTCGCGCGTCTTCACGTGTGCCCAGCACTTGTTCTTGTGCTCGCAGCCCAGAGGGTTCCACTGGTAGAAGATGTGGTACTCGCCGTTCGCGAACGTCATGCCATTCGGGTCGTTGATGAGGCCGAACGGCATCTCGAGATGGAAGCGGTTGTGCCAGCGGTCCGTCAGGGGGAAGCCGGCCGCCACCTTGGCATCGATGGCCTTCTTATCAAACTTTTCCATAAGGATCTCCCTTCTATACAAACAAGAAAAGGGCTGCCGTAACGGCAGCCCTCATAGAGTTCTTACGCTTCGTCCTCTTTTTCCGGGTTAAACAGCGTGAACGTCAGAGCAAACGCTACGGCGAAACCGACGACATTGACGAGGATGTACTGCGGCAGGTGGTCGAGGTACAGGAGCGTACCCGGCAGCACCGTGATGCCCATGCCCGTGCCGGCAAGGTGCAGGAAGCCGGCAATGCCGCCTGCGCAGGCGCCGCCGACGAGCGCGTAGAGGAACGGCTTCATGAGGCGCAGGTTGATACCGAAGATGACCGGCTCCGTGATGCCGAGGAAGGCCGGCACGATCGAGGAAACGTAGAGAGCGCGCTTCTTCTTGTTCTTTGTGCGGGCTGCGACAGCGGCAGCGGCACCGCCCTGTGCGATGATGGCGCCCGTGATGATGGCGTTGAACGGATCGACGCCCGTCGTGGCGAGGAGCTGGACCTCAAGGGCATTGAAGACGTGGTGGACACCGAAGACGACGATGACCTGATGGACGCCGCCGACGATGAAGCCGCCGATGCCGTACGGCAGAGCGAGGAACGTCTGGATGGCACCAAAGACGGCGAGCTCAATCCAGTGCATGATTGGGCCGACGATGAGGAGGCCGAGAATCATGGAGATGAAGAGCGTCAGGAACGGCGTGACGATGAGGTCGATGACATCCGGGATGAAGGTCTTGAGCCATTTCTGGAGCTTCGCGGCGAAGATGCCAAGGACGAGGGCCGGCAGGACGGAGCCCTGGTAGCCGACGACCGGCACGCTGAGGCCGAAGATGTCCATCATGATTGGCTGTGCCTCACCGGCTGCGATCGCGTAGGCGTTCGGCAGCTGCGGTGCGACGAGCATGAGGCCGAGGACGATGCCGATGACCGGCGTGCCGCCGAAGCGCTTCGTCGTGGACCAGCAGACGAGCGCCGGCAGGAAGGCGAAGGCCGTATCCGTGAGGATCTGGCTCATGCGCAGGACATTGTCGCTGAACTGGACGCCAAGGCTCAGGCTGGCACCGCGCAGGCCCATGAAAAGACCTGTCGCGACGAGGACCGGGATGATCGGCACGAAGACGTCGCCGAGCGTGCGGGAAATCTTCTGGGCCATCGACATCTGTGCGTATGCCTCAGCCTTGTTGTTGCTGGCACCGGCGAGGCCCGTGCCGGCGACAAAGGCGTCGAATACCTTGTCGACGAAGCCCGTGCCGAGAATGATCTGGTACTGGGCCGCGGCGAAGAACTGGCCCTTGACGCCGTCGATATTCTCGATGGCCTTCTCATTGAGCTTCGACTTGTCGTTGATGATCAGGCGCAGGCGCGTCGCGCAGTGCTCTGCGCTGCGGACGTTGTCGCGGCCGCCAACGTACTTCCAGATGAGCTTGGCGACGCGCTCTTCCTTCGGGAGGTCACTGTAGTCCTCTTCCGGCTCTGCAGGAGCCTCTGCAGCGGGGGCTTCCTCTTCAGCCGGCTCTGCCGTGACCGTCGTGATTTCCTTGTCGCCGAGCGCCACGGTGATCTTGTCGTAGTCGAAGGCATTCGTCACGAGAACCGGCGTCGTCGTGTCGTAGCCGGCCGACTTGATGCCCTCCGGGTCGAACTCGAGCAGGAGCTGGCCCTTCTTGATTGCATCGCCCTGCTCGATCTTGGCGTCGAAGTACTTGCCGCCGAGGTTGACCGTGTCGATGCCGACGTGGATCAGGATATCTGCACCATCCTCTGAATGGATGCCGATGGCATGCTTCGTGCCGAAGAGCACGGTGACGGTGCCGTCGACTGGCGAGAAGACCTTGCCCTCCGGATCCTTGACGGCAGCGCCCTTACCCATAGCGCCGCTGGCAAAAGCCGGGTCCTTGACATCTTTCAATTCGATGAGCTGTCCCTTGAGCGGACTGTTCAAGCGAATCTCTTTCATGAAGATTTCCCCCTTTTCTCTTTTCCTCTCATTTCGATTCGATTCCTCTTTATGAGACCGTTTTCATATTCCAAGTGTATAACGAAGACTGCGTTTTGTCAAGCAAAAAAACGTCACTCGCGGATCATATCGCGGAACTTCGTGTACTCCTTCTGGAAGTAGAGATTGACCGTGTCGACAGGACCGTTGCGGTGCTTGGCGATGATGACTTCCGTCTGGTTCTTGTGCTCCGTGTCCTTGTCGTAGTAGTCCTCGCGATAGAGGAACATGACGATATCGGCGTCCTGCTCGAGAGAGCCGGACTCGCGCAGGTCGGAGAGCATCGGGCGCTTGACCTGGCGCGCCTCGACGGAGCGCGAGAGCTGCGAGAGGGCGATGACCGGCACGTTGAGCTCGCGCGCGAGCGCCTTGAGGGAACGCGAGATCTCGGAGATCTCCTGCTGGCGGTTGTCGCCGTTCTTGCCCGGCCGGCCCTGCATGAGCTGCAGGTAGTCGATGACGATGAGGTCGAGGCCGTGCTCCGCCTTGAGGCGGCGCGCCTTTGAGCGCAGGTCCATGATGGTGATGCCTGCTGTGTCGTCGATGTAGATTGGCGCGCGATTGAGCTTGTCGGCGACGGTGACGAGATTCGTCCAATCCTCGTCGCCGAGCTGCCCCGTGCGCAGGAGCTGCGAGTCAATGCTGCCCTCGGAGCAGAGCATGCGCTGCATGAGCTGCTCCTTGCTCATCTCGAGCGAGAAGAAGGCGACCTTGCCGCCGTGCAGGCCGACGTACGAGGCGATGTTGAGGGTGAAGGCCGTCTTGCCCATCGACGGGCGCGCGGCGACGAGGATGAGGTCGGACGCCTGCAGGCCGCTCGTCAGGCGGTCGAGGTCCTTGAAGCCCGTCGGCAGGCCCGTAATGCCGCCCTTTGACTCGTAGAGCACGTTGATGCGCTCGAACGTGCGCATGAGGATGCTCTTGATCGGCCCGAAGCCGTTGGCCGTCTGCGAGCCTGCCACGGCGAGGATCTTCTGCTCGGCCGCGTCCATGATGTTCTCGACGGGCTGCGAGTCCTCGTAGGCGGCGCCAGCAATCTCCGTCGCCGCGTCGATGAGGCGGCGCAACTCGGCCTTCGCCTTGACGATCTTCGCATGGTAGGTGACATTGGCCGCCGTCGGCACGATATTGGCGATCGTCGTGATGAACGGGATGCCGCCGATTTTCTCGAGCTCGCCGTCCTTGCGCAGCTGCTCTGTCAGCGTGACGAGGTCGACTGCCTCATCGTTCTCCGCGAGCTTCAGCATCGCGTCGTAGACGCGGCGGTGCGCCTCGCGGTAGAAGTCCTCCGGCTGCAGGATCTCCTGCGCCTCGATGATCGCCTCTTTCTTGATCATCATCGCGCCGAGCACTGCCTGCTCAGCTTCGATGTTCTGAGGCGGCACACGATCTGGTAGTGCCATCTTCATTCCCCCTCAAAAATCAGCTGGAATGCCTCCTCGGCCGTCTCCACCGCGTGGATGTCGAGCCCTAAGAGGTCTTCTGGGATGTCGCGCTCGTTCTCCTTCGGGATCACGAGCGTCTTGATGCCGGCCTGGCGCGCGCCGTACGCCTTCTCAAAGACGCCGCCCACCGGGCGCACGCGGCCCGCGAGCGAGATCTCGCCCGTCACGGCCACATCCTGGCGGATCTTCTTCCCCGTCACGGCGCTGACGATGCAGGCGAGGATGGCCGTGCCTGCGCTCGGCCCGTCGATGTTGCCGCCGCCGATGACGTTGATGTGCACATCGTAGTCGTGGATATCCTTGCCCGTGAGCTGGCGCATGACGGACGCCGCGTTGAAGACGGAGTCCTTGGCCATGCTGCCGGCCGTCTCGTTGAAGCGCACCATGCCCTTGCCCTTCTCTCGCGCAGGGAAGGCCACGGCCTCGATCTCGATGACGGAGCCGAGGAAGCCCGCGACGCCGAGGCCGAAGATGTGGCCCTGCACGGCCGTGTGGCGCGCCTTGCGCGTGACGAACTGATAGAGGCGCGAGACTTGCGCGACCTCGTAGACGGCCTCGCGGCCGATCGTGAGTCCTGCCATCTCTCCATTCGCCTTCTCGAGCGCGAGGCTGTAGGCGTCGGCGAGGATGTTGATGGCCTTGCGCCCCTCCGTCGTATACTCGGAGATCAGCGCCGCCACGCCCGGCTCGAGCGCGACCTCGAGCTTCGCCGCCGCATTCTGCACGATGGTCTCGATGTGCTTCGGCGTCAGCGGCTCGAAGTAGATCTCGGCGCAGCGCGAGCGCAGGGCGGGGTTGATGTGACCGGCGTCGCGCGTCGTCGCGCCGATCAGCACGAAATCAGCCGGCGCGCCCTCCTCGAAGAGCTTGCGGATGTAGGGCGGCACCTTGGGGTCAGTCGGGTCGTAGTAGGCCGACTCGAAGTAGGCGCGCTTGTCCTCGAGGACCTTCAGAAGCTTGTTCTGCAGCATCTCGTCCATCTCGCCGATCTCGTCGATGAAGAGGATGCCGCCGTGCGCCTCTGTGACGAGGCCCGGCTTCGGCTCGGGGATGCCGCTGTCCGCAAGCGTTCTCTGCGCGCCCTGGTAGATGGGGTCGTGGACAGAGCCCAGGAGCGGATTCGTGATGTCGCGCGGGTCCCAGCGCAATGTCGTGCCGTCCGTCTCGATGAACGGCGCATCCTCACGGAACGGCGAAGACGGCTTCTTGCACGCGGCCTCGAGCACGAGGCGCGCGGCCGTCGTCTTGCCGACGCCTGGCGGCCCGTAGAGCAGGAGATGCTGCGGGTACGGCGAGGAGAGCTTGGCGAGCAGCGATTTCACGGCGCGCTCCTGCCCGACGATCTCGCTGAAGTCGCGCGGGCGCAAAAGTTCCATGACCGACTGCGTCAGGTGGATACTGTCGAGCTGCTCGAGCTTCTTGCGCTTCTCGACGTCCTGCGGCGATTCCGCATCAGGCTTCTCCTCCTTGATGACCTGCTTGCGGATGTCGTCGACGTAGTCCTGGTGCTCCTGCTCAAGCTTCTCGTTGACCTTCTTCTCGATGCGGTCCTCGATATCCTTGCGCGCGCGCTTCTCGGCGATGCGCTCCGTCAGACGCTGGAGCACCTCTGGCAGGTCCTCCTCGCGCGGGGCGGGATGCAGGAGCGGATCCTCGTCGAGGATGCGCTGCAGGGCCAGCACGCGCTCGCAGCGCCCCGAGGAGCGCAGGAGATTCATCGCGTTCATGCGGCCGGCCTGTATGACGAGCGAATCCGTGCCGATGAGGTCGATGAGCGCCTGGTAGAGCGCGTCGATCTCGCGGTCGATTGGCAGCACCTCCGGCTCTGCGGGCGGCGCCACTTCCTTCTGCTCATCGCGGTGAAAAAAACGATTAAAAAAGGACATATTCCCTCCTCTGTCTGCTATCTGGAATCAAAAAGCCCCCTCTTGCGAGGAGGCTTCTTCTGTGTCAATCACTCTGCGACGACGCTGACCTTGATCTTGCTCGTGACAGACGGATGAACCTTGATGACCGCCTCATAGACGCCGGTGCCCGTCACTTCACCCTGGATGGTGATCTTGCGCTTGTCGATGTCAATGTGCTGCTTCTTGAGCGCATCCGAGACATCCTTGCCCGTCACGCTGCCGAAGAGCTTGCCGCCGTCGCCGATGCGGACCGGGATCTTGACCTCGACCTTCTCGAGCTGCTTGGCCATGAGCTTGGCCTCGTCAGCTGCCATGGCCTCCTTGCGGGCCTTGGAGCCTGCCTGGGCATTGGCTACATTGAGGTTCTGCGACGTGGCCGGCACTGCTGCCTTGCGCGGCAGCAGGAAGTTGCGGCCGTAGCCCTCCGATACCTCTACGATATCGCCCTTCTTGCCGAGTTTCTTAACGTCCTGCTGTAAGATTACTTTCATCTTGATCATTCTCCTCTATGTACTTCTTGGCAATCTCGATTGCCTGTTGTTTGATATCTTCTACATCGCCGCCCTTGACCTGAGCGCCGGCGACGTTCTGGTGGCCGCCGCCGCCGAAGGCCTCCATGATGACCTGGACATTGAGCTCGCCCGTCGAGCGCGCGCTGATGCCCACCGTGTCCTCCGTGAGCTGGAAGACGACGATGCTCATGCGCACGTTCTCGATGCGCAGCAGCGAGTCCGCGACCTGCGCCGCGATGACCTGGCCATTCGAGATGAGCTCGGGGCATGTCGAGACGATGAGGCCGCCCTCGTAGAATTCCGACCGGGCCTCCGCCTTCGCGAGTGCAACGGTCGTCTCATAATCCGTGCGGAAGAGGTGGCGGACCATGACGGGATCGGCACCGCTTCGACGCAGGTAGGCCGCAGCGTCGAAGGTGCGCACGCCCGTCTGCACGGCGAAGTTCTTCGTGTCGACGACGATGCCGGAGTAGAGCGCTGTCGCCTCGACGCGCGAGAGCACGAGGTCGTCGCCGAAGTACATCAAGAGCTCTGTGACGAGCTCGCTCGACGAGCTCGAAGCCGGCTCGATGTAGACGAGTAGCGGGTTCTTGATGAAGTGCTCGCTGCGGCGGTGGTGGTCGATGACGATGACGCGCGGGATGCGCTCCAAGAGCGCCGGCGCCGCGACGAGGTGCGGGATGTGCGTGTCAGCGACGACGAGCACGGGATTGAGTGCCGACATGCCCGCTAGATCGTCCGCGTGCACGATGATGTCCCGGTACTCCTCGTTGTCCTTGAGGATGTCCTCGAACTTGCCGATGCCCTCGTTCATGTCAGACAGCACGATCTTGACGGGCTTGCCGAGCTGGCGGGCCATCTTGGCCACGCCCATCGAGGCGCCGAAGCAGTCGAAGTCCTCATTGTGGTGGCCCATGACGTAGACGGCATCGGCCCCCTCCATGATCTCGCGGATGGCGTGCGCGACGACGCGCGCCTTGACGCGTGTGTGCTTCTCCACAGCCTTGGCGCGGCCGCCGAAGAACTGCGTCTTGCCGCCGATCTGCACGGCGACCTGGTCGCCGCCGCGGCCGAGCGCGAGGTCGAGCCCCGCCTGGGCCTGCGTGCCGAGGTCGGCCATGCTCTGGCAGTCCGCCACCGCCACGCCCATCGAAAGCGTGACGGGCAGGCGGTTCGCGCTGTGGAGCTGCCGGACCTTGTCAAGGATGTCGAAGCGAGCCGCGATGGCCTTGTCGAGCCCCTTGCGCTCGAGGATGACGACGTAGAGGTCATCTGACACGCGCCGCATGAAGCCGCCGAGGCTCTTCATCCAGGTGTCGAGCTGCTGGTTGACCGAGAGCAGGAGCGCCGTGCGAGCCGCCTCGTCGAGCCCCTGGATGACCTCATCGTAGTTGTCGATCTGGATGTAGGCGAGAACGGTGCGGCTGAGCTTGTACGAGCTGCGCAGCGTCTCGAAGCCCGTGATGTCCTGCACGTAAAGCGCCATCAAGGGCGCCTGGTGCGGCGGCACGGGCACAGGCCGGTAGCGGACCTGATAGTAGCGGTCCTCGTTGGCAAAGACGTACTCGCCGACCGTGCCCCAGACGGGCCCGATGATGACGGCGGGCCAGATATCCTTGACATCCGTGTCCTGCTCCGGCTTCTTGCCGGCGTACTCCGCCATGCGCTCATTGCACCACTGGATGCGCCCCTCCTGATTGACGATCAGGATGCCCTGCGGCAGGTCCTCGATGGCGTAATTCATCATCTCATTGAGGTTGCGCACGACATTGCGGCAGTAGCGCTCAAAGCGGCGCGACCTGTCGTGGCAGCGCTCCTTCACAAAGAACGCCAGGCAGAGCCAGATGACAAAGGCGATTGCAGCGATAAAATAGTTGTAGCAAGACAGGATGCCGATGAGCATCAGTATTACGAACAGATGTATCGAAAGATCGATCCATGCCGAGAGATTCCGCGGCATTGTTTCACCTCATTCCAAATTATGCGGATATGCCTGCTGTCAGCTCTTCTTCTGGCCGAAGCGGCGCCGATAGTCGAACAGCATATCGAAAAGGCCCGTGAAGGCCAGGATCTGCATGAGGACACCGCCCAGCAGCACGAAAGCGTAGAGGCAGATGCGCATGACCTTGCCCACGCGGAAGCGGTCCATCACATAACTCATCAGCGAGAGGCCCTGGATGACACCGGCGCCCATCGCCACCATGTTGAGGTTGAAGGCCGCCTGATAGAGCGGCTGGATCTCGCGCGAGCCGCCCCAGTAGATGCCGACGAGCGCGAATCCGAGCAAGTACAGGAAGAACTGTGGCAAGCGCCACTCCGCAAAGGGCGGCAGCTGCGGCACCGACTCGCCGAGCCGGCGCAGCACGCGGCTGCCGACAATGTAGGCGACGGCCGCATCGAGCAGGCCCATGACGCCGACGACGAACGGCAGCAGCAGATTAAGGTACGTCAGCGCCTCCTGCACCTGCGCGCGGCTCGCCTCGATGGCTGCCTTGTCCATGCCCATCTGCTCATAGACAGCAAACGTCTCGTCGAAGCTCTGCTGCATGACATCCATCTGCATGTTGAGCGGGTTGACCGATGTCAAGAGGAACAGCAGGCCGAACGTCAGGAGCTTGCCGGCGACCGACGCGACGAGCGTCGTGCCGAAGGCCTGCGCGCCGGACCATCTGCGCCGGAAGGCGTAGCCGAGCACGAGGCCAGTCGGCCCGAAGGACAGGACCATGCGCAGCGAGATGGTCGGCTCGATGAGCAGCGCCATGATGACACCCGAGACGAGGACGGCCATCGCGCCCCAGCGCAGGCCGTGGCGCACGACGAGAACGATGACGGGAATGGCCCAGACGAGCGAGGCCACGACACCGACCACGGGCAGGTAGACTGCCGCTAGGGCCAGGATGACCGTCAGCGCCGACAAGAGACCACTCTCTGTGAGCGGCGTGATTCTATGTGAAGTCATGTCTTCATCCTTTCAAAACTAAGACTATTTTTCATTATATCAGAAGAACCGATTCCTGTCTTGCCAGCAGGTACTAAAGCATCTGCCCCTAGAAAAAAGGCCCCGCGCTGCTGCGCGAGGTCTTTCCATGGCAATATACTGCTTTGACCGATCACTGTGCCTGCGTTGTCACGACGCCGTAGAGCGTCGTATCGGCCTTTGTCTGGATGTAGAGCTCCGTGCCAGCCGGCAGGCGGACATCCTTGCCGTGCACGAAGGCACCGGCCACGATGCCGACAGGACCGAGGACGGCGATGCCCGCGAGGCTTGCACCGGCGGCCATCGCGAGGCTATTCATCTCTTTCTTGGCCGCTTCGCCGACGTGCGTGTCGACGTAAGTGCCATCAATCGACTTCGTCTTGTTGAAGTCGATGTTGACCTCTGCATTGCGGCCGAAGTTGCGCGCCTGCTTGACCTTCGTCACTGTGCCCTCGCCCGGCAGCCCCTTGGCGAAAACGAGCTTGCCGTTGACGATGACATCGTCTGCGACCTTGTAGCGGATCGTGTCGCCGACCTTGAGGTTGTCCGAGTCGACCGGCGTGACGAGCGCAATCTTGACGAGCGTATCAGCCGGCACGCGCACCTGGTCGAGCGGCAGGACGGCCGTGCCGAACGATGCCTTCGAGAGCGCCGTGAGGCGCTGCTTGTAGGTGCCCGTCCCCGTCTTGCCCATCATGCTCATCTCGAGGTCCGCCATGCGGGAATCGACAGGTTCCATGCTGACCTCGTGGCCGATATTCCACTCGACGGCATTGAGATCGGCGAGCAGCGACGGCTTCGTGCTGTTCGTGTAGACTTCGTTGTAGATAGCGTTGACGCGCGCCATCATGCTGCCGCTGCGGTGCGAGCCGTCGTAGTCCTTCTCGATCTTGTTGATGCGGTCGACGAGCGCGCCCGTCTGGATGGTACCGTATGTGTCCTTCTCGATCGCGCCGAGTTTGTCCTGGACCGTCTCCGGTGTCGCGGCCGCCGTGATGCCCATCGACGAGACGAAGAATACAGCGCTCATGACGGCGCTGACGAGCTTGCGGAATTTCATATATCGTTCCCCCTTGACCCGTATTGTCGGGATTCTCCCGGCATTCTGTCTTTGAATGTTGCCTATGTCTATTATTTTGGCATAGATCCTTGGAAATAGCAAGGAAAGCCGCTCATCCTTTTTGGTGGGCGCCCTCGGCCTGCGATTCCTCGTAGAGGCTGACCTTCGTCTCGACGTCATGGTAGCCGGCCGACTCCGGGTGGATCATGATGTCGAACGTGCCGAGCTCCTCGCGGATGAGCTGCTCGAGTTCATCGCAGATTGCGTGGACCTGTGAGAGATGCATGTTCCCGTCGAACAGCACGTGCACGTCCAGGAGCTTGTAGGAGCCCGAACGGCGCGTCCTGAGGCAGTGGCAGCCCTTGACTTCGGGCACGCTCTCGATGATCTTGCGGATGCGCTGCTCCTCTGCCTCCGGCAGGCTCGCATCCGTCAGCTGCATCGTCGAATCGACAATCATGCGCCAGCCCGCGCGGAAGATGATGCCGGCGACGAAGATGGCGATGACCGGATCAAGCCAGGCCCAGCCCGTGACCTGCATGAGCACGAGGCCCGTCAGGACGCCGACGGATGTCCAGATGTCCGCGCGCAGGTGTAGACCGTCGGCCTCGAGTGCCTGCGAGCCCGTCTTCTTCGCCACGACAATGAGGCGGTGCGAGACGAAAAAGTTGATGACGATCGAGATGACCATGATCGCGATGCCGTAGCTCAGGAACTCCGGCACGGCCGACGCATGGAACTTGTCCACGGCCTCGTAGACGATGCCGAGCGCGGCCGCCACGATGAGCACAGCCTCGACAGCCGCCGAAAGGTTCTCGTACTTGCCGTGACCATAGTCGTGCTCCACGTCAGGCGGCGTCACCGACTTGCGCACGGCCCAGAAGGCGATGAGCGCGGCGATGAGGTCGACGCCTGAATGGAGCGCCTCCGAGATCAGGCTGACCGCGCCGACGTAGATGCCGACGATGAGTTTGAGGACGACGAGCGTCGTATTCGAGATGATGGACAAGTAAGCTGTCCGCTGCTTCAAGGCAGCATTCCTTGACATGAATATGCCCCCTAAAAAAATCGTTGTGGTATTCCGAGAAAAAGCTGGACAAAGCAGATCTGCCCCGCTATAATGAGTCTGTCGAGCGATCGACATACTCAAAAGCACTTATATTTCATATGTTTTCTTGCTTTTGGACGCGCGAGCGTCTTTTTTTTTGCCGTTTTTGCAGAAAGAGCCTGCCCCCCTGAGGGGCAAGCTCTTTTTATTTCCTTGTCATTCACTGCCTGAAGCATTCGCTGTCATGACGAACTGCACGATCTCATTCATCGGGGAGGTCACGAGGTAGGGCCTCGCTGGCTCTGCCTGGTCGCTCGACTGGAGGACGTCCTTCGTGTCGTAGCGCTGCACCTCCGAGGCGAAGATCTGATATGTCCTCTTCGCGGGGTCGAACTGCATCAGGTAGATGTAGCGGCGGTTGAGGTCGGCCCGTATGACGGCGACGCGCGCCGTCCAGAGCGTCTTCTGCACGTCGTTCTCTACGACCTGATCCGAGGAGATCGAATCCGTGTCGACGTAATACCCCGTCGAGCCATTCGCATCGACAAACTGCATGTTCTCGGCGTAGGCGCGGCTCATGAACACCATCAGGCAGACGGCCAGCAGACAACCGATCTTGCGGATTCCCATCCCTTCATCGTCCTTTCTTCATCCCCATCACGGAGACCTATTGCAAGCAGGATTCACTATCTTTCTTATTATAGGAAAATCCGCCTGCATCGTCAAGCACTCTGGATTGCGTCAGCAGATGCGCGGCACGAGGTTGCCGAGCGGCATGTCGACGATGCGGATACCGCCGATGGCCGTGCGCAGGCCGACCTGTCCCGGCGCCTCGGCCGTGACCTCGCCGATGAGGCAGGCGTCCTTGCCATAGGGGTTCTCGCGCATGACGGCGAGGACCTCATCGGCCTCCTCCGCCGGCACGAAGGCAATGCACTTGCCCTCGTTGGCGAGGTAGAGCGGATCAAAGCCCAGGATGTCGCAGACACCGCGGACCTCCTCGCGGATGGGCAGCGCGTCCTCGTCGATGAGGACGCCGCAGTGCGAGGCCTCCGCGATCTCGTTGAGCACGGCCGCCACGCCGCCGCGCGTCGGATCGCGCAGCACGGCGATGTCCGGCGCGGCTTCGAGCATGGCGCGCGTCAGCGAATTCAAGGGCGCGCAGTCCGTCTTGATGGTATCCGGCAGCTCGAGGCCGTGACGGCCGGCGAGCACTGTCGCCGCGTGGTCGCCGATGAAGCCGGAGAGCAGGACCTTCATGCCGGGCTTCACGTGATGCGGCGAGATGGAAGTGCCCGGGATGATGTCGCCGATGCCGGCCGTGTTGATGAAGATGCCGTCGGCCTTGCCGCGCTCGACGACCTTCGTGTCGCCCGTGACAATCGCGACACCGGCCTCCTCGGCCATCTCGCGCATCGTGTGCGCGATCTTGCGCAGGTCCTCGATGAGAAAGCCCTCCTCGAGGATCATGCCGACCGAGATGTAGCGCGGCACAGCGCCCGTCATCGAGAGGTCGTTGACCGTGCCGCAGATGGCCAGCTTGCCGATATTGCCGCCGTTGAAGAACAGCGGCTGCACGACGTAAGAATCCGTCGTGAAGGCGACCTTGCCGCTCATCGCCACGGTCGCGCCATCGTGCAGTTCATTGAGGTACGGGTTTGAGAACTCCGGCAGGATGACCTCCTGCATGAGTTCCTGACTCATTTTGCCACCGGCGCCGTGCGCCATCGTAATGCGTTCATCTGCCATATGAAAATCTCCCCTGACCGTATTTATACCAAGCAGCGCAGACACCCTCGACCGATACCATGCAGGGGCCGATGGCGTGCGTCGGCACGCATGCCTTGCCGAAGAGCGGGCATTCCTTCGGCGTCACGATGCCGCGCAGCACCTCGCCGCAGCGGCAGCCCGGCTTGTTCTTGCCCATCGGCACGTCGAGC
>ULRP01080875.1_pt1 | contig 38952 bp, 42 predicted proteins | sample 1955521 | NCBI WGS metagenome assembly ULRP01 (sample SAMEA4835685, study PRJEB28245) | human gut metagenome | biome: gut microbiome; material: fecal sample | place: Denmark | collected 2008
TTGTTCCGGCGTTATTGCCTTTCATAGGCTTTTGTGTTGCCGGATCAATGAACGCAACGCGGCCGGATAACGTTTCGTAAAAGAAATTGTGCTTTATGAATTTTTGAAAAGCCTTTCCATCGTGGCAATTAGAGGGCAAAACCATAACGACAATAGGACAAATGCCATTCATAACTTCGTTGTATGCTTTCTCTATAAATGCCGCCTTGCGTGAAAAGGGCGGATTGCAAAAGACACGATGCTGTTCCCATGAGGTTTGTAAAGCGTCGATCCCCTGATCTGCATAAAGTCCTTTTGGAGATTTGCAATCCGTTGTTGTGCAGGCCGCGTCCAGAGTGAAATTAAATATACGGTTTAACTGATCGTATAAATCCTGCGGCGTTTGGAAATTATCGTTTCCTTTGACATTCATTTTCATTTTTACAATCCATTTCCGTTTTCTTAATAAGAACAGATGCAAAACCACCAAGTTTGCGGGCGTATCTGATAGCTTCCGGCGTTCCTTGATATCTTTCGATCATGATAAAAGCGTCGTCGATCTGCTGTTTGATATACCCGTAATTGACTGTTTTTAATGCCGTGTTTATTACTTTTTTCATTTGACAAATCCCATATGTTTGATTTCAACGACTGAATGCTCTCTTTCTTCCGCACATTTAACGGTTTCCTGTAAATCCTTAATTCCCTGTTCGTCGTAGTAACCTGTTTTCAGATATGTTATTGCCGTTTTAAGGGCTTTCAAAAGTTCTGTTTCCATTGCTCTGTTTCCGTTTTATCGGCGAGCGTTCCGGATTGAAACGCTCGCGCTGTTTGTTATCAGACAACCATTCTTTCCGGTTCCGGTGCTTTCGGCGCGTTGGCGGCAAGCGGCACGGCTTCCGGTTCGACCGTCACTTCTTCAACGACGGCGCATTGTGCTTCAATCACTCCGTCGTCGTCTTCGATAGCGGCATACATTTGTTCCGGCGTTCTGTTATCAATAACGTTGTAAGTCGGAAAGTCCGTTTCATTGTCGTTGTCAATGTCAATCGCGGTTTTGGCTTCGGCCGACAGCGGCAACCATTTAGACGCGCGTTTGAAGACGGTCTTTTTTGCCATTTCGTCGTAGTCGGTATTCCACGGGCAAAGCTTTCCGTATTTTTTATAAGCTCCCCATGCGCTTGAGCGTTCCTTGATCGCTTCAACCTCAAACTTTGACATGACTTCGGTTTTCTTCGTCCCGTCCTTAAACGTGACAACCGTATAATAGGCGTAAGCGTCGCCGCGCTCTTTCTTGAAATTGATTTTATGTTTGATGATTTCGCCGATGTTATACTCGAAGTCGTCATTTTCGCATACCTTGTCCGCGTGAATGGACGAGATCAGGCCGGAGCGCATAGCCAATTCGACAATCCCTTTATAGTCAAAAATCAACGTGATGTTGTTTTTATACGGGATCAGGTAAGCGCGGCGGCCGTCCGGTTCGATACCGAGTTCTGCGCAACGCATGAACGCTTCGGCCAGAGACAATTTACCCTCGCGGGTTTGCATAGCTTCAACAAGCTTGCTGTCTTTCTTCATGCACGTTACGGCAACGCGGGCAAAGCGTTCCGGTGTGCAGACGTTCGGCAACACTTTTGCCCAACCGCCGGAAAGCGAATTGATAAATTCGGCGACCGGATCCGTCTTTTTGGCAACAACTTCCTGTGACATGGTTTTATTCTCCTCTCTGCAAATACCAGTTTGAATATCTCATTGTTTCTTTGGCGGGATAGGCCGCGAAGATTTCCGCGTCGTGCGTTTCGTTCCAAGCCGTCAGTCTGGTGGAAATGGCGTTGATGTGGTGGCGAACGATGTCCGCCGCTGTCGTTTGCGTGTCGTAATCGCAACCGGCAACGCAAATAACGTCTTCTTCTCCGTCGATGTTCGATTGAAGAACAAAGACAAAATCAATCAGTTCAAGCGGCATATTTAGCTTCTTTGCAACGCCCATGCGGTAAAAGGCTTCTTGCAACGGATAGCCGAGCTTTTCCGGCCAACGCAAAACGGAAGAAATATCCGAAGACGTTTTATAATCGACGATCAAAACGCGGCCTCCGGCAATCTTCTTGATCGCGTCGGCTTTCATTTTGCAGTCAAGGCCGGTTTCCTCGTCCGTCCAAACAAACGGAACTTCGCATTTTCCGCCGTCAAAAATCAGGTTGGCTAATTTGTGTTCGTGGATTTTGGCGATCATCTTTTGCGCCCTGTCCATTTCCGCCGGTGAAACGATGATTTTATTCGGGAAAAGAGCCTTTACCTTTTCATAATCCTTGTTGCGGCGGGTTTTGCCGAAGTCCTGAACGACAAAGCGGGTTTCCACTTCTTCCGGTTCGAGCAAGAGGCAATGTGTCAGCTTGCCGAAAATAAGCGCGTCGGTTTCTTTATCTTCCGCTTTGGCGGGATTGAAACAAGAGCCTTTCCAAAACGCATACGCGCTGTGATCGTATGCTTTAATCTGTGACGCGGACAGAGCCTTATAAGCAAAATACGCGTCGTCGTTGTTCAATAAACGAATGTCCATGATGAGTGTTTCCTTTTAGTCGATGTTTTCAAAAGTCGCCGCAATCGCTTTGATTTGCGTAAACAGTTCTTTGACGCGCAAGGCGTTTTCCCTGCCGACAACAAGCGTCTTGATTTTAAAGAGATATTGCGTTGTGTCCGCTTCCGGCTTCTTTTCGGGCGCGGGTTCGGAAACGACGGGAGCGATGTCGGGTTGTTCCGGCTTTTGCGTTTTGACGAGTAAACCTCTTTTAATGCCCTCTTCCGTGTCAGTCGCAATTCGGCGCATACGGGCGAAGACTTCTTTCAACGGCTTATCGGACGTTAAAGCGTTCGACAAAATAAAGTCATTCATTCCGTTGGGGTATTCCTGCCGCAAGCGTTCGGCTTCCTGTGTGATCGCTTCAATGCGTTCCTGTTTCAGACGTTGGCGTTCGGCTTCTCCGGCAATGCGTTCTTTGACGCGTTCAACGATTTCTCCGAGATCTGAAACAATGCTTTTTTCGGAAGTCGATTTTTTCAGCCACTTTTCGCGAATGGCGAAGTCGGCGCGGTAGTCTTCCATTCCGTTTTCGGAAATGACTTTATCAATCAGGCCGTTCAATTCGGCGCGGCGTTTATCCAGTTCCGCCGCTTCAAACGCTTTCACCTGATCGCCCAACGCTTTATAAGTATCGTCGAAAATCTGTTTTACGCTTTTAATCTTATCCACATAAGGCGCGATCAGTTCCTTATATTTCTTTTCAATCGCTTTGCGGCTTTCATCAATATCTTTTGCGTATTTGTTCAGTTCGGCCATTTCCTTTTTAATGGAAACAACGTCGTTTTCGCTGATAACCAAACCTTGATATTTGGCGCAGAGGCCGCGCGCCCATTCTTCCGCTTTGGAAAAATCCGCGTCCATTTGGAAGACGGTCTTATCTTCAATGACAATCAAATCGTTCATGGTGTTCCTCCTTTTACGCCGCTTTCAAAATTTTGCAGTAACGGATCGGGAAGCTTTCCCATTGTTTCCGTTTGCCGCTCCACGTCTGAACCATTCCGTTTCCGGCCGGTATGACAGAGCATTTCTTTCCGTTCGGGGCGACGACATAAATTCGTGTGTTCTTTTTCATGGTGTTACCTTTCGATTGTGGTTTAACTCGTTTTCGTAGTTAAAATTACAAAATAAAATTGTATATGTCAACAAAAAAAAGTTGTTAAATTTCAGAAAGGCAAAAAAATCCCGCGAGGGTTTTCGCGGGAGTTATATGGAAGTTATAAGGCCGTCAATCAGACAATATTTTTTAATTCAACGCGGCCTTTTTTGGTAAAAAGGAAAACATACGATATAAAAAGGGGTATTAAAGAGCCGGTAAAAGACAATATCGCTGTAATCACGTCTATTTTATACCGTAGCTTTCCAAAAAAGTATTCATATATTTGCGCCGCGTCATATATGAAATAAGCAAAGAATACTATATAAAGCGGGATTAAAACCGCTTTTTCTTTCTCTTTCATCGGAATGATCGCTGTTGAGCAGACGGAAAAAATTAACGCCGTCCCCACCGGCGCGATCAAAAGGTAAACGCTTGAAAAGAGCCATTCAGCATAAAAAACGCTCCGAATGAAAGTGAAATATATTCTTTCGACAATTCTGGCCGCCAACAGGGAGGCGGGAACAAATGCGATCCAACGGAAAACGCTCTTTAATTCGTTTTTCATTTCAGCCCACCTTTTCAGCTTTTAATGTATAAACGACTTTCCCGACGATAACGATCACAGAAAGCGGCTCCCGTTCGGTGTCATATTTGGTGTTGTCCGATTTTATCAGAATATCGCCGGAAACCGTTGTTTGAAGCCGCTTCACAGCAAGAGCGGTCGTTTTCTTTATAAGATAGAGCCCGTCGCTATCAAGGAAGTTGCGGGATATATCGACGAGAACCCAATCCCCGTCTTTTAAAGTCGGCTCCATGCTATCGCCAAAAACGCGCAACATCTTTATATTGTCAGGGTTCGCGTGCGTAATTTCCTTATATTCTATTTCCGGTATGTGCCAATACCCGACAACCTTATCGTCGGCGTTTTCGATACCGTTCCCGCAACAAGCGCGAGCGTCGAGGACGGCAATCGAAACGGTGTCCGGGGACGGTGCTTGCGAAAACTTAATGATCCGAAAGCTTTCCGGTAGCAAATCCGTAACTGGTATTTTCAAAGCCCGCGCAAACGCGGGGATATGCTTCAACGGTATGTTGTCATCTCTTTCGATCTTGTTGATTTGCTGTTGCGACAGGCCAACGCGCTTGCCGAGTTCGTTCTGGCTAATGCGCTGTTCTTCGCGTTTTTCTTTAATGATACTCATGTTTTTGCACTCCTTTCCGAATATACAAATTTATTTTGTAGTTTAAAAACATAAAAAAATTGTTGACGAAAACAAAAAAAAGTTGTTATTTTATTCGGAGAAAGGAGATTGACATGGGACTGAAAGACTATCTTGAGAAACACAAGATCAGCATGGCGGCGGCGGCAAAAGCGTTGGGTTTATCCTACGAATTGATCCGTCGATATTGTAACGGAATGAGTATCCCCCGCCGTGAAACGCTATTGAAAATTTGCACTTGGAGTGGCGGGAAAGTCCGTCCCTCTGATTTTTACGAAGAACCGAAAGAGAGGTAAAGCAATGGGGCTTTTTAACGCATTAACGGAAATTGTTTCCGCGCCCATTCGGGTTGCGGAAGCGGTGAGAAAAGATTTGACGAGAGATGATGAGAGCGACGCGATGTTGAGCATTTTCACGTTGGGAACGTCAAGCGCGGTTAAAGGTATCGGCGAAACGGTGAAAAAGGCCGCCGATAAACTGGACGACTAAACAGAGGAGCATAAAAATGGAAGTCAAAGGAATTACAGATTTGCTTAAAAATCTGGAAGACGGACAGCTTGAAGTCGATCTGACGGACGAGCTTTCCAAAATCGTTAAGGCCGTCGGCAAAATGGTTGAAGACGGAACGACGAAAACGGCAAAAGGCACGTTGTCCATCACGTTGGACATTGTGAACGAACAGGGCGTTTTCTACGTCTTGTCGAAAACGAAAACGGCCTTGCCGGTCATGCCGCGTCGCAAGTCGATCTACTACAAGACTGACGACGGCAATCTGATTACGGAAAATCCCAATCAGTTGAAATTACCCATCGCGGTTGTTCAAGAAATGCCGCGCATCGTCAACAACGCTTAATAAAGGAAAAGCATCATGGAAGAAGAAAACAAACAGGGCATTGAAGCCTTAAACGAAATTCTCAAGGAATTGAACGAACCGAAGACGGTTGAAGTGGACGGCCGGACAATGATTTTCTATCCGTCGGGACTGGAAAAAATTGACGTTTCCGAGATCACCGAACGTCTGCAAAAAGCTCCGAAAAGCCTTGAGGGATATGCGCCCATGCATTCACAGGAGAGTTTTTGCGATTACGTCAACCGGTTCAAAGACGAAGACAGCGCGATTTTCTTTGACGAAACGGACAACAGGTTTGTTGCCGTGTTCGATTTTGACAAGGGCGGCGCAGATAAAAAAGCGCGGTGGCGTAAACACGGCGCAAACTATGTGGCAAAAGTCAGCGACGAGCTGAAATTCTGGACGCATTACAACGAAGAATGGTTAAGTCAGGAAGCCTTTGCCGCGTTTCTGGAAAAGCGTTGTTTGGACTTTATCGAAGCCGACGAAGAACACTTGCCGGAAGAAACAAAGCGTTTGCGCGCATTGTTGGGCGGCCGGTTCGCAACGCCAACGCAGATGTTGGAGCTTGGCCGCGGCATTGACATTACGCGCGACCAAAAAGCCGCCGTTATGTATAACAGGCAGACCGGAGCGCGCGCGATCAAGTTTGAAGACACCGACAAGGGCGTTGATGTTCCCTCGTTGTTTATGATCGCGATCCCGATGTATAAGAACGGAAAATCTTATTATTCGTTGCCGGCTCAAATCCGGTTCCGCGTCCGTGACGGCATTGTTTCTTGGCAATACGAACTTCACCGCTTGGAAGAAAGCGAAGAAGCCGCCATTAAAGGCATGATCGACGAGATCAAGAAAGAAACCGGGTTGCCGGTGTTTTTGGGTAATCAGGCCGACTTACCTTAATGAAGCGGTTACCGGTAAAAATTTCGGAGCATGACACGCAAAAGGCGATTATTCGCCTTTTGCGGCTTGCCGGTTGTTTGATAATCGGCTCTGACGTTATGGACGGATTGAAGTTTTTCACGGACGCGGACAGGCGGCGTTATATGTTCATCAATCACCATAAAGATATGGGCTACACCAAAGGACAGCCGGATTTTATCTTTGTTTACCGGAACCGCGTTTTTTTTGCCGAAATGAAAACGGCGACAGGAAGACAATCACCAGAACAAAAGGAATTTCAACGGCAACTTGAAGCCGCCGGACAGACTTATCTTGTATGGCGTTCCGTTCAAGATTGCGTTGACTTCATCACGAAACAAAGGGTTTGAACATGGCTAAACAATTTGCACCACACATTTACAGGGATTGGCTACCTCTATTTATGACACTACCGGCGGAACAGGCGGCGGAAGTCTTAAAAGGTATTGCCGGTTTTCCCGATTACGAAGTTAATGGCGTTGCGATGTGGGAGTTTTTCAAATCGCAGTTAGAAAAAGAGTATGCGGCGTTTGCCGGCCGAAGCGAAAAAGCGCGTTTCTCCGCTTCTGCACGTTGGGAAAATGCGAACGCAAAAAATGAAATGCGAAACGATGCGACACAATGCGAACGCATAGAAGAAAATGCGAACGTATGCAAACGCATAGAAACGCATAAAACCGAATGCGATTGTATTCAAGAAAATGCGAACGCAAAAAATGAAATGCGAAACGATGCGAACGATTTTGAAAAAAGAAACAAAGAAAAAACGCCCCCTGCACCCCCAAAAGAAGAAAATAATAAAAATATATATACCCCCTCAAACATAAATGTTTGTTCCCCCAAAGCGAAAAACTTCATTCCTCCGGCTGTTGAGGAAGTGAGGGCTTACATTGCCGAGAAAGCTTACTCGGTGGACGCTGACCGGTTCGTTGACTTCTACACCGCAAAAGGTTGGATGATCGGAAGCAACAAAATGAAAGACTGGAAAGCGGCGGTTCGCACTTGGGAGCGCGACAGACAAAACGCCATTTCTGCCGGAACGGTTGTTTCGTTCGGCGTTAAAAGTGGCTCTTATGCGGGAGGGACGCCGCTATGATAGTTTTACCGAGATTTGAAAAAGCGTCATTCGACAATTACGAATGCACGACGAACGAACAACAGCGGCTTGTCGAAACATTGCGCCGCGGAGTTCAGAACGGCTTTGACCGGAATATCGTCATTTTGGGAAGCGTCGGAACCGGAAAGACGCACCTTGCCTTTGCTGTCAAAAACGCCCTGTCCAAAGTGGACGAGTTCCGCGGAATGAAATTCTACACAGACGACCGTTGCGCCTATATGACGGCCAAAACGCTGATTGATGACATTCACGAGGCTTGGAAAGATCGGGATTGCGAAAACCCCGTTTATAAGCTGACGAAAACGGATTTACTAATTTTGGACGAAATGGGGCTGTCCCAAAACGAACGGACGGAGCTTTACGACCTGATAAACGCCAGATATGAACGCTGTAAGCCGATGATCTGCATTTCAAACAACACGAAGACGGAGCTTCAAAAAGTGTTGGGACAGCGGATTTATGACCGGATTTCCGGCGGCGCGGAGTTTTTCGAGATTTCCGGCGAAAGCTACCGGCAAAAGGTGGCATGATGAAGTATGAGATTGTCGAAACAGCCAACATAAGAACCGTTGAGGAAGTGGAAAACAGGATTTACCACTCCTTTAAGGTTACGCGGACGCTTCCCGATCCGGGGCCGAGAAAATATATTTCCCCGTTCGGCCTGTGGATCCCGCAAGAATATCCGTCGGACGAAGTCGATCCGCTTCCCCTGAAAGAACGCTTTATTTCACCGGATTATCGGTTGGCGGAAGAAGTCGCGATTGAATGGTGGGCGAAAATTCCGGTGGATCACGACGATAAATGTCTGATTGCCTACCGGTGCGGCGGGCCTGTCAGGTTAAACGGGAAAACTTACGAATGGTCGGGTGTTCGCCGGTGGAAAGATGTCGCTTGTTCTTTCCATTGCCACCGGAACACCGCTAAAAACCGGTGGAACAACGCCATGAAAGAGATTTTTGCGTATGTTCAGAGCCTAAATTGTGCATGATTGTGCAAAATTGTGCTTAATTGTGCATTTTTCCATTGTGCATTTTTTCGTGAATTGCGGTATATTTGGTTTATAATCATGACGAAGTTGTAATTTCCATGGTGATAGTGTGTTACTCATCGGGCGGTCGAAAGGCCGCCCGTTCCTGTTTTGAGGTTTTTTTATGCTTTACAAGGCAAACGCGGAGATTGATTTACCGAACGGAAAGAAAGTAACCGCCGGAGATGAATTTGAATTTGACGGCGACGTTTCCCTGATCTCCGACAAAGTGGAACTGATCGGCGGCAAGCCGAAAGCCAAAAACGCGGAAAAGAAATAATCACATTTGCGGCGACTGACCCGAAAGGATAATCAGAGATGGCAAAGAAAAGCAAAATAACAAAACGTGATACGACAAAAGAGCGCGCCAAACGCGTAATTGCTCTTATTGCCGACGGAATGGGGTGCGCGTCTGCCCGTCGCAAAGTCGGTATCGGCAACAGTAAATTTTATGAAGTGGTTTCCGGCGACGCGGAACTGCGGGACAAATACGCGCGCGCGAAAGAGGCACGGACGGAAACATTCATTGACCGGATCGAAGCGATAGAGGATTTAGTTTCCGCCGGTAGCATTGAGCCGGCGGCGGCAAAAGTCATTATCGACGCGGAGAAATGGAAAGCGGCGAAGTTCTACCCGAAGATGTTCGGCGATAAACAGCAAGTCGATATGACGGTGCAATCGTTCGACTTGTTCACAAAGGCTGTGGAAGAAAGGGCGAAGCAGTATGAAGATCAGTCAAAAGACGTTGAGTGAAATGGAGCATAGCCTTGTGGCGTTCCGTTACGTCGCTTTGTCGAACGATCCGGCGAAAGAACTGCCCGCCGCAAAGTTTCATCACGAATTAAGCGATTTGCTCTTGAACGACCGCCGCAATATCGCCGTTGAGATGTTCCGCGAAAGCGGCAAATCGTCCTACGCGTTGCGGACGTTCCCGCTTCATTGCCTTGCATATCCGAAGCGCGGCTTGGATTTCATCGTTATCATCAAGCAAAATCAGCGCGCGGCATCGGCGAAATTAAAGGATTTGATTGACGAATACGAAGCCAACCCGCTGTTGCGGCATAACCTTATCGAGATCAAACAGCAGAACGCCACCGCCTTTTCCGTTGATGTAAAGGACAGGGACGGAAACACGGTAAACGTCAGAATTGAAGCATACGGCAAAGGGACAGGCATTCGCGGCCTTTCAAATCAGGATCGCCGCCCGTCCATCGTCATTTTGGACGACATACAGGACAAAGACGACAGCCGGAGCGAAACGATCATGGCGGCGGATTGGGATTGGTTCTTGTCCGACATTTGCTTTTTAGGCCGGTCATCGCGGATTTTTATGATCGGGAACAACCTCGGTGAAAAATGCGTCATCGAGCGTTGTATTCAGAACGCGCCGGAGTTGGGCTTTTATCCGTTAAAGGTTCCTGTCATGCAAGACGGCGTTCCGACGTGGCCGGAAAAAGACAGTCTGGAAAGCATTGAAAAGGAAAAGGCGGATTACGCGAAGCTTGGCAAGTTGGACATTTGGTTTGCCGAAAAGATGTGTTTGGCGGTGGCTGAAGAAACGCGCATTTTCCAAGAGGACGATTACCGGTATTATTCGCCGAGTTGGAAAGAGGACATTATCAGACGGTCAAATCTGTTCGCCTGTATGGATCCCGCGTCGTCGTTGTCGCCGGAAAGCTGTTATCGGGCAATCACGGTGACGGCTGTTGATAATCAAAACGATTGGTATTTGCTTGACTGCCGCTTTGGACGTTGGGACAGCGCGGAAATGGTAAATATCATTTTCGACACGGTTTCGCGTTACCGGTTGCGCGATTTCTGCATAGAAAAAGGGTGGTGGGATCAAGTGATGCGTCCATTCCTGACGGCGGAAATGAAGAAGCGGAACATTTTCTTTAACGTCATTCCTATGGAACACGCAAAGAAAGGATCGAAGCTTGAACGTATTAAGCTGTTACAGCCGCGTTTCAAAGCGCATACGATCTATTTCCCCGATAACGCGGACTGGTTGACGGAGTTCAAAAGCGAATTGGCGGGCGTTACCAAAGACGCGATCAAATCACAATACATTGATTGCGTTGACGCGTTCGCCATGACGGAACAAGTGGCCGTTGCGCCGGTCAACAACGGTTCAAGCGTTGAAAGCTTTGCGCGGCCGAGAAGAAGACAGAACAGCGGCCAGTCGCTCTTTTCGATTGCGGGGTATTGAATGAGTGATTGGGTTGTCGGTTCAAAGGTTCCGTTTGAAACGATCCGCCGGTGGATTGAAACGGTCAATTCGGAGTTTGGATTGTCCGAACGGAACGAAGAAAGCTATGCGTTTTTAATGATGATCCGCGAGGGATCATTTTTTTTGTTGGAAGATTGGGGTTATTGCGTCGTTGCGCTTAGCCGCGATCCGTGGGGGTATTTGGTCGCGTCGGTCGTTTCGTTCTATATCAGGCCTGAAAACAGGGATTTGAAGCACGTTTTAGGCATTGAACGGGCGATTGATGACTTTTCGCGCAAGGTCGGGGCTGACTTCATCGAACAAGGAAGCCACTTGTCCGACAAATTGTTTAAGTTGTTGGAGTATTGCGGCTATAAGCCGGCGGTTATGAGAAAGGATTTAAGAGATGGGAAGTAAAGGCGGATTTGTAGGGGCTATTCTTAATCCGGTCAGTTATGTGACGGGGAAAGTGGCGGGAAAGGTTTTCGACGATAAAACCTCCGGTGCTATTTCCGGCTCTCCGTCCGGTTATATCGCGGCGAAAGAAACGGAAAGTATCGGAGAAAAACAGGCCAGAAAATCGAACGAAGCGACAAACGCGGCCATTGCCGAACTTAAAGCGTCGCAGGAAGTCGCCAAAACGAACGCGGCGGCGAAAGTCAGGACAGCCCTTTTGAACAGATCGAAAACCGTTTATACGACGGCGTTGGGAGCCGCTGACACCGGCGACGGAACGGGCGCACCGGTTAAGAAGAAAACGCTTTTAGGGGGATAATATGGATTTATCCGCTGAAAAAATTGTTAAAAATTATGAGCAGTTGAAAGGAAGCCGTGAGCGGTTTACAAGCCTTTACGATAAGCTGCACCGTTTTTTCTACGTTGAGGGGACAAATGTTTATCCCGACGAAAACAACGCCGATCTTCCCGCGTTGTTGGATAGCACTTCCCTTGATTGCGCCGACGTTTTGGCGGCCGGTTTGTCGAATTATCTCACGCCGGAAAGTTCCAACTGGGTTTATTTGGAACACCCGAACCGCGAATTGCGCGAAGACAACGACGTTAAAGTGTGGTTGCAGGAAGTCGCCGACGAAGTGCTTTTAACGCTCTCACAGTCGAATTTCTACAATCAAATGCCTATTTTTTACAAGGCTTCCGGCGTTTACGGAACGGCTGCGATGATGATTGAGAAAGACGCGACGGACGGCGTTCGGTTCTATAATATCCCGATTGCCAAAACCTTTATGACGGAAGACGCGAGAGAACGGCCGAGTGAATTTTATCTGATCCTTGAATACACCTCGGAACAGGCCTTGAACCGTTTCGGAAACGCTTGTTCCGACGCTATCAAAGAGGATTACGCAAGCGGCCGGTCTGATAAGAAATTTAAGTTCATCTGTTATTTGGGGAAGCGCGAAGACCGCGACGACACGAAAGAGGACAAGCCGAACAAGCCTATTCGTATGGTTTGGGTGGACGTTCTGACGAAAAAGATCGTCAAAGAGGACGGTTGCGACACAATGCCGGTCGTCGCTCACAGATTTTACAAACGGGCGCAAGTCGTTTACGGGTATTCTCCGGCAATGAAAGCGTTGCCGTATGCCCGCGCCGCGAACACAATCGCCGATACGATGATCCGCGCGGCGATGAAACAGGCCGATCCGCCGTTACTTCTGCCGGACGACGCTTTCCTCGGAGAGCCGAATTTCAATCCGCGTCAAATCAATTATTACCGGCGCGGCGCAATGACACCGCGGGACGAAGTGTTTTCGGTCGGCAACGACGGAAAGCCGGTTGTCGGTATGGAGTTTTTACAGTTCTATCAACAGCAAATCCGAATGATGATGTTCTATGAAACATTTCAGGCGTTCAGTTCGTTGACAAAACAAATGACCGTTCCCGAAGTCATGGAGCGCATAAGCGAAAAGATGACGTTGCTCGGCCCTGCCGTCGGCCGCTTCATGAATGAAGTTTTACAGCCGTTGATCGAAAAGGTGGTTTTCATTCTTTACGAAGCGGGGAGATTGCCGCCGGTGCCGGAAGCAATGCAAGCCGATCCGCGCTTTGAAGTGAAATTTAAGAGCCGCCTTGTTCAGTCACAGCGGCAAACGGAAGTCAACAACATTGTCAACGCCTTGTCGATTACCGGACAGATCGCGCAGTTTAAGCCGGAAGTCTTGGACAAGATCGACGGGGACAAAGCTGTTGATGAGATTTTCGATATTACGGGCGTTTCCCGCGAAATCCTGCACGATGACGCGGAAGTTGAAACGATCAGACAGCAGAGGGCGGAAGCGCAGGCGCAAGCGGCGGAACTTGCCAACGCGCAGAGCTTCGCCCAAACATACAAGGCGGCCGCAGAGGGCGCGAGAAACGAAAGCGAGGCTTCCGATGTTTGACTTAAAGGACGCTAAAACCGTTGAACATTTGCGGAACGTGGCAAAAGATGTGAGCGCGAATTATCCCGACTTTTTCAAGTTTTTAGAGGATTTTTGCGGATATAACACCCCCATTCTTTCGCCCGATCCGGCTCAAATATCATATTCCGCCGGCAAACGGGATGTGATCTTAACGCTGAAAACAATCATGCGTGACGACATTTTGCCTGAACAGATAGCCGAATATTATACGAAAGGAAATTTGAATGGCTGATGAACAGATAACAAATCCGTCGCAAAGCGGGAGTGATCCCCTCTTGAACGGAACAAACGGGACACCCGCAGGACAGCAGACACAGACAACCGATTTTATGGCCGGATTGGACGCGTCGTTTCGAGATAATCCCTCGATTGCGAAGTTTGGCGGCGACGTAAACAAATTGGCAAAAAGCTATTTGTCCCTTGAAAGCTTGATGGGACAAGGCCGCGTTGTCATTCCCAAAGACGAAGCGGACAGAGAAGCATGGACGGCTTACGACAAAGCCTTTGGCGTTCCTGAAAAAGAGGACGGTTACCAGTTGACCGCGCCGCAGGGCGTTGAATTGGCCGAGTTTAAGAAGATCATGCGCGAAAATCATATTTCGCCGAGCGTGGCGCAGAAGCTTTTAGACGCGCACCTCGGAGAATTTGAACGCGTTGACGCGCAAATCAAGCAACAGCGCGAAACTGCACGTCAGAACGCAGAAGCCGAACTGAAAAAAGAATGGGGCTTGAAATATGCCGAGAATATGCAAACGGCAAATTCCACCCTTAAAAAGCTTTCCGGTTCGGAAGCCGATTATCAGTATTTCGTTGACCTGATCGGCAACGATACGAAATTCATTCGGCTGTTAAACAACATTGGATCGAAATTGTCCGAGGGTTCTCTTGGCGGTTTAGAGGGACAAGCGTCGGGCTTTACCCGCACCCCTTCCGAAGCCAAAAAGGAATTGGAGCGGATTATTTCCGATCCGAACGACGCTTATTGGGCGGGATCACGCAACAGACGGGATAATCCCGAATGGTGTCGCGCCAACAACGCAAGCTTTGTGTCCGAAGAAGAACGGAAACAACGCGTTGATTATGTGAAGTCGTTAATGAAGATGGCAGGATAAGCAAAAGCCCCTACCGAAAAACAAGCACCCGTTTAACGGACAATGCTTTTTAAGTGACCGCCTGTTTGGGCGGTTTTTTTGTAACTGTTATCAATGAGGAGTGAAAAAATATGTCTGATAACACACAGTTTGACGTAAGAGGGCAGAATTACTCTAACATTATTCTGCCGGTGGCGCGTCAGGAAAGGTCGATGTTGTATAACTCGGTCTTTGTCAAAACCGGTTTGCGCGGCAAATCGTTCTATCAGGATCAGATCGGAAACTGGGAGATGTCGCCGAAAACGGCCGTGAACTCCGAAACGCCGCAACACGATCCGAACTTGGCACGCACGCGAATTGACATGAAAACGTATCAGGACAACCGTATGTTTGACCGTTCTCTGGAATTACAGGAACTGGCCGATCCTATGTCCGTTTCTTCGATTTGCGTCCAGTCCGCCGTTGGCGTTCAGTTGGATAAAGTCATTTATGACGCTTTGGGCGGAACGGCCTACCGTGGCGAAACCGGCGGCACTTCCGTTTCGTTGGGTTCTTCCCACACGGTAGCCGTTGACTTGGAAAGCTCCGGCACGAATACCGGCTTGACCGTCAACAAAATCCGCCGCGCCGCAAAGATGTTGGACGCGAAAGGCGTGTTTACCTATGACCGCACCTTTGTTGCTTCCGCAACCGCCAAAGAGCAGTTGTTGGGCACAACGCCGGTGACGAGCGCAGATTATAACAACGTCCGCGCTTTGACTTCCGGCGAAATCGGAACGTTCATGGGCTTTAAGTTCGTCTTCCTGCCCGACGGCATTATCAAAACCGACAACAACCATATCGCTGATTACTTTGCTTTCCAGAAAACCGGCCTGTGCTTCGGTATGTTGGAAGAATTGTTTATGCGTATGGAAGAACGCCCCGACAAGTCTTACAGCAAGCAGATTTACTATGAAATCTCTTGTGGTGCCGGCCGCTTGGAAGAGGACAAAGTTGTCAGGGTTAAAGGCGACGAAAGCGTCGTTGTGGTCAATTCTTAATTTAAGGAGAAACAAACATGGCTACTGTAAATTCTGACACGTTCGCAAAGGTCGAAGAGGGCAAATTGACGATGGGAAGCGGATTGATGGACACGTCCGTTCTTTCCAAATGTTGCGAATACGAAGCGTCCTCGTTGGCCGCCAACGATATTATCAACCTGTTCCACATGCCCAAAGGCGCGGTTATCAAAGAAATCGTCGTAGATTATGACGATCTGGGAACCGGCACGTCTTTGGACGTTGGCGACAGTAACGACGTTGATCGTTATATCGACGGCGCGGACACGGCGACGGCCGCAGGAACGGCGCGGATTAACGCGATTGACGGCCGCAATTACCGGATCGGCACGAACGCCGGCGATGAAATCATCACCGCCAAAAACCTCGGCGGGTCTGCCACCGGAACGATTAAAGCCACCGTGTTTTATTCGGTCTAACCGATTGAGAGGGGGTGAAAGTCCCCTCTCTTTCTAAACTTTATTCAAAGGACTTTTTACCATGAGCCAAGTTTCCATTGCCAACCGCGCCCTTGCGTATATCGGCGCGAATAAGATCACGTCATTGTCAGAGGGAACGCAAGAAGCAAATGCGATCTCTAATGTTTACAGCGACAGTTTGCGGTCTATTTTGTCGGAAGCTCCGTGGGTTTTTGCCTTGAAAAGAAGCCTTTTGAATAAAGTTCAGATTACTCCGTCATGGGGGCGCGGCAATTATTTTTCCGTTCCCGCCGATATGGTTCGCATTTTCGGGACAATGACGGGGGACGAATGGCGGCAAGAGGGGAAATATATTTTTTCCGACACGGATCAATTCGGGATCATTTACACCTACAAAGAAACGGACGACGCGGTTTATTCTCCGTCCTTTGTTGACGCGTTCGCCGTTCGTTTGGCCGCCGATGTCGCCTATGATTTAACGAATGCGTCCAGTAAACAGATGGAATTGATCCAGTATTACAAATCCGAGATGTTGCCGATTGCCCGCAGTATCAACGCGCAAAGCAGAAGCGCGAAGCCGGTCAAAGACGATCTTTGGGTTAATGCAATTTTGAGGGGGTAATCATGGCAAGAGTTGCGCCGCTTTATCCTACATTCGCACGGGGAGAAATAAGCCCGTTGATGTTCGGCCGTTCCGACGTGGAAGCTTATGCGTCCTGTTTGGACAAGTGCCGGAATTGTTGGGTTCGTCCTTACGGCGTTGTTTCCCGTGTTGCCGGAACGGAATACATTAACACAGCGCGGGGAAAAGCGCGTCTGTTGAAGTTCGTTTTCAATGCGAAAGACAGCTATATTATCGAATGCGGCGCGGGATATTTCCGCTTTTACCGCAACGGATCGTATGTTGTCACGAATTTGGGCGCGATTTATGAAATCAGCAATCCGTTTACCGAAGCGCAGTTATCAACCATTCAATATGTCCAGTTGGACGACGTGTTGAAAATCGTTTATGAGGACGACAGCGGGAAAACAAACGAGCCGTTAGAGCTGATCCGCAGAGCGTCGAACGATTGGGTATTACAAAAAGTTTCGTTCAAATGCACTCCGTTCTTGGACGCGAACACGACGGCAACGACTTTAACGGCGAGCGCAGACAGCGGAACGATCACGGTCACGGCAAGCGCGGCTTTGTTTGAACAGAGCCACGTCGGTTCTTTTTGGAAAATGGGCGGAACGGTAACGATTGACGACGAAGAACGGCAAGGCTTTTTCAAAATCACGGCCGTTACAGACTCGACGCACGCCACCGCAGTTGTTCAGTCAAAACTATCCGCGACGACGGCAACAAATGTCTGGAGCGAGGGCGCGTGGAGCAAAAAGCACGGGTTCCCGTCGAAGATCGCTTTGTTTGAGGGGCGTTTGTATTATGCAAGAACGCCGTCAAATCCGCGTAATGTTTACGGATCGCACCCCTACGCTTACGAAGATTTTACGCCTGCCGTCAATAACGAAGCGAGCGGCGCAATCAATATCGAATTGGCGGCAAGCGCGGCCGGTGACGGTTCCGCTATTCAATGGATGAACGGCGCAAACGTGTTAATTGCCGGAACGTATGGCTCTGAATTTGTTATCCGCGGCGGCGACAGCGGCATCACTCCGTCAACGGTTACGGCCAACGCAAAAACGAACTGGGGAAGCGAACCGATACAGCCGCCGACTTTGGGCTCTTTGGTTTATTTTGTTCAGAGAACCGGAAAGAAAGTCCGGCAGTTTTCCTATGATTACACGTTGGACACATACAAGGCCATAGACGTTTCCCTTTATTCCGAGCATTTATTGGAAAGTCCGATTGTCGCGGTAGCCTATCAGAAAGCACCGGACAGCGTCGTTTATTGTTTGAGGACGGACGGGAAAGTTGCCGCTTTGACGATTGAAACGGAGCAACAAGTTCAAGCGTGGTCGTTGTTGGAGTTCGACGGCTTTGTTGAAAGCGTTGAAACGGTTCCGTCTTACAACGGCGAATATGACGAAGTTTATTTTATCGTCCGCCGCGTCATTAACGGCCAGACGGTTAGATATGTTGAACGCATACAAGACCCGATAACGCCCGAAATTCAATCGAAATGTTGGTATGTCCGTTCCGGTTTGCATATATCGGCGTTTGAAGACACGGCTCTTTTGGGTTTAACCATATCCGACACCGTAGGGGAAAGCACCGTCACTTTGACAACGACGACGGCTTATTTTGACGACTGGATGCTGAACCGCCGCGTTCGCGTCATTGACGATATGATGAACCTTGTCGCTGAATATAAAATCGAAACCGTTTCCGCAAACGGACTTTCGGCGACGGCAACGGTTATTAAAGCGGCAGACGTGGAAAATCCGTATAGCGTCGCGGCGGGTCATTGGGGCGTATCGTTAAAATACATTTCCGGTTTAGATCATCTTGTCGGGAAATCCGTTCAGATTTTGGCAGACGGCGCGGTTCAGACGGCGCGAACGGTTGCCAACAACGGCCAGATCGAACTTGAAACGGACGCTTTTTATATAATCGTCGGCCTCGGTTATCGTTCCTATATGAAGACAATGCCGTTGGAAGCCGGTTCCGAAAACGGAACAAGCGTAGGAAAACGGAAACGGATCAATGAAATGGCTTTGCGCGTTTGGCGCACGTCCGGTTGTCGCGTCGGCGGTTCGTTGGATAATCTTCAAAACGTAAGATACAGGGATCCCGCAACGCCTATGGGAATGCCGCAGACGCTTTTCACGGGGATTGTCTCAAACATCAAATATAATCAGGGGTGGACGTGGGACGCGAACATAACGATAGATCAAAAAGAGCCGTTGCCGATGAACATATTGGCGATTGCGCCGATCATTAACGAAGTTGACAAATGAGGTGAAACATGGGGGCGGGTGCATTATTCGCCGCAGGGACGGCGTTATCTGTTTATGGACAATACACTTCCGCGCGGGCGCAAAGGAACGCGTTAAACGAACAGGCGGCCTCTTTTGCCCGTGAACAACAGATTTTAGAGGTTCAACAGCAGATAACAGACAATCAGTATTCGGACAAGCGGCGGCGAGTTGTCGGAGCTTATGAAGCGGCGGCCGGACACGGTGGCGTTAAATTGACCGGAAGCGTCGCGGAAAGTCTGTCACAATCGCTTGAACAGTTGAACATGGAGCAGGCTTACGCGAAGTTTGATAATCAAATGTCGATCATTTCCGCAAACGCAAGCGCGAACGCGGCACGGCGGAACGCTTCGGCGGCGATGACAGCCGGCTATATAAACATGGGCGCGACGGCCTTACAGGGCGCGGCAACGTCAATGTATTATTGGGGCGGTTCTTCTTCTGGTAAGTATCCCGTGAGAGATGTCACGAATACCGCCGGAACGGGCGGAAACGTCACGATTACAAACGCGAGTTATAGGGGATAAAGACAATGGCAGTATTACCGGTTTATCGGGCGCAAGGAAACATTCACGTCGAAAAAGCCCGTGGAAGTCGCGTTGAAAACAGAAGCGGGGAAATGATCGGGAACGCGTTAAGCAATTTAGGCCGCGCCGTTCAAGAGGTTTCTGTTCAATGGCAGAAAGTCCAAAACGCAGAAGTGAAGCTTGACGCTCAAAATAAACTTTACAAAGCAACGAGCGATCTTCTGAAAGAGGCAGACGATCAGCCTTATACGACAGAAAAGGATATGGAAAAAAGGAAAGCGAATTTCAAAAGACGGCTTGTTAATGCCATGACTGAAATCGTTGATGGGATCGACAACGAACGCAACGCGGCGGACTTCACGCGGGAAAGTCAAATCAGTTTAATGAAGACAGACGCGAGAATTGACGCGATTTTCCGAAACAAACACCTCGACCATGAGAAGGCCGCCTTATTGCAGAATGAAAAAGACAATCACGATCAATTCGTTTTAACCGGTGTAAGCACATTCAAAGACAATTTCAAAAACACATTAAAGGCGCAAAAGGAAGCAGGGTATCTTTCGGAAGAAAACTATCAAAAAAAGGTTATGGGAATTGATAATTGGGACAAGGATCGTGTCTATTATATCGCTGAAACTGATCCGCAAGCGGCTCTTGACGGTATCACTTCCGATCAGTTCAATATCAATCCCACGGAAAAGAACGAGGTTTTGAAAACCTTAAAACAAATGAAGACGAACAAAGCCCTTACAGACGCATATCAAAGGGAGCTGAATTATTCGGAGAACGAAGCAAATCTTCAAAAATACCTGTTCTCTGACGCGTCCTTTACCGATAAACGCCAGATGATTGATAAAATGGCCTTGATGGGCGAAATATCGGACAATTACGCGGCCAAAGCCCGAACCTTTATGACGAACTTCAACCCGAAGCACGGCGCGGTTATCAGTAATCCAAAGGTAGCGTCCGGCTTATTGCAACGCGTGGCGGACTTGAACAAGAACACGGCCACCGCGACGGATTATTTGCGCGGCTACAACAATATCCGCGCCGACGCTTTGGAAGCATACAACAAAGGCGAATTGTCCGCAAAAGACTTTCAGGCATTCAATAACCAGTTGTCCATTTATTCACGCGGGAACGTCGCGACGAATACGCAGGTTGTCGCCCGCCGTTACAAAGAGGTCAACGATTACCTGAAAAACTCGTTGCCGGCCGATTTGAGAAATCAGGCTTTCTTAGAGATATGGCAAGAAATGGATCAGATCGAAATGCAGGGCGACAAGAGCGAAACGGAACTGAAAAAACTGTGGCGGCAAAAATCCGTTGAAGTCACAACACGGTTAGCGACGGATCGCCGCTTAAAAGCGACGGAAGCCTTTGCGGACGCGACGAACAAAAGCGACGGTCAGTTTATCAACGAGTTGGCTAAACGACGCGGCACAACACCGGAACGAACCGAAAAGGATATTCAAGACACAATGTTTTTGTATGGCTTGTCGCGGGATCAAGTTTTGAACGCTTTGAAAGGTAATTTGTAATGTCCGATTTATTCAAAGAATACGGGATCGAATATAACGCGAAGACAGCGGGGAAAGTCGATCTGTTCAAAGAAAACAATATCGTCCCGCCGACGACAGCGGAAAGCAATCGCAAGACGTTTGCCAAATCCGTTATTGATATGTCCGAATTTACGAAAGCGGACGAAGAAACCGGCGCGGCGTTCGTCGATAAAAGAACGGCGGAGCTGAAAACGGAAGCGGATAAAAAGGAAGAATATGCGGATATGGCGGAAACATTGGATATGTATTCCGATCCGCTGACAAATCCGGCTTGGGGAATGTCCTTAAAGTATCGGGAAGACGCAAACGATTTGAGAGCAGAAGCCCGTCAGATTGAAGAAAGCAAAGAAATGCTTTCCAAAATGCTGACACCGGAGCGATTGGCGGAACTGCAAAACGCGGAGCCGATAGGCGCGTTGGAAATGGCAAAGAAAAATCTCAAATGGGGAAACGCGCCTTTTGTCGGAGCTTTCGTTGAGGGGGCAAAGAAAAGCCGGATTGCCTCTTTGATTGAACGCGTCGGGAACGGGGAAGAATTAAGCGACGAAGAAAACAAAATCGTCGGGGATTACCTTTCCGATTATGCGGAAACGACCATTCGCGGCGTTTCTTTTTCCGGTAAAGTCGTTGACGGCGTGGCGAAAATGCCCGCGTTTATGATCGAATACGGCGTAGCGAAAGGATTGTTTTCAAAAGTCGGAACGGCCGCAAAGTCGCTTTCGGCTGTAAGCAAAGCAGCGAAAGCCGTCGAAGCCGCAAGCGCAACAAGCAAAGCCGTTAAATATACGGCAAAGGCGGCCGAAGTCGTTACGACGGCGGCAGGCCGCGCAATGTTCATGCCGGGAACTGTTTACGGCAATTATGCCGATATGCACATGAACGAAGTTTTCTCTTTGGCGGAAAACGGTCAAATCCTGTTGACAGAAAACCAAGAGCAAAAGGCAGTTACAGCGTTAAAAGCGTTCGGATTGTCAACGATAACGGCGTTGGCGGAAGACAGCGGCGACGCTATAACGGCCTTAGCAAAAAAAGGTGTATCTCCCATTTACACCCGTTTGCCGCCGAACATCAGAAACGGACTCGTCGAACTTGCCCGCAAAACGGAAAAGTTTAAGAACGCGTCCGTTTCTGAAATGTTTTCAAAAGTCGGTTACAGTAATATGTTGGCGGAAATCGGAGAGGAGCGTTTAGAAGATTTTCTGGGCGCGGTTACCGGTTTGAACCCGCAAGATGAAAATTATATCGACAGCATAGGAAAAGCGATCTTCCCCGGTTGGGAGCAATTTCTTGTTGAGGCCGGTGTAATATCCGTTGCGGGAATGACACGATCCGGCTTGTCCTATTTGGCAAATCGCGGCTATCCGGCAAAGTTTTTGACTTCCTTAACGACGAAAGAGCAAGACGCGCTTGTTGAAAAGGAAATCGAAAAACAGATTGCCGAAGAAAGCGCGCCGCAATCGTTGGCGGATATGCCTATTTCCGAAGAGGAAAGAAACGCTTATGCCGTCGTTGAAATTCCGATCAATGAAATCACACTTTCGGAAGAAGTGCCGAACTTCAAAGAGGGCGCAAACGCACGCGGCGTTGTAACTGGAAATGAATTGACCGGAACTTATAACCGTTTAGGGACACCCCCTATTGTCGTTTGGGAACGGTTGAACGGAAAGAAAGAAGTCATTACCGGCCGCCACCGTTTAGACTTGGCAAGACGGACGGGAGAGGTTACAATACCGGCGCAAATCGTCCGTGAAGCCGACGGCTTTACAGCAAAAGAAGCGGCCTTGTTGGACGCGGAAAGCAATATCAGAGATGAAAAAGGGAGCGCGAAAGATTATGTCAGGTTCTTCATCGCAGAAAAAGGAAAATACGACAGAAAAACGGCAGAGCTTCATGGACTTTTGTCGCGAGCACTCGGACGAAACGCCTTCGATATTGCCACACTTGGAACGAGTGACACGGTTGCTAGCGTTCTCGGCGGAAGAATATCAGCGGAAAAAGCGGCAGGAATTGCAAACGCCGCCCCAAACAACGAAGCCGTCCAATCCGCAGGATTAAAGTATGCGTTAGAACACCCGAACAAAAGCGCGTCTTTTGTCCGCACCGTCGTTGAACAGATCGCGCAAATGCCGCCGTCAGCGGTTGAACAAGGGGATTTATTCGGCAAAGACGACGGATATATCAAGACAATGGAAGCGATTGCGAAAGCGAAAGAAAAGGATCGCGTCGCCATTTCCGAACGTATCCGCGTCGTTACGCCGGCGTTAAGACACCCCGAAGCCGCAAAAGATATGGGCTTGACCTTTGAAGCGACACCGGAAAACATTCAAAACGAAATCGACAGATTGAAAGCGACGCTTGACGCTTTGGATAAATGGGCGACAAATCCCGTTTTATCGAAGCATTACCAGAACGTCGCGAAAGGAATTGATGACGGATTTAATGTTTTCACGGACATTGTGAAATCCGCCCCCGCAATCGAAGAAAGCCCCGTTGATGATACTCCGGGGCTTTTTGATATGGACGTTTTGCCGAGTAAGACGGAACGGAAAGCGGAAGAAAGCCGGACGGCCGAAAAACAGGATAAGCGCAACGACAAGGAAACGGCAGAGGCCGCCGGAGTTGACGACAGCGAAACATGGTTTGAAGCGTTTTATCGCCGCGTCGTTGATACGGTCGCGCCGCTTCAAAATCTTTCAAATGCGGTTCAGGCCGATATTGCGGACTTTAAGCGCAAATATGCGGAGAAGATGAAAGAGAAATTCGATCCGAAAGACGCAATTCTTCCGGCCGGTATGCGCCCCGATTTGTTGGCGCGTGGCTATCAATACGCCCGAATGATGATCCAAAAGAACATTGAAGACCGGACGTATTATATTGACGACTTCGGAAACGAGGTTGACACGGGAGAGGGTTTAGTTCCGATTTTGCGCGACTTTGAAGCGACAATGCACGGCAGAGAAAAGGACAGCGTAAAAGCCCGCGAAGATTTGGAAGATTACCTGATCGCGCAAAGGTATCTTTACGATTTGGAACCGAATGAAGAGGTGGAAGTCACAAAGAAACAGTTGTCCGACAGCGTTTCCGATCTGGCGCGTTTGGAAGAAAAATACGGCGAAGATTACGCATTGTTTGAGGACTTTGCCCGCCGTATTTATGACTTTCAAATCAGGATTTTAGATAACTTCGTCCGCTCCGGTAACATGAGCCAAGAGGAAGAAGACGAACTTAAAAAGAAACATCAACATTACGTCCCGTTTCAACGCGTTTTAGGCGACGACGAACAAGCCCCCGGCTTCTCAATAAGAGGATTGTTTGACGGCGCAAGCAAAAAACGCGTCATTAAAAAGATAAAAGGATCGGACAAAGACGTTAAAGACGTGTTCGTTTCTATGATGATGAACTCGGCTAAAACGATTGACCTTGCTTATAGGAACCGGATCGCCAGAGCCGTTGCGGGAATGGGCGAATATATGCCGGAACTGATTAAACCGGTTAAGCCGCAATATGTTCCCGCCTTAAAAACGCACGTCAAAGTCAGCTTCGACAAAGGGCTTGATGAGGCGTTGGATATTGCCATTAAACAAATGGGCGGTAAATACGAACGGGTTAAACGTGTCGGGTTAAGAATTGGTCGCGGCATTACTTTGGGCGCACACTTCCCGCAAGAAAAGCTTATACAAGAAAGGATCGGTGTCCATAACGCCAAAACGCACGAAGTCGGTCACATGATGGATCACAATATCGGTTTAGGAAAAGCGATATTGACGGCAGAAACACGCGAAGAATTGCAGGATTTGGCGGAAGAACGTCTTACGTCGAAATCTTTCCTTGTCAACGGCCGTATTGTTCAAGAGAAAAATTACGACGTAACGGAAGATTTTATGGGCTACATAAAAAATGATCGTGAAGTCGTCGCCAACGCGTTCGATTGTTGGGTAAACGCGCCGGAGTTGATGAAGAAAGTCGCGCCGAAAACCTACAAGAAAATGCAGGAGTTCGTCGAAAATACGCCGCATAAATGGGTTAAAGACATTCATACGACAATGGACAAAGGCGTTGAAGACGTTGAGCAACAATCTTTCCAGTTGGTTAAGCCTTACGGAAACGTCATTGAGTATTGGACGGACGGAAAACGTCGTTTCATGGAAGTGTCCAAGCCGCTTTATGAAACAATGCACCACTTGAACCCGATACAAGTCGGTTGGTTGCAGAAGATTTTAAGCGTCGCGAGTATTCCGGCAAAGGTTTTAAGGTTCGGCGCAACAACAACGCCGAATTTTATTTTGAGGAACTTTGTCAAAGATCAGTTTACGGCGATGGTTCAAACCGAAGCCGGCGAAAAAACGACACCCGCGAACACGGTCAAAGCGTTATTTGCCATTATGGGCAAAGAGGCTATTTATTCCGAATGGCAGAAAAGCGGCGGAGCCGGTGGCGGATATTACGATTGGTCTGAAAAAGGGACAAAAGCGTTTATTGATGAAATGAACGACAAAAGCGGCCGGTTTTGGAAAGCGGCTAAATGGGCTTTAAGTCTGCAATTCATTCAAAAGCCGTCGCAGATGATCGAAGAAGCAACGCGCTTGGGGGCATACGAAGCCGCGAAGAAAAACGGCAAATCCGATTTGGAAGCGGGAATTGCAAGCCGTGAGGCCACCGTTGATTTTGGTCGAAGCGGCGACGTAAGCAAGATGATAAACAGATTTGTCCCGTTCTTTAACGTCGGTGTTCAAAGCGCGGACAAGCTGTTAAGGACGTTCAAGCGTGATCCCGTTTCAACAACGCTGTGGGCTTTTTCGACGGTTGCTTTCCCGTCAATCATGATCGCGGGTTATTACCTTTATGGAGCACCGGAAGACGAACGGAAAAAGTGGTTGGAAATACCGGATTACGTTCGGGACAATAACTGGGTGTTCTTCATTAAAGGCAAAGAGGAACCTATCACTTTCCCGAAGCCGTTCACGGTCGGATATATCGGAACCGCGTTAGAGGACTTTTTAATCTGGGGCTTCAAAGGGGAAAAGCCGGAAGCGCGGAACCTTTGGGAATTATCGTTAGGCGCGGCGGGTTCTTTGAGCCCGTTGCAAACCGTCGGATCGTTATTAACGCCGGTAGGACAAGCCGTTATCGAGGGAATGACGAATTACAATTTCTTTCAGGGACGGCCGATTTATCCGGTGTTTATGGACAGACTTCCGCCGGAAGAAAGAACGACGCGGCATGACAGCAAAATCGCGACGATTATCGGCAAAAAGACGGGAACATCTCCCGCTATCGTCGATAATACGTTGAACGCTTTGTTTTCGACGTTGGGAAGACAGACGATAAAAGCGGGCGAAATGGCCGTTGACGAGTTCCGCCGGTGGAACGGCGAAAAAGTCCCGCGTCAAGTCACGTTTGACAAGGACATTCCTATTGTCGGCGCGGTAATCGGAATGTTGCCGGACGGTTCGCGGAGTAAGTCTTACCAGAACTTTGCCAAAGAGTTTAAGCGATTGAGCGAAATTCACGCTTCCTTTGCGGCAAAGAAAGGCGACGAAAAAGCCGAAATGAGGGAAAAGAACGAAAAAGATTTATTGAAATACGACATAGGGAAGCAATTCCATACGCGCATTTCAGCAATCCGGAAAGAGATCAACGCCGTTTATGACGACTTGGATATGCCGTCAGACAAAAAGGTTGAAAATGTAATCGAGTTGGAAAAACAGATCACCGAAGTTGCACGGTCAGCGAATGCCGCCTTGCGTTCCGTCGGCGATTAAAGGAGAAAAAGAAAATGACAGTTGAGAGCCAAGTCAATAAAACGGAAGCAATGGTTATGGGTTCCTCTGCAACCTATGACTTTTCTTTCCATGTATTGCTGAACGATCCGACGGAAAACGAAGCGAAACAGGCCATAAAGGTTTCCATTTCCGACGGCGAAACGACAACGCAATTAGAATACGGGACGGATTACACCGTCAGTCTGAACGATGACGGGAACGGCGGAACCGTTACCGTGGCGGATATGAAAACCTCGGATTATTCCTTGATTATCTACCGCGAATATGACTTTAAGCAGGGAAGCGATTACCAGAATTATAACAGCTTTCCGGCCGACACGTTAGAGGGCAACCTCGATAAAAACGTCATGGTCGCCCAACAGCTTAATGAAAAACTTGATCGCGCCGTTTTACTTGATATGTTTTCGACATCTTCCCCGAACGAATACGCGGCAAAAATCGAAGCCTTGTATGACATTCGGAATGAAATTGTCACGGACGCGCAAATCTCCGCCGCGATCACGGACGTTTCCGGCAACGAAACGAACATTAACGCCGTTGCCGCCAACGAAACAAATATCAATGCGGTAGCCGCCAACGAAACGAACATTAACGCGGTCAAAGCGAACGAAACGAACATTAACACGACGGCGACAAATATCAATGCGGTAAACTCCGCCGCCGAAAATATGACGGCCATTCAGAACGCACCGACACAGGCAAGCAACGCGGCGGCTTCGGCGACGTTGGCGGAAAAATGGGCTTCTCAAATGGACGATCCTGTTTCGGGAAGTGATTATTCGGCCAAGAAATATGCGATGGACGCGCAAGAGGCGGCTGTTCAGGCCGGATATTCTGTCGATCCGTTGTTTACGGAGCGCGACTTTACCGACGACGCGCCGCCCTCATATTTGAGTTGGGTTCGCACCGATCAGATGGACACGATGTTTGACGGCAATCTGTATGAAGCGGCCTTTAACGCGTTGAAAGACGGGGAACCGATTGCAACGCAACACAACGGAATTAAGCAGTTAAACAATTCCAGTCTGACAATTCAAGACGGTTCCATTTACAGCGGCATTACGGTTGCGGCGGGATTGAACACGACGAAAGGTTATATTGAGATACCAAACTTTTCTTCGGCCAGTTTAACGACGGTAAACGCCGCTTTGGATAACGACGATTTCAGCTATTTTGTCGTAAGCAAGGCTTTCGGGTTACAGGTCGCCTCTTACAGTAGCATGACGGCGGACACTTGGTATAATCTTTGGGACGATGGTTTTCTTGGTCTGGATATGAAATACAGCGGCGGAAACCTTGTTTTCCGTCCGAAAGTTTATCAAAACGGCGTGGGTTGGGTAACCGGCAACGAAGCGACGAAAACGCCCGTCGCGTATTTCTTTAATTGTCAGGTCACTTTAAGGGCGGACAGCAACACGTCGGCGTTTAGAATTATCTTCTACAACTCCGATGAAAACGTATCTTCCACCAAAGACACGACGCTGACAAACGCGCAAGTCAAAGCCGGGTTAGCGATAACGAATAGCATTTATTCCGTTCGTGCAATTACTTATTGTTGCGTTCCGAATACGACGGTTGCTTATTCAATTAACGCTTACAACGCACAGTTGTTGCAATGTTTTAGCAACACGCCGTTTGCATACTCCGTGCAAGAATTTCAGTCTTACAATTCTCAATGGACAAGCTACGACTTCACCGGAACGGACACTTATACGATCGGGGGCACAACCTACACAATCAATTATAAGACGTATAACGGCAAGAAGTTTATTCGTAATGATCAAACTTATTTGGCGGCAAAAAACATTTTAAGTGCTTTCGGAAAACAGCCGTATTATTGCGTCGATAATGCCGACAAGAAGTTTATGCTTCCTTGTCAACAGGCAGATCACGGCGTTGTCACCATTCACAGCAATTTGACCGGCACGTCCTCCGGCGAAATAGCCATGCTGAATATCTATGAAGACGGATATTTTGAAGTGGTCGGCAAGGTTTCCGCCGGAAAATCCCTGACGTTCCGGCAGGACGTTGGCGATATTTACAGCCTGATGGCAAGCGCGGGAACAATCTCTTATTCGAGTAAGACGCTGACTTTATCCGCCGCGTGTTCTTTCTATGTGACCGGCGGCATTGGGGACAATGGAAAACTCAAACGAACGAAACACCATTATTCTTTGGTCGGTATGCACCAAGACGGAATGGATATTGACGTGGAATATATTGAAGGAAAGATTGAGGAGAAAGTTTCTCAGATGTCAGCGTCTGTTCCTGAGTTTCTCGGACAATATATGTTTTCCGAAGTCAATCCGCACAAAGCTTGTTGGTTAGTTTCTGATGGAGAATACAAACTGAAACAGGCTTATCCTGATATGTGGAACCAACTCCAGACAGAACTGGACGACACCATCGAAGAAAGCGATGTAAAGACTATTGACGGAAAGCAGTATATCAAACGTGGATTACCTGTTGTTACGACAAGCGATACTATTACTGACGAAGACTTTGTTGTCAACGCTGTGGCCGGAACATTTCGCGTTCCTGTAAAGCCGCGTGGTTGCATCGTTTCAAGGAACTATAACAACTGGTATCTGTTATTCTATGTCGGGAATACGGTAGAGAACATAGAGAAGATTGCCGCTGACGTTATTGCCGGATCATTACCGACTAAAGCAAACAGAAACCTCAGCAACTTGACGGAAACAGGCAACACAACATTGATCCACAAAAACTCTGTGAGCAAAAGATCGATTAACTTCATTTCCGGATCCACCACAAAGAATGACGGGTTTATCTATTATGGCGGCGTAGCTGCTGCTTCCGGCGGTCCTCATAAATTCAAGGTCTTGGTGGTCGATCCTGACGATAGCGATGCTGTGATTTTCCAGAAGACTTGTCAGGTAGGAGATGGAGATGACTTTGGCATAATGACACCTGTCGGCGTTGGTTGTAAAGTAACAGCTTCTTACAACAATCCGCCCGCATCTTCTTCGTTGAAGTTTATCTTTCCGAACGGCATATCTTCGGATCACGTTTTCAATCCGCTCTTGTTCTGGGATCAGCAACAATACGGTGATCTCAGTCGTGACGATCTCAAGGCTTGGAGTATCGTTCCTTACGATCATTCTAACGACGAGTTCCTTGCGTATACAACAACTGCTGTTCCTCAGGTCGGCGATACTGTATGGTTGCTTAAATCAAATTCATTCTGGACCGAAAATCCGACTGTCACGAGAACAGCGACGATACTCGCTCTCGGTGAGGGATATGGTAGTAAACGCGCCATCTACGTTTCCGGTTGCACTTCAGGCGTATACTATGAGCGTCACCCTTGGTATGACCGCAACGGTTCTTTCAGTTCATAAAGGAGATGATTAAATGGACAAAGAGGTTGCCGGAGCCACCGGCGTTGGAATGGCCTCAATGATTGCGGGAATGGCGGACATAATCAACCCGATTGTGTCCGCCCTGATCGGCATAGCGTCGTTGATTTATATTTGCTCAAAGATTTACTTCCTTTGGAAAAATGAGGGCAAAAGATGAAAAACAAAAACAACGGGCTTTTCGCCTTGTTCGCGTTCGGAGCAATCGGCGCACTTTGGCGAAGATGGTTCGGCGGCGGTTTTGGAAAAGCGGGGAAAATCACCCGCTTTTTTAAGTATGCCGTCCTTATTCTCGTTTGCTTGACTATGCTCTACGTCAAGACGCGGTGTTTCATTTTTTTGGGAGAAACTAAAACATACGAGGAAATTGTTTCCTTTGCGTTTCATTGGGCGGAAGGACACGGCGATTATTTCTTTGTGTGGGACACCGGAAAAGATGAGGGACGTATCAGATGGATTGATTGGGCGTTACGGAGGATTTATGGCAAAGGGAATTATTACTGCTTCAAAGGCAATGTTACAGGATTGGTGTTGCGTTACGGTAGCACTTCTTGTCTGGTTGCCCTTTGTCTTGGCAACCCTCTGTTTTGCTTGTCCAGTTTACTTACTCCGCTTTCTTACGTCATCACGGGAAAGATGGAAAACCCGACGAACAAGGCGGAGTTTTTAGCGGGGGCGTTGAATTTCGCCCTCTTTTATTTATGCTTATGAGGTGCTGAATGACGAAAAACTATTTTAGCCGAAAAGAAGAATGGTGTTCCTGCTGTCATAGCGGCGGACTTGTGCCTGACTTCCGCGAAAAACTAAATAAGGCGCGGGAGATTGCGGGGATCCCGTTCGTGTTAAATTCGGCCTACCGATGCGAAACGCACAATCAGGACGTTGGCGGATCGGAGAACTCCGCCCACCGCGCCGGCCTTGCCGTTGATATTCGGTGCAACGACAGCCGGAGCAGGTGGATCATCATTGACGCTTTGAAGCAAGCGGGGTTTAGACGGATCGGCGCAAGTAAAGCGGGGAACTTTATCCACGTTGACGACGATCTGACTAAGCCGCAAGACGTATTCTGGCTTTATTAAGAGGAGAAAAGAAAATGGAACACTTTGATATAGAAACATTGAAAACCGTTTTTGAAACCTTTATGTTTTGGTTTGGAACGGTAGTGGCCGCGGCTTCGATTATCGTCAAAGCAACGCCAACCCAAAAAGACGATGCCATTCTTGCAAAGGTCGTTAAGGTGTTGGATTGGCTTTCGGTCTTTAACACGAAAGAAAATCAGAAGAAGATCGACGACGCGACAAAAAAAATCAGTTCGGAATAATATCACGGATTGTTATGTTATAACGGATTGTGATGTTTTAATTCGTCGCTAATTCGTTTCTAACTCGTTTTAACTCGAACAAAGGACAAGAGCAATGGCAACAGAAATTAAACTTAAAGACGAAGAGCGTCAGCCCTGCGAAGTTTGGACGCGTGTCATGGGCTACTTCCGGCCGGTTTCCGCGTTCAATATCGGCAAGAAAAGCGAATATGCCGAGCGCGTTTGTTTCTCTGAAAAGAAAGCGACGGAAAGGTTTATGGCGATTGCGGCGGAATAATCCGAAAACGGATATTTTGCAGTTTCCGAAAACGGAATTATGAGTTTTTGAAACTTACGAGCAACTTAAAAATGGCGGATTTCCGCCGTTTTTTTTGTGTTGTTTATGAGTTTTGAAACTTAGCTTTATGAGTTTTGAGAAATGAACGACTTGATTTTAACCGGCCTGATTGCGCTCTTAATGGGAGCCGTCGGACTGTTGTCTTATAACCTCGGAAAAAGGACGGAAAGAAATGCGGAATATGACAGGAAGACCGATGCTTTGCGAACTGCGAACGCCGCGCGGGCTTCTTTACGCGATCCTGCTGTTGCTGAACGGTTGCGCGACAAATACAAGCGGTGACTTTTGCGACATATATCAGCCGGTTTATGCCGATTATGAACGCGACACCCCCGAAACGCTCCGGCAAATCGAACAGAACAACGTCGTATATGACAAGGCTTGTCTTTAAGCGGCTGATTTGATAAAAAGAAGTAAGGCTTCTGCGCGACTGCGTAAGTCTTTGATTTCGTTGTGACGAGTTCGAAGATTGTCCAGTTTGCACAGCCACCTTGAGAGCCAAGTCGTTGAAAACAAACGAACTTGGCTTTTTTGTGCTCGGGGAAATGTTAGCAGTGCTAACAAAACTGCTAACAAACCTTGTTAGCACGGGCGGTTGTCATGACATTGTACAATCGCGGTTATTCTTATTATGCCATACTGCGCGTTTCCCGAAACGCCTGCCATTCTTCCGGTAAAAAACAGGTCTGGATTTCTTTGCGCACGACAGACAAAAAAATAGCTCAACAACGTTATATTGTGGTAGCATCGAAAATCTTAAATCAAGAGTTAAGCAAACATCAAAAACGTGAAAAAATGGGCTACAACAAAGACGACAATACTTTGGACTTTGACAGGCAACAGGCAGAAACCTTCGCTTATGAATGGCTGTTAAATGCCATCAATGAGGAAAAAGCCAAACAAGCGGGTAAGGTGCTGACTTCCGAACCTTATATGCAACAGTTTGCCATGTTGCGTTCGAAGTATTCTTTGGCGGATTATTCGGATATGGAAAAAACGGTCAGCTTGTTTTTGTTGCGCAACGGCTACCCGTTTCCTTCGGAAGAAACCGCCGATATTTTGTTTGAAGCTTTTATGCGTGCCGTTTTGCAGTTTTGTTCTTTTATGGCTAAAATGGCCGCCGGGGAGACCCAAAATTTCCCCGAACGTCTGTTAAGCGGTGTTCCTGTTGCAATTACCTTCGGATCTTATGCATCAGGAATAACGACAACAATGGCTAAGCCGCTCAAACCCGATCTGACATTGGTTCAGTTGGCGGAAACGTATAACAACCTGGAATCCCGCAAAAATGCGACAAAGGATTCACAGGAGCGCATCTTAGCCAAAACCCGCGTTTGGCAAGAGCTTCTCGGAAAAGAAAAGACCATTCGCACGCTTACCAGTGACGACCTGCAAAAAGCGGTGGCGGAACTCCCCTTTATCACCAAAGGCTTTGCGCGGACACATCAAGGAAACTACAACGTATTTCACGACATAGCAGAGGGTCGCAAACACCCCTCAAAACGCATTTCTTCCAAGACATTGGGGGAATATATCGGCATTGTGAAAAAACTGTTATCTTGGGCAGTGCGTTTCAAGTACTTACAGGAAAATCCGTTTGATTGCGTTGACGTACCGGTTGCGAAAAACGATGACGAAGGCGTTAAAAGGCTTCCCTTTACGTTAAATCAATTAAACGCAATTTTTCACGCACCGATATATACGGGGTGTCGCGACGATAAATCGGGATATAACATTGTCGGAGAAGCTCACCCCCGCCGCGCACGATTTTGGGTGCCGTTGTTAGGATTGTTTACCGGAGCCAGATGTAACGAGCTGTGCCAGTTATTGCCGTCAGACATTCATCAAACGGAGGGTGTTTGGGTTATCAGCATTAACGATGAAGGCGACAAACACGTTAAGACAAAAGCCGGCATTCGCGAAATCCCCGTTCACCCTGAACTGATAAAGATGGGCTTTTTGGATTATGTTCGGCAAATGAGAAGGGAAAAGCGACTGTTTCCGGAACTGAAACCTAATGCCCGAGGAGCCTATTCGGACGAGATGTCCCGTTGGTTCGGTCGTTTTTTAGAAACCGTCAACCGGACATTAAAAGCGAAAGACCGAATGGGGAGAGGTCATGTGTTCCACAGTTTTAGACACACGTTTCGTACCGAACTGCGCAATAACGATGCAAGCAAGGAGCACGTTCTGCGCTTAGGCGGTTGGGAACGCGGTTCTTCTTTGGCTGACCATTACGGGACGATCAGCATGAAAGTCCTTGAGAAGACAATGATTGAAAAAGTCCGGTATGACGGTCTGGATTTAAGCCATTTGTATGTGTAGGGAAGCTTGGTTAGATTAAAGCAGATTCTTTTAATCGGTTGAAACGATAAAAAGCCCCCTATGCAGGGGGCTCTTCAGTTTTAGGCTAATCCTAATCGCTCCAACAGCTTAGCTTGGCTAAGCACGACACAGCGTTTACGGAATCCTTTCGATTTTTCATTGGCAGGTAAAATTCTTACTGCTGACCAACCGTCCGGCTTTTTTTCATTTAAGATGCAATCTGCCAATGCCGTTAAAGCCCCTTGAGCCTTCGCTTCTGACCCGAAAAATTTCGTCAACTTTTTAGATGGCAGAAGCAAAGTTCCTTTACTTTTAAGAATCATTCCTTCGTCATATGCGTTTTGAATCTCTTGTAAGGTCGTATCCTGTTGAATGGCAAAAATTCGTTTGTTTTCAAGACAAGCCGTCAAAGATTGCATGCCTAATTTGACCAAATCTCGCGGGTTGGCTGCATAATCCAACGTCCGATGATACATTTCATTCACCGATGCGAAGATTTTGGAATTATTCCAAGGAACAAAGCCATTCTCAGCGGCAAATATTAACGCTGCATAGATTAACCCAAATCGCAGAGCCAGACGTTCAGCATAGCCGCCTTTTCCTCTTATATGTTCTTCGGCTAAGAAAAATTGAATATACCTCTCTAAACGTTGTTTCAGCAGCTCTTTTTCCCCTTTATTAATCAGAGAAATCAGCAGTCGCAGGTAATGCAATCCCAAATAGCCATAATCAACAGAAACGCTTTTCTCCAATTTTTTAATTAGCCTTGCGCCGCTCTGTTGACCGGCAGGAAGGTCTTTAAAGATACCTTTTCTGCCGCCCTCGGGTGTGTCCCCATAATCAACAGGAATATCGATCATACGCAGTGTTTCGCCAGCATCCCGTTTAGTCTCGGAAGCCAAAGAAAGTTCTCGCAAAGAATGCTCGTTTGTACATAAGAACAAAGAATTCCAATTTTTATTTTGCCGGTCTAGCTCGATATACGTTTTTGATCTGCGTTTAGACACGCCGCTTGTTAATGTGTAGGAAAGGCGGCTAATGCGTTTGGCAACCTGTTTGAAATCAGATTCGCATGTACGCCCTTCATCTAAAATGGTGAACAAATCATTGTTACGCTCAGCTTCCTCCTGTAAAGCATTATCCGTGGCATACCATGTAGGAAGCTTTTCGCGATGTCCATAGATGGACGTCGCCAGATACAGTAGTTTGGACTTCCCTGAACTTGATCGACCAAAAAACAAAAGCCCGAAGCTATCAACACCTAAAATGCTGATTAATGGAGCAAGGAATGCCATTCCGACAGCCAAAAGAGCCGGAGGACTTCCTGCTAAATTTTTCAATAGCTCTTTTTGCCCCTCAGACTTTCCGGATGCCGTACACCACTCTGATTCATTGTTTGCAACAAAAGCGGCGTTTGATGGAATGATGCGACTTCCTAAAACAAAGCTGGTCTTTCCGTTAACCGGATGATACCCATTTGTCTGGAACAAATGATAGGGAGGGGATGCAACTTTTAATAAGTCATGTATTTCTTTTATTTCCTCGTCAATCATAAAAAGCGGGAAACCTTCATTTGAAAGAAATGACTTAAGTTTATTTCTTTCCAATGTAATATCCATCGGCACACATATTCTTTTTAAGCTTCCGGAAACTGTTGTGAACTGAAGCATCACGAAATACTTTTCTTGTTCATTTTTGCAAGTCGCTACTGCCGTACCTTCTGTGGTACGATGACACGATGAAAAAATATCGTTTTTGTGTTTTTTACGCCCTGATTTCAAATGCTGTGTTGCACCTACTTTTTTAACTTTTAACGACTTAGAGGCTTCGTTTGCCTTTTTCTTAATAGTTTTCATAATAAATTTCCTTTTCTAAAAATACTTTTTTTCATATTAAATTTTCGATTTATACCGTATAAAAACAGCAAATCGTACCCTGCAGTATCGGAAAAAATACCGGCAAGTTCTCTGATTTGATCTGTTTTTAATCTGTATTCTGCAGATGTATGGTAAGCATTTCTTGCTACTGTTTCAGGATGAAGATATCGGGTTCTTCTTGGGAAATATGCAGGATAACAGTATGAAAAAGCCTTATCCTCTTCTCCCTTACGAACTGAAGTAACCTTTACCGGACGAGATATCTCATTAGTTGTATAATAATAGATGGCGAAACGCTTATGGATTTCTTGTCGGGTAAGTCCCGGTGCAGATACTATCAGATGCCAATGCGGACTCCAAAATGTATCAAATTCGCCTGTACTGTCTTCATTCAGACAAATGTCGTAGGATCCGATAATTTTAATATCAACATCGGGAAAAGCACGATTGACTCGTTGCCGCAATCGGTTGTTCAAAGTCTTGACATCCGTCGTTCCATATTCGGAATTGACAGGTTCGATCAGATCGACTTTGTATAGTTCATCGGCATCCATTGATGCTTGAATGAATGATACAAAAGAAGTTCTGATATTTCTACGACATAGGCTGCATAACACATCCCCACAGGGATCATATTTATCGCATTCTCTGATTTTGTTAGCCCTATCGTGCCATTTGGGGTCGTCGATCAATGCATCAACTATCTGAGCGTTACGTTCCGAACATTCTTTCGGTGTTTCTGGCCACCACTGTATTTTAGCCATTTTATTTTCTCCTAAATAAGAAGTTGAATAAATTTGCTTCATTCAAAGACAGGAGAAATAAAAACACCCACCTCTGAATAAGGTAGGTTTGGAATTCAGTTTAAGTCTGCGAAACCTATTAAAGTCGACCAAATAAAGGATAATAAGGCAATAAATCAGCCTTATACTTAAAGCATAAGTCAGTAATAATAAAAAGTCAATAAAATATAAATAAAAACTAAATTTACCAATTGTTTGAAAAATAATGATTTTTTATTATAATGTTATAGAAACATGAGTATTCCTCATGTTTCTATTTTATACTTTAATGTAATATTTATGAAATTATTTTCGAATACGTGCACCCATAGTGTTATGCTTATCTTTAGATGTCTTTTTCATTTTCTCTTCTTTTAATCCTGATCCGATGAGAGGTAATTGCAATTCATCAAGCAACTCATTTATAAACGTTACATCTACTTCTTTGCGTTTCAAGATGCCGGATCTGATTAAGTAATCATAAAGTGTATCATCTGCTCGATAGGAGCAGAGTGCTATACCCGCAGAAGAAAAGAGCGCACGAGCATCTTCTTCGTCTAATCGCAAGGCAACGACAAAGGCCATAATTGTTTGTTTTGACGGGCAATAAAACGGATTGCTTTTAATTAAGTGAAACGTTTTTCTTAAAACATTCGCGCTTTTATATAAATCTGAATCTTTCTTTATTCCTTTTTTCTTTTTGAATCTCATAAGAGTCTCGAAAAAGGTTTCACTTCTTTCATAAGAATTAATTATCGCTTTTTTTAGTGCGTTAAGATACTGTTTATTTTCGTAGTCTTTAGCAGAAAATTTATCTAACTTCTTTATTCCATCTAAAGTTAAAAACCGTAGCGCGTTGGAACGTTCTCTATGTCTATGTGGAACAAAATAGATCACCTCTCGCTTCTGTGCAAAAGCTCTTAGAATATCGAACTTAATTTTTCTTTGTTCACGTTTACGGGAATATCTTTTTTTAGGTTCATCTGACATTTTTTATCCCTTTTTGAAAATGTTACCCAACAGGGGACAGATTACGACTTACCTTATTTTACAATGATGCACATTAGGACAGAACAAAAAACTTTCCTAACAATATAAAAATTAATCTTTGTGCCTAAGTGGCTGATTGGAGAATAATGATGACCGAAATTAATAATAAAACATCTTCCTCTTTCGATGAAACGATTGATCGTATCTCAGCGTGTGCGGCTCAAACGAGAACTATTGGCATAGAACTTCTGCGTTCAATCTATGTTGCTATCGAAGAAAACATCGATACATCATCGCAAGAAGCCGTTGAAAATTCAGAATATAGCAAGCGCATAAAAGAGTGTTTGGATACGATTTATCAGGAACGTTTTGGAAATAAACGTCGGTGTCGATCTAAAAATATTTTCAAGATGTTTCTGACACTTGTTTGTCATAATGCAAACTACGATATCTGGGGAAATAAATTTTCTCAATTTAAGATGACGTATTATAACGCATATATGCGATATATAGATTTGTCTGAAGATGAGAAAAAAGCGGCCTCATCTGTTCAAAAATTAGCAGATGAATATAAAAATCCACATAAACATAAACGTGAGGATTCCTCACCTAAAACTTTGAAAGAGTGCCTAACAGACTTTTTAAAACGACATAAAGAAATGATGAGTGAAGCGACTGAGCCAATGACAATTACACTTGGTAATGTGACTTACACTCTAAGCATTTTGTCGGAAAATTCTGAATGATCTTTTTTGACTAACGCCGCAGGACAGAGAGGCAAAAGGTATCTGGTCAATAAGAATGAACTCGTCCTCATATCAGCCTGTCTGTTCTGCACTTTTTTGGTTTTACCATCGGAAGAAGCTATTCGAAAATTTTGAATAACTGAGATCTCATCAATGCATTGAAAATCGACTACAACCTGATAAACAGTAGAAAAATAACTTGTTTTGCGGTTATAACCGCAAAACTTCTAATTATGCATAAGTTTTTCGGTTATACCTCTAAAGAGAAAGCTATATTGGAGAAGAGCTTTTAAAATTAGCAAGCTCATGAATCACCCAATCGACTGCAAGGCTTGAATAATGTTTTTCGGATTTGACCGGTAGTAACCGGATAAGGTACTGACCGACGAATGTCCGGATATCTGCTGAATTAAAG
>ULRP01094540.1_pt1 | contig 38626 bp, 51 predicted proteins | sample 1955521 | NCBI WGS metagenome assembly ULRP01 (sample SAMEA4835685, study PRJEB28245) | human gut metagenome | biome: gut microbiome; material: fecal sample | place: Denmark | collected 2008
CCGCTTTGGAACGCCATCAGGGAAAATCGAAATCCGCAACGAAGCCCTGGCCCAGCCTTTGCCCGACTATATGCCTTTGGCTGAAGATGACGGCACCCTGGCTTTCGTCAACGGCCCGGATATGCGCATCCTCGATTCGTCCTTCAATGAACGGGACGAGCTGACGGCCGGCCACATCATGGACCTCTTCGTCCATCCCGATGATGCAGCCCGCTATGGACTGACAGAAGGGCAGACCGTGACCTTGGCCAATGAACGGGGCCAGGCCGATTTCACCGTCGTCATTTCCGACCGGACCGTACCAGGCCAGGTCGTCAGCGAAGGCGTCTGGTGGCGCGAACGGGTCAAAGGGCAGGGGGCTTCGGTCAACGTCCTCACGTCCCAGCGCCTGACCGATGAAGGTGCCGGCAGCACCTTCTACGACGTCCGGGTCTCCATCATCAAGTAGAGAGCACTGTTGCCACATCCGTAGAGGCGGGCTTGCCACGTGCAAGCCCCTACATGCCCCTGTGTCCGGGAAAGACTGCAAAAATGTAGGGCCCACGTGGGGCGCCCGCCAGCAGCTGCGAGCCATCTGTTATCTGACAAGACTGACAAGTAAAAATACTTGACAGATGGGGCGCTTTCCGTTATAATACCAAAGTACGCTGTTTGAAAGGCGGTGAAGCCATGCTTGAAGATGTAGTCCGCAAGGGACGGCTCCTCGATTTGTACGGGCCTTTGCTTACGGAAAAACAACGGCGCTGCATGGAAATGTATTTCGATATGGACTTGTCCCTTAGCGAAATCGGTGAAGAACTGCACATTTCCCGTCAAGGTGCCTATGACATGCTCAAGCGTGCGTCCCACTCGCTGGAAAATTACGAACAGCGCCTTCATCTGCTGGCCCGCTACGATGCGGTCCGGGATAAAATCGATGAAGTAGAGCGGCTTCTCGACCGGGAAGAACCGCAGACCCTTGAAAGAGCGAAACAGCTTTTGCATGAAATAGAGTTATAGAAGGAGGCCCCTTATGCCATTTGAAAGTCTGTCCGAACGATTCCAGGCGGCATTTAAAAAACTCCGCGGCAAAGGGAAGCTTTCTGAAGAGGATGTCAGCGAAGCGCTGAAAGAGATGCGCCGCGCCCTTCTGGAAGCGGACGTCAACTTTGCCGTCACCAAAGATTTCATCAAGAAAGTAAAAGAAAAGGCCGTCGGCGAAGAAGTTTTCGGCAGCCTCAACGCGTCGCAGACGGTCATCAAGATTGTCCGCGATGAACTGACGGAACTCCTCGGCGGGACACAGAGCCGGATTACCATCGCCCCCAAGCCACCGACCATCATCATGCTCGTCGGCCTCCAGGGCGCCGGCAAGACGACGACAGCTGCCAAACTGGCTAAGAAGCTGAAGTCCCAGGGCAAGAGCCCGCTCATGGTTGCAGCCGACGTCTACCGTCCGGCCGCTATCACGCAGCTGCAGGTTCTCGGCCAGGAACTGGACATGCCCGTCTACACTGAAGAGGGCAGCAAGGACCCTGTAGCCATCGCCCAACATGCGATACCCTATGCGACCAGCCATTTACGCGATGTCGTCATCATCGATACGGCCGGCCGTTTACATATTAATGAAACACTCATGGATGAACTCATCAATATCAAGAATGAAGTCCATCCCCATGAAATCCTGCTCGTCGTCGACGCCATGACCGGTCAGGATGCCGTTACGGCTGCATCGGCCTTCGATAAAGCCCTCGGCATCGACGGTATCATCATGACCAAGCTCGATGGCGATGCCCGCGGCGGTGCCGCCTTGTCCATCAAGGCCGTCACGGGTAAACCGATCAAGTTCATCGGCGTCAGCGAAAAGCTCGACGGTCTGGAAGAATTCCATCCGAACCGCTACGCATCGCGTATCCTTGACTTAGGCGACGTCGAAACGATCATCGAAAAGGCCCAGGCAGCCTTCGATGAAGAGTCGATGGAAAACATGAAGAAGACCATGAAAAGTGGTACCTTCACCTTCGATGACTTCCTGTCCCAGCTCCATATGATCAAGAAGATGGGCAATATGGGCAGTCTCCTGAGCCTCATTCCGGGCATTGGGAAATACAAGAAAGAACTCGACAAAGTCGACATGGACGGCAAAGAATTTAAACGGATCGAAGCCATCATCACATCCATGACGGCCCAGGAACGGTCGAGTGCCAATCCGAAGATGCTCATCAAGGACAGCCGCAAGCGCCGCATCGCCAAAGGCAGCGGCACCCGCGTACAGGATGTCAACCGCCTCATCAAGCAGTTCGCAGAAATGCAGAAGATGATGAAGCAGGCCAAGAAAGCACAGAAGAATAAACGACGGGGTTTCATGCCGCGTCTGCCTTTTTAAATGGATTTCCCTTTTTTGTGGAAATAAGATACTATATCAAGGAGGTGATTTTCAATGATTAAAATTCGTTTGGCTCGTTTAGGTGCTAAAAAGAAACCGATCTACCGTGTCGTCGTCGCTGATTCCCGCGATGCTCGTAACAACGGTCGTCCGGTCGCTACGTTGGGCATGTACGATCCGTCCAAAGACATGGACTCTCGTCTGACCGTCGATGCTGAAGCAGCTGTAGCATGGCTCGGCAAAGGCGCACAGCCTACAGATACGATCCGTTCTATCTTCAAAAAAGCTGGCATCATGGCTCAGTTTGAAGCATCCAAAAAGTAAGTGAGGCTGGATACTATGGAAGAATTGATTGCATGTATCGCCCGGTCCCTCGTCAAGAACCCGGATGCGGTTACAGTTACCAAGATTCAAAAAAAAGGCCTCGAAGTCTATCAGCTTCATGTCGCACCCGAAGATATGGGTAAAGTCATTGGCAAACAGGGTAAAATTGCGAAAGCATTGCGCCTTGTTGTCAAGGCTGCGGCAGTGAAGGCTAACAAGAAAGTATCAGTGGATATCGTATAGGAGGAACCATGGATCAGATTACATTGCGCGTTCCTGTCGCTGTCAAAGCAAAGGTGACGCAGGCCCTCAAGGATCGTATCCTCAAAGGTGCTGACCAGGCCCTGAGTGACATCGATCGGGAAATGCAGAACCTGGAATTCCAGGCTAAACGCATGATGACCGAACAGGCTAAAATCGATGCCCAGGGGTTGATTTCCTTGCGTGCTAAAGTAGAAGAACAAAAACAGCGTCTCGCTGCAGCAAAAGCAAAGGCACAGCACGACAGAGAAGAAGCTGAACAGTTGACAATCGGTTCCGAAATCAGACAAGGCACGCTCGAACAGACTGTCGTTGTCAAGGTCGGCGATGATTTAGAAAAATTGATGGGAACAGAAATCTTGCTTGAAGACGGCAAGATTGTTTCTATCCGCCAATAGAATACGATGGCTGAATTAGATCTTTTCACAATCGGTCAAATCGTTGCCCCGCACGGCGTGCGGGGTGATGTTCGTATTTATCCCGATACGGATTTTCCGAAACGATTCCTGAAAATGAAATACGGCTACATCAACGGCAAAAAATATGAAGTAGAATCTGCACGTCTTCATAAGCGGGTCGTCCTCATGAAATTTGTCGGCGTCGATGATCGCAACGCAGCGGAACTCTTGGTCAAGAAAGACCTGCAGGTCCCGCGCGAAGATTTAGTACCCCTGAAAAAAGGCCAGCACTATATCTACGACATCCTCGGCTCGGCCGTATATGACCTTCAGGGCCATGAACTGGGAAAACTTACAGACGTACTGCGCACGGGCAGCAACGACGTCTACGTCGTCACTGCCGATGACGGCAAGGAAACACTCCTGGCCGCCATTCCCGATGTCATCAAGTCCATTGATGAAGGCGAAAAGAAAATCGTCGTCGATCCGCCGGAGTGGGTGGACGAATGAGAATCGACATTATCTCACTCTTTCCGGAGTTCATCGAAGCTTTTTTCCAGCACAGCATCATCGGGCGGGCCCGGGCAGCCGGTCTGTTGGATCTGGATGTGACCAATCCACGTAATTTCACGTATGACCGCCATCACATGGTCGATGATACCATCTATGGCGGCGGCTGTGGGATGCTCATGAAAACAGCGCCCCTCTATGCCGCTGTCGAAGCTGTGCGGCGCCAGGTGCCGCGGCGGCGTATCATCTTCATGGGGCCCGCAGGGCAGACCTTTACGCAGGCCAAAGCACGCGAGCTGGCGACATACGACCAGCTTATTTTATTATGCGGCCATTATGAAGGCGTCGATTACCGCGTTGAGCAGGATTTGGCCGATGAAACTATTTCCGTCGGCGATTACGTCCTTACTGGCGGTGAACTGCCGGCTATGACCGTTACCGATGCTGTGGCCCGCATGATTCCCGGAGTCCTCGGCGCAGCTGCCGGGGCCGCTGACGATTCTTTCTATTCGTCGCTCCTGGAATATCCGCAGTACACGAAGCCTGCCGTCTTTCGCGGCATGGCCGTACCGGAAGTCCTGCGAAACGGCGATCACGCCAAAATCGATGCCTGGCGCCGGGAGGCGTCGCTAGCGCGGACCTTGGAATTACGGCCAGATCTTTTGCAGCACTGCGATTTGTCGCCAGCTGACCAAAAGATACTGGCAAAACTGAAAGGGGCGAAAAAAGGATGACTTCCCCTTTGTATGTAGGATTGGTTCATTATCCCATATATGATAAGAACTTTAACGTCATTGCCACGGCTATTACGAACTACGATTTGCACGACATTTCGCGGTCAGCCAAGACGTATGGCGTCAAGAAATATTTCATCATCCACCATATTCCGGGGCAGCTCGATATGGTGCATAAAATCATGGATTTTTGGGAAAGCCCGGTTGGCCGTAATTATAACGGCTACCGCACACAGGCTTTCGATATCGTCGACATCCGCCCGTCCATCGAAGCGGCTGTCGAAGCAGTCACCACCGCAGAAGGGAAGAAACCTTACGTCGTCACGACGGATGCGCGGACCTATGCCAATACCATTTCCTACAAGGATTTGCGGCACAAGCGGGAAGAAGACGATACGCCGATCCTCCTGCTCTTTGGCACGGGCTATGGCATGACCAAAGAAACGATGGAAAAATTTGATTTCATCCTGGAACCGATTTACGGCGCCGGGGAATATAATCACTTATCTGTCCGTTCGGCAGCAGCTATCATCTTAGATCGCCTGGCCGGCGAAGATTGGTGGAAATAAAGGGAGGCATTTGAATGTCTGGACATTCTAAATGGGCGAATATTAAACGTAAAAAAGGGAAAAACGACGCAATCCGTGGCAAGATCACGACCAAAATCGGCCGTGAAATCACGATTGCTGTCCGCATGGGCGGCCCGGACCCGGTCGGCAACATGCGTCTGAAACTGGCCCTTCAGAAAGCTAAGGAAAACAATATCCCGAAAGATAACATCAAACGGGCTATCCAGAAAGGTGCTGGCGCTACGGAAGGCCAGAACTATGAAGAAATCGTATACGAAGGCTATGGCCCGGCAGGCGTTGCCGTTACGGTCAACGTCCTCACGGATAACCGCAACCGCGCAGCCGCTGCTGTCCGTCACGAATTTTCCAAATCCGGCGGCAACCTCGGTGCTACGGGCTGTGTCAGCTGGATGTTCCACAACACGGGCATCTTCGTCGTCAACCGCGACCAGGCTGATGAAGACCAGATCATGGAAGTCGCTCTCGACGCCGGTGCCGATGACGTAAAAGTCTCCGATGAAGACTACGAAATCATCACGACGCCGGAAGCTTTCGATGCTGTCGAAAAAGCTTTGGCTGACAACAACATCGAAACGGAACACGCATCGATCACCATGGTTCCGGAAAACACGATCAAACTCACCGGTGAAGACGCTGAAAAAATGGAACGCTTCGTAGACGCCCTCGACGAACTCGACGACGTCCAGGACGTATACCACAACGCAGAACTTCCGGAAGAGGAAGAATAAGAGTGGTTAGTGGCTAGTTGTTAGTGGTTAGTAGATGGCTTTAAATTTAAAAACCTTCACTAAAAACTACAAACTGCAAACTTAATACTCAAAAAGAGGCTGTCTTAATGCGACAGCCTCTTTTTTACTAGCCCCTAGCCCCTAGCCACGAACCACGAGCCACTAATTCCCAAACCGTTGTAATAACAACAGATTCCCTCCACTATCCATGGTATACTACGTTCAGAAGTTGAGAGAAAGCTCACTCAGAGATAAGATAAAAGTTGTCCACATACTTTAGGAGGTAGTTACTATGTTGAAATCCGTTCTGAATAAATTTGCTGCTAATGAAAAAGTTACGTCTGACATGATCATGGGCGATATCATCCGCCTTCACCCGGAAGTCGTCGATACCCTCATCGGTCAGGGCATGCACTGCCTGGGCTGCCCGTCTTCCCAGCAGGAAAGCCTGGCAAACGCCTGCTTCGTCCATGGCCTCGACCCGGAAATTGTTACCAAAGCCGTCAACGTTGCCATTGAAGCAAACAAACAGTAAGAGACGATAAGAGGAGGAAACGACAATGAGCGCATTTTTAGGACCTATCCATTTTTGGTTATACAATAAAATCCAGTTCCAGGAAAGCTTGATCGACGAACTCGTCCGCGTTGCCACAGCGCAGGGCTGGTCCGATGAAGACTTGGCTGATAAATACTGCAGCAAAGACCGCCGCAAACTGGATGAAGTCATCGATGAAGCGAACATCCACGGCTGGCTCCAGTCCCGTATCCACGACGCCGAAGGCCGCTATGCCGCTTTCGTCCTCGCCGTTGCCGGCAATGATGATGCCCGCCTGGAAGCACTGAAAAAAGCCGCTTACGACTTCGGTGCCAGCCAGCACCTGAGCGCTGCTACGGCACCGGAAGCTTTCCACCGCCTGGACGACCTGCTCCTGGACGGTATGCCCTGCGACCAGGTCAACCGCGTCCGCGAAAGCGATGACAACCGCATCGCCTGGGACCGCACCATGGACCTGCACAGCGATTTCTGGCAGGGCCGCGGCGACCTCTACTATGCCCTGCGCCAGTCCTTAGTCGAAGGCATTCTCGCCGGCACGGACTACACTATGGTCAGCCCGGCTGACGGCCAGTACGAAATCGTCAAAAAAGCTGCGTAAATACGAAAGGGGAGAGAACATCATGTACTGTACAGAAGTTATGGTCAAACAACATGCCAATATTTCCCGCATGCTGAAAGTCATCAAAGAAATTTGCTGCGGCATCCTCGAAGGAGCTGAAATCGATCAGAAAGAATTCGCGGAAATCCTCGATTTCATCCGCCGTTACGCTGACGGCCATCATCACCGCCGGGAAGAACTCGTCCTCTTTCCGGAAATGGTCGACCACCTGGAAGAAGTGGCATCCATCATCATCAAGCACGGCATGCTCGTCGAACACGACCTCATCCGTGCCCACGTCCGGGCCCTCGACGAAGCCCTCAAACTCTACGCCCAGGAACCGAAGACCGAATACAAACTCCAGGTCTTGACCGAAGCTATGGCCTATGCCAACCGCTTGCAGCAGCACGTAGAAAAAGAAAACAACGTCGTCTACCCCTTAGCCGACCGCGGCCTGTTGGACGACATTAAAGCCAAAATCGACCAGACCGTCAAAGACATGGAAGCGGAAGAAGGACCGGACTTCGCCAAAGGCTACATGGACCTCCTGGACCGCCTGGAAAAGAAATATAAAATCGCCTAACCGACTCGGACTCAGATGCGGCGTTCCGCCGCGACAGACTCACACTGACAACGACGCTTCAGGATACCCTCAGCGCGTAGCGGGACGCCTTAACAGGACGTTCCCTACGAAATCGCATACAGGCGATGAAAATGAATGCCGACGCAGTCCGCAGGTGGCAGGTCGCCGCGGTCCATGGGACCGCATCGTAGGGGCCGTCCCGAAGGGCGGCCCGGCTCTCCTGATAGGAGAGCTGTCAGCGAAGCTGACTGAGAGGTTGCTTTTAAATTTAAAACCATCCGCTAACCACTAACTGCTAGCCACTAACAACTTAAAAGGGCTTGTCGTCGTGCGACAAGCCCTTTTTGTCTCACCATGACAAAACCTGTCCTCCTCAGATGCTATAGTGAAGATAGAACTTGTATTTCACAGGAGGGATAGTCATGGACAGAAGCGAACAGACCAAGAAAAATCAGGCCATCAATTTGTATACGTGGGGCTTAGAACTCCTTTCTGACGGCGGCCACGTCCGAGATGCCGATAAAGTGGGCTGGATGCTGATAGAAAATGCAGCCACCCAGGGCGACCGAGACGCTCAGAACTATTTAGGCGATGCCTATTTTTACAGTTATAAAAAAGATGAAAAAGCTGCCTTTTGGTACACCAAAGCCGCCGAACAGGGCCTGCCAGAAGCCCAGGCCATGCTGGGGATGCTCTATCTCCTGGGATGCGGCGTCACACGGAATTACGCCAAAGCCCGCCATTACTTTGAACAAGCCTTGCAGGGCGGCGAACTCAACGTCGAAGCCGCCGTGGCCCAATATTGGTTGGGCCAGATGTACAAAGAAGGCGTCGGTGTCCCTAAAGATACAGACAAAGGCGAAGAACTGATCCGCATGGCCGCTCTCAACGGCTATGCACCCGATTTCAAACCCCAGGAAATTCGTGAGAAGATGGGGAAAAAGTAAGCACAGGATAATCAGCCCCAGATGCCGCTGCGCCGCAGCTCGTGAAAAATGCGTTTCCATGTCCGCACTGTAGAGGCGCCCACGTGGGGCGCCCGCCCGAGAACGATGGAGGATGAACTTGTAACAGACTGATGATATAGAAATGCTGAAGAAGCGAATAGTATTTTTATCATGGTTTTGCCAGAAAGATGTCCCCTTCTTGGGAAAGGAGAGAAATGACGGGGCATCATGCTGTTTTTTTGTTTTTTTTGAAAAGTGACATAATCTGTCTTTTTAGATTGGTATGATTAAAGCAAGTAAAGTAATTATACGCCGTATGAAAAAGGAGGCAGTATTATGAAGAACGCATGTTGGAAGCAAAAAATAGTATCAGTATTTACAGGTATTTTTGTCGTATTATTCGCCATGATGGTACTTACGGGCTGTGGAACGACAAATAGTAATGGTTCTACCAGTAAGAAGGGCAGCTATCAATCTATTGCTATTCAAGATATTCAGAATGATTTAGTTCATAATCCCGTAGCGGCTAAGAATAAGTACCTTAATAAGAAGATTAAGGTAACTGGGATTATAAACAAAATAGATGTTTATGATGGCGAACACCAGTATTTCATTCAAGCTAAAAATACGAACGATTTAACTTATGAGGACTTGAATGACCCTACTATTACGGCTTGTGTAGTAGGCGCTGTTAGAACTGGCACTAAGATGGATAAGCAGTTATCTAAATATCAAATTGGTCAGTATGTTACCTTCCAGGGGAAGGTTATCAAAATAGGAGATAGATACCTTGCTATGGAAATAGATTGGGCTGTATAATCAATTTTTAAAAGATGACATAGCTTTTCCAGTGGAGGAATTTATCATGAATAAAAATAGTTTAGCAAAGAATATTATATTAGGTATCATTGTTGTAGTTATTGCTTTGATTATCATTAATGTGGGGACTGGTGGTAGTATAACAAAAAATTTTAATACAGCAACAACCAAGGCTAATACTATAACGCATAAGAAACATGAATTGCTCAGTATTGTTGAAGTGCAACAGATGCTGGCAGAAAACCCGGTAAATGTTAAGAATCTCTATCTAAATAAGGAAGTCTGTGTTAGTGGTGTTGTCAACAAGATTCAGGTTGTTGATGGGGAAAATCAATATATCATTCAATCTAAGGATTTAAACAATTTGACGTATAAAGATCTTAACGATTCCACCATTGCTACCTATGTAATAGCTGTTGTCTCCAGTAATAGTAAGATGGCTAAACAGATGAGTAAGATACACACTGGGTCAAAGGTAGTCGTAAATGGCAAGGTTATCAAAGTTGAAAACAACTACCTTGCATTAGAAGTGGATGAACTAGTAAAGACAGTAAACTTGATTTAAGAGCAGTCATGAAAAGGCGCTGTAACTCATGATCAAAAAATCATGAATTACAGCGCCTTTGTTGCATCTCCTATCGTACAGGTGGAATATGCCTACCATTTTGTCACGCCCCCGGTGTTGTTGTAGGGGCTCGCACGTGGCGAGCCCGTCCAGATGATGTTGAACCACAGGTTCTTGTCAATGTGGCATAGTTTTTGCGGTCTGCGTACTCCCAGATAAGGAATCGCACGTGTCATTTCAGCCCATCAGATCATGACTGAAAGGTTGCTGAAACGGACAGCTGTAGCTGGCGCCCCTACGAGAAATCCATCATGGATCCCGTAATGGGGAAAACATCATTTTGTTACGGCTCCTTTTGGCTATAGGGACTTGAATCTATAAAAGATATTTGTGGCTAGAAACTTAACCTTATTCATGCCTAAAAATTATTGGAGGGGGGACTCTATCTCCAAACTGCAATCGACAAGGCAATATCATGATTTTAGACAGTACGATACTATCGTGCTGTCTTTTTTTGTGTCTTTTTTTGAAAAGTGACAAAATTTGTCTTTGTGGATTGGTATGATAAAAGATAAAATAATTTAAAGATTAAATGTGATACTCATGGATAATACGTAGATTTTATATAAAACAATGGCAATATGGAGATGTTGATTATGGGGGTATTTAATTCAATGTACTTAAAACCAACTAAAAAGAGGGATAGGAGAAAATATTATTAGTTCTAATAAAAGAAACATGTAGTGCCTTGACTTATCGGCTAGGCTTTGCTTCACAAGGAGTACTATTGGGAAGTATTGCTTTTTTGCCATTCCTGTTATCGGTTCTTTGGTAGGAAGCATTTTGGGAAGCATGGTAGGAAATGCCATTAGTCGAAAAATGGCTGAAAAAATTATTTGAAAACAAAACAGTTGGTAAAAGTAATTCAATTTCATTTGAATATTGAGAGAAAAATAAGTTTGCCTGTTTATCAATTCAATCGGGTGGTGGATACTGTGAAGTGCTAACTCTCTTATTAAGATTATTTTAAAATACGCTGTCAGATATCTTTTTTGTTCAATGATTAATTCATTTTCATAAAAGCGTAAAAAGATTACTAGTACATTACTGACAAAAGATTGAAAAATTGCTATAATAAAATAGACATAATAACTGATATGTTATAGATATAATAAGGCGGTGAAGGTAATGAAGACTTTAAGATTAAATTATAACCATATTGATATGAACAATTCATTATCTATGCCTAAAATATTTGGGGGGGGGGGGTACCCTTTAATTATAACCTAAAAGCATTTACTGTTTTGACAGGACGATACTATCGTTCTGTCTTTTTTTATTGTTTTATAAAGACATTATGTGTCTATAACTTTTGCTATAATAAAACTATGTATGAATTAATGTCTCATAAAAGTGAAGAAAGGATACTATGGAAAAATATCGCCCATATCCATGTCAACAATGTGGTTCATGTTGCCGACATGTAGATGTGATTGAAGAAATGAAAAAATATGATAGAGGTGATGGTGTTTGTTTGCATTTAAATAAGAATAATAAGTGTAATATATATAATCATCGTCCACCTTTATGTAATGGTCAATGGGTTTATGAGCATTATTATTCGGATATGACGGTAGCGGATTTTCATCGTATGGTGAAAAAATTTTGTAAAAAAATACAGGAGTGAATTTAGATTGAAAGATTATATAAAAATTAATCATGTAATTGATATGAAAGCTAATGAAAAGGAACAAAAAAGAATCAAAATACTGCAGGAACATGGATTGTACCCTAAAGAATTTTCTTATCCTATTACATTACAATTTGAACTGACAGGAAAATGTAATTTAGCGTGTAAACATTGCTATAATCGTTCAGGAGATAAAGATAGAAAAGATACAACCTACATGACACCTAATAAATGGTGTGAACTTGCTCATGAAATTGTTAATGATGGTGGAATTTTTCAATGTATTATTTCTGGTGGAGAACCACTTCTTTTAGGAGATGATTTGTTTAATATAATGGACATCCTTCATGATGATGGAACATCCTTTGTAATGATTACCAATGGTTTATTGTTAACTAAAGAGAAAGTAAAAAAATTGCAGAAATATAGGTTCTTTTGGTTTCAAGTTTCGATTGATGGACATATTCCTGAAATCCATGACCCATTTCGTGGTGTAAAAGGTAGTTGGCAACATGCTGTCGATGGCGCAATGGAAATTAGTAATGCTGGACTACCTTTAGTTATTGCCCATTCAGTTACTCCGACCAATTTACCTTATTTAGATGAGATGGTTAACTTAGCATATCAATTGGGGGCAAATAGTATTATTTTAGGTGATATTTTACCAAGTGGTAGAGCCATTAGCAATATGAATTTAATTTTAACTCGTGACCAAAAAAATTATTTATATAAAATGATTAATGAATTAAGCCAAAAATACCAAGGAAAAATTCGTATCGAGCGAGCTATGGATTTAAAGAGTCAAATGAATCGTTATGTAACGCAATCTAATACTGGGGGAATTATTAGACCCAATGGAGATTTTCGCTTAGATTGCATGGCCCCTTTTGTAATTGGAAATGTACTCCACACTCCATTAAAAGAACTATGGCAGAAGAAAGGGATAAATGCATGGCAATCTCCAAGGGTTCAAGAATATATTGCATCTATTCATGAAGATGGAACAGGGGCAATGCTACGTAACCATGTTGATCATGATATTATTTTGTAAACGAGAGGTGAATAAAATGAAGGAAGCTTATGTAAAACCAAATGCAATTCAAGAATCAGCTTTAACAGGTGTTATCCCAGCAGCAATCGCGGTTGGCCCATTAACCGCTGCGCTATTGGGGGGGATGGCAGCTGGTGTGGCGGCTGGGCATATGCTAAAAGGTGATCACATATGCCCAAATTATAGAATGAGAAGTTTGCCGGTAAATTTATGATTGGATGGGATATAATGAATATAGTTTATAAATGGATGTCATCTAAAAAGCCAATTCAACTAGTCATAAAATGTAGGAAAGAAGGTGATTTTTCTATTGTATATGGAAAAACATTGGAAATATGTTATCTAAATAAGACATCTGGGTTGGTTTTAAGTCTTTGTAATGGGAAAAATTCTATTGCAGATATAAGAAATTATATGCTTGCTCACTTTGAAGTTGAAGCATCGGAATTAGAAGATGATTTGGTTAATATTATTAGGGATTTACAGTGGAAACAAATGGTTGTCTTGGAGGAATAAAATATGGAAAAATATAGTAAGCCAATAATTATTACTCAAAGGGAATGTCAAGGAATCATACCTTTAGCGGCTGCTGTTGCAGGTCTGTCAGCAGCTGATATAGTAGCTGCTATTGGAATTGCTGCTGGGTTAGCCTCTACTTTGGGAGGAAAAGATAATATTTTACCGAAGAAAAATGTATTAAATCAATTAGATTTATTATATAATATGTGATTTATAATAAGGGGATGTATAATATGAAATTTAGTGATATCTTAAAAGCTGTAGGCGTAGGTCTTTTAACTTACCAAAATGTTAAATCGAACCGTGGACAAAATAATAGAAATGCTTATGGATCAACAAATAGTTTTTTAGGAAGAGCTGTACAGCGTGGCATGTCAAACTTTCGTAATACAAGTCAAGAGTATCAAAGACTTAATCAAAATGGCACATATCAAAATGTTTCGAGCAGCGATTTGTTAAATAATTTAAATCAAAAGGGTGGATTTTCAATGGCTGAAAAAGCTGCGATGTTGCATGAATTAGAAAAGCGTAGCAATAATAAATAAAAGGGTAAATATGTTGAATTTAGTAAGTATAAAAAATGCCAGGGACTTTTTTTAGTCCTCGGCATTTTTTAGATGACATTATTTGTCTTTGGTTAATGATATAATGATAAAAAAGATTTAAATTAGGTTATAACGGGGTGATTATATGGATATAACCGCTATGGAAAAAGCTCTGTCCTTGTCTTACGATAAGGCCCTCAATGGTATTGCCGGGATGAAAGGGGCCGAGGCGCTGGCGGCGGAATATATGGCGACTGGCGATGATTTGGAGAAACAGGTGGATATGCTGATCCGCAATCAGGTCATCAAGTGTGGGGCTTCGGGATTTCTGACGAGTTTAGGCGGCGCTATTACGCTGCCCGTGGCCCTGCCGGCCAATGTCCTCAGTGTGTTGTATATGCAGCTTCAGATGATTGCAGCTATTGCTCATATGGGCGGTTATGATTTGCAGAGCGACCGGGTGCGGACGCTGGTCATCGCCTGTCTTTGCGGCAACCAGCTCAAGGAAGTATTGAAACAGGCTGGTATTAAGGTGGGGACGACGTTGACGGCTAAGGCGATTCAACGGTTGTCGGCAGTGCTCTTCAACCGCATCAATCGGACGGTTACGATGCGTTTGTTGTCGCGTTTCGGGACGAAGAGCGCCATTAATTTAGGGAAGGCCATTCCCTTCGTTGGCGGTCTGATTGGCGGCGGCTTCGATGCATATTCGACGCAGATCATCGGCGATAAGGCCAAAGAGATGTTCATTCTGGAAGCCCGGCATATGGAAAATGGGGAAGTGGCTGTCGAAGTCATCGATGTATCACATGATGATGCGGATTAAGGAGGTCAGGTACGATGGAACTCATGAATTTGAATCATCCCGCTTCACATAAGTGTGCTTTTTGTAAGCACTGGTACGACCCGATGAACCAGGCCATCCGGCCGAAGGCGCCGATTGTCGGTTTTTGGGAGTACGATCCGCTGGCTGAGAACCAGTGTATGGTGCGGAACATGAAAACCCGGGGTGTACAGTCGTGTAATCAGTTTGTCTGTAAGATTTGAGAAGGGCGTGAGGAAGTAAACGATGGGGACGGCTGTGGCTCATGAGTTTATTAAATGGTTTATTTTGCGGCCTTTATTTTATATTTTGATACAAGTTTTATGGCCCTTTATGTATGGCCTTGGCATCAGTTTTTTAACTGTCTATGAGACGGGGTGGAACAGCGGCGATTGGCTTACGAGAGGCCTGCTGATTTTTATTACCCTTAGCTTTTTGGGGCTGCTCGCCGGTACTTTTGCCCCAAAGAAGGAGGCCCAGGAAAATCGGCATCGTGTCCGCTGTGTGATGGTCAATGTGCTGTTATACGTACTGGTCCTTTATATTATCGCCCGGTGGTATGGGTTGACCCAGCCCATTACGCTGACGATTACAATTTGAGGAGAAGGTGATTGTTTGAAGGAAGATAAGGTTTCGCGGGTATTGGCCCTGTATTCGCAGCTCTTGGGCGGGCGGACGATTCAGAAGGCGGCGGCAGCCCAGCAGTATGGTGTGAATGAGCGCAGTATTCAGCGGGATATTGAGGATATCCGGGCTTTCTGCCGCAATGGCATGGCCCTTGGCGATGGAGCGCCTTGTGATATTGTCTATGATTATGTCGATAAGGGCTATCGCATGGAAGGCGGTCAGGCGCAGAAATTGTCGAACAGTGAGATTTTGGCGTTGTGTAAGATTTTGCTCGACAGCCGGGCTTTTGTCAAGACCGAGATGGAAGCGATGTTGCACAAGGTGATTGCCTGCTGTGTACCGGCGTCGAATCAGGCCATGGTGACTCAACTGGTCAACAATGAGGCTTTCCATTATGTGGAACCGCGGCACCGGACGAGTTTCCTCGATACCATGTGGCATCTTGGCGAGGCCATCCAGCAGCACCGCTACGTCGACGTGTCTTATGGCCGTCTGAAGGACCGGAAAATCGTTAAGCGCCGGCTGAAGCCGCTGGCCCTGCTCTTTTCGGAGTACTATTTTTATCTCATCGCTTTCATCGACGACAAGGAGATTGCCAAGATTTATGAAAGTGCCCGGGATATTACGCCGACCATTTACCGCCTGGACCGCATCAAGACCTTGGAAGTGGAACCGGAAACGTTCCATATCCCTTATAACCGGCGTTTCCAGGAAGGCGAGTTCCGCAAGCGCGTCCAGTTCATGTACGGCGGTCGGCTGCAGCGCGTCACTTTCACCTATACGGGCTACGACATCGACGCCATCCTAGACCGCCTGCCGACGGCGAAGATACTGAGTGAAGATAACGGGACGTACCAGCTGGAAGCAGAAGTCTACGGGAAGGGCATTGAAATGTGGCTGCGAAGCCAGGGGAAATACGTCAAAGACATTAAGATTGTGGAGTTATGAGCTCAAGGAGTCATGCATGGGGCAGAAACCCTCATGGGATGGCTCCTCTTTTTGTTTCCCGCAATTCTTGTTATAATGAAATGAAAGAAAGCGGGTGAGGCTATGAAGTGGCAGATGCCGATTGGTGTCGATAATTTTTTTGATATACAGAGCAAGCATTATTATTTTGTCGATAAGACGGACTTTATCCGCCAGCTCATCGACGGGCACAGTGCGGTGACGCTGATTACGCGGCCCCGGCGGTTCGGCAAGACCTTGACGCTGAGTATGCTGGAGTATTTCTTTTCCATTGAAAAAGAAGCACAGAGCCGCCACCTCTTCGACGGCCTGGCTATCGACCGGGCCGGGGCGGATTACATGGCCCATCGCGGACAGTATCCGGTATTGTTCTTGTCCTTGAAGGATTGGAAGTTCAGGATATTTACCGCTTTGAAATCTTGGATAAGATGCGAGGCCGTTATTCTGTGTCCCGACTGGAAACCATGTTCGATGAGTTGCTTTCGGGCAAAGGACAGGCCTTTTCAGAACTGTTGGGAGGGTATCTTCGGGACTTGGTCAGCGTGTATGATACGGCCCATAAAGAAAGTTTCTACCACGGCTTCGTCCTTGGCATGACGGCGTTATTTGCGTCTGATTATATCATCGAATCGAACCGGGAAAGCGGGTACGGCCGCTTTGACCTGGCCATTATTCCCAAGGATGTAGAGAAGGCCGGCGTCATCATGGAATTCAAGGTAGCTGCCAGTGAAGCGGACATGGCCGATAAGGCCAAGGAGGCGTTGCAGCAGATTGAAGAGCGGGAATACGTGACGGAATTTCGCCGGCGGGGAATCCAGACGGTATGGAAACACGGGATCGCCTTTTGCGGGAAGAAGGTGGAAGTCGTCCGCGGCCAGTACTGAACGGTATAGGCGCAAGACTATAAAATTTGAATATTCTATGATATAATTAATTGTTATGTGACCTGATGAAATACTTTGATACTGGAGGTATATGAATGGCTACAGTTCAGGAAAAGATTGACCAGCTCCATGAAAAGCTCGCAAAAATCGAGCTGGGCGGCGGTCAGAAGCGAATTGATTCGCAACATAAAAAAGGTAAGATGACAGCCCGCGAACGGCTGGCTAAATTATTTGATGAAGGCAGCTTTACGGAAATGGGGCAGTTCATCCATCATCGCTGCATGAATTTCAACATGCAGGAAAAGGAAATCCCCGGCGATGGCGTCGTTACCGGCTACGGTACGGTCCGCGGCCGTCTGGTCTTCGCCTACGCCGAAGATTTTACCGTCGAAGGCGGTTCTCTTGGCGAAATGCATGCCCACAAGATTGCCCAGATGCAGGAAATGGCCCTGAAGATGGGGGCGCCTGTCATCGGCATCAATGATTCCGGCGGTGCCCGCATCCAGGAAGGCGTCGATGCCTTGTCTGGCTTTGGACGCATTTTCATGAATAATACGGCTGCATCTGGCGTCATCCCGCAGATTGCCGTCATCATGGGGCCCTGCGCCGGCGGTGCTGTATACAGCCCGGCCTTGATGGACTTCGTCTTCATGGTCAAGAATACGTCGGACATGTTCCTTACGGGTCCGGCCGTCATCAAGTCAGTCACAGCTGAAGAAGTAACGGCCGAAGAATTGGGCGGTGCCATGACGCACAGCTCTATTTCCGGCGTCGCTCACTTTGCCTGTGAAAATGAAGATGACTGCATCGAAAAAATCAAGGCTCTCCTCGACTTCCTGCCCAGCAACAATATGGAAGAAGCACCGGTCGTCGAATCTGACGACGATCCGAACCGGGAAGATGAAAGCCTCAACTCGATTATTCCCGACAACAGCAGCATGCCTTATGATATGCTCGATGTCATCAAATCCTGCGTCGACGATGGCAACGTATTCCAGGTATTGGAAAACTATGCCCTGAACATCATCACCTGCTTTGCCCGCTTTGACGGCCAGACTGTCGGCATTATTGCTAACCAGCCGAAGTTCCTCGCCGGCTGCCTGGATATCAATGCGTCCGACAAAGCGGCCCGTTTCATCCGCTTCTGCGACAGCTTCAATATCCCCGTCGTCACTTTCGTCGATGTACCGGGCTTCCTGCCGGGGACGACCCAGGAATACGGCGGTATCATCCGTCATGGTGCCAAGATGCTCTATGCCTATTGTGAAGCGACGGTTCCCAAGATTACTGTCGTCACCCGCAAGGCCTATGGTGGTGCCTATATCGCCATGTGCTGCCGTCAGCTCGGTGCTGACATGGTCATGGCCTGGCCGTCGGCAGAAATCGCCGTCATGGGTCCCGATGGCGCAGCCAATATCATCTTCAAACACGATCCGGAAAAGGAAAAGAAGAAGCAAGAATATATCAATGAATTCTCGACGCCTTATAAAGCTGCTGAACACGGCCAGATCGATTGCGTCATCGAACCGAAGGAAACGCGGCCGCGCATCATCAGCGCCTTGGCAATGCTTTACAGCAAACGGGAAGAACGGCCGTCGAAGAAGCACGGCAACATGCCGTTATAAGGAGGCTGCCGTATGATAGAAATTCAATTTGCCGTCATCGTCCTGTTGATTGCCATGACCTTGGTCCTGAGCCGGTACTATAATACCCGCTTCCGTGCCTTGGAAGATAAGATGAAGGATGTCGCCGATTTCCAGCAGAGCGTCAAAGACCTGGCAGAAGCCGTCCAGGACTTGAAGGAAGCTGTAAAATCTGAAAAGACGGTCCAGCCGCAACCGACACAACCGGAAAAACAGGAACTGACCCACCCCGTCGTCCCTGTCGGCCAGCGTCAGCCGGCTGTCGTAGCGGCCCGGCCGATGACCGTCGTATCAGACGGGAACCAGGCCGTTCCGGAAGGGGAGCTTTCGGATGAAGTCGTCGCCGTCATCATGGCTGCTGTTGCCGCCTATGGCTATTCACCGGCAGCTATCCGCTCTATCCGTCCGCAGAAGCGCGGTTATAAACGCCATCGGGAAAATTGGGCTATGGCAGCCCGCCTGGGTGGCATGAGTCGTTAACTGAAAACGTATTTAGATCCAGGAGGACAAGATATATGAAAAAATTCAAGATTACTGTCAATGGCAAAGCGTATGAAGTAGAAGTCGAAGAAATGGGCGGCACTCCGGTGGCAGCTCCGGCTCCGCAGGCATCTGCACCGGCACCCGCTCCGGCAGCACCCGCACCGGCTCCGGCTGCACCGGCATCTACACCGGCTCCCGCTGTAGGCGGCCCGATTCCTGATGGCGCCATTACGGTCAAAGCCCCCATGCCGGGCAAGATTTCGGCTCTTAAAGCCGAAGCTGGCAAAGCCGTCAAACGAGGCGACATCATCCTCGTCTTGGAAGCCATGAAGATGCAGAACGACATCACAGCCACTGCTGACGGCACGCTCCACGAAATCCGCGTCAATCCCGGCGATAACGTAAAGACCGGCGACGTACTGGCCGTCATCGTGAAGTAAGATTATATTTTAAACGATAGTGGATAGAAAAGCCCGGTAACTTATGCTGTACGTTACGCATAAGTTACCGGGCTTTTTCTGAACAGGTTATACCTGAATCTCGCAGCGGGACGCCTTATCAGGACGTCCCCTACCACTAAAAACTATAAACTGCAAACTTAAAACTCAAAAGGGCTTGTCGTCGTGCGACAAGCCCTTTTTTGCTATGGTGGACCATCAGGGGATCGAACCCTGGACACCCTGATTAAGAGTCAGGTGCTCTGCCAGCTGAGCTAATGGTCCATGTTTTGTTTTTCTTCGTACTCGCTGTTTCCTAAGCACATGTAGTATAATACACTAAATCGGAGAGAATTGCAAGCTTTTTTTTAAAAAAATTTACAGAAAGTTGAATTTCTCCCGATTCTTGATTTTGGCGATACGGCGAATGTATAATGAAAGCAGTGAGATTTTACCCAAAATACTTAATTTGTAAATAGAGTGAAAGTGAGCGATGCGCATGATTACTTATAATGGCAATGGCGGTATGGATACGCTTGCCGTCGGCATCAATCGGCGCTTGTCGACGCTGCGTCAGTTGCCCAAGGATGATGTCATGGTCATCCGGGCTTATGTTGAACAGCATCCGGAGGTGTTACCATATACATCCCTCCATGTCTTCCATTTCCTGTCGGATGGTCAGGCTAAGACATATTTCCTCATCGGCCTGGAAGGGAAGCCCATCCGTTATTCGACGTATGAAGATTTCCGTATGGCCCGGCGCCTCATGGCAGCGGCTATGAAGGAAGGCGTCAGCGAGTTGGCTGTCATGGCTGATACCCTGGATATGGATCTGGGCTCCCTCATCGATGGCCTGCTGTACCGCAATTATGAATTTACCCGCTATAAACGCCAGGCCAAGAGCCGGACCATTGGCAATATCAATATCCTGACCCATAGCCTGCGGCCGAAGGAATTCAATTCTATGTGCTATATGTATACTTCGGTCTATGAAGGCATCTATACCGCCAGGGATCTGGTCAACATGCCGTCGAACGATTTGACGCCGCGCAAGTTCGCCGACATCGTCGGCGGGATGCTCAAGGGCGATAATATCCTCATTGAGAACCTCAATAAGTGGACTTTGGAAAAACGCCATATGGGCGGCATCGTCGCCGTCGGCAAGGGCAGCATGAATCCGCCGCAGCTCTTGTCCATCGCCTATCAGGGGGACCCTAACAGCCGGGAAGTCCTGGGCATCGTCGGCAAGGGCGTCACCTATGACAGCGGCGGCTTGTCCCTTAAAAGTCATGCTAATCTGGAATTTATGAAGGACGATATGGCTGGGGCCGCAGCGGCTGTGGGTGTCATGCGGGCGTTGATGCTGCTCAAGTATCCCGTCAATGTCCTGGCGGTCATCCCGCTGGTCGAAAATATTCCTTCCGGTATGGCCTATCATGTCGATGATATCCTGACCATGTATAATGGCAAGACCGTAGAAGTCAAGAATACCGATGCCGAAGGAAGGCTCATCCTGGCCGACGCCCTGACATATGCCCAGGAAAAAGGGGCGACGCGCCTCATCGACCTGGCGACTTTGACCGGCGCCTGCGTGACGGCTTTGGGGACTGTCCGGACGGGCATGATCGGCAACGACCAGGAGTGGATGAACCATTTCTTCCAGGCCGCTACGGAAGTCCACGAAAAGATATGGCAGCTGCCGGCTGATGAAGAATATGAAAAGCTCCTGGAAAGCGACGTAGCCGATTTGAAGAACGTCGGCGGTCCCGAAGCCGGCGCGATTACGGCAGGCCTCTTCCTCAAGCAGTTCGTCCACGACGGCACGCCGTGGATCCACTTGGATATTGCCGGTCCGGCTTTCAATGAAAAAGCCGACGAAACGGGCCTCATCGGGGCGACCGGCGTCGGCATCAAATCGATTCTTCATTTATTACAGGGAGGCTTCCCATGCTCGTAGACTTACACATGCACACGACCTGCTCCGATGGTGTCTATACACCGGAGCAGCTGACCCGGATGGCTGTCGATGCCAAGCTCAGTGTCATGGCCATTTCTGACCACGATACCGTCGCCGCCTATGATGGCAGCCATTCTTTTGCGCCAGGCGTCCGCGTCATCCCGGCTATTGAAATCAGTTCGGAATGTGACGGCGAAGATGTCCATATCCTGGGGTACGGCATTGATACGGCTGATGAAGGGCTGCAGGCTTACTGCGCCCAGTTCAAGGAACGGCGCTTCAACAGGGCCTTGGAAATCGTCGACCGCTGCCGGGCGCTTGGTTATGATATCGACCGCAGCGCCATCGAAGCGACGCTGCGACAGGGCGGCACCGTCGGCCGGCCCCATATTGCCCGCCAGCTCGTGGCCAAAGGCTATTTCCCGGACGTCAAGACGGTCTTTGATAAGCTCCTCTATCGCGGGGGTCCAGCCTACGTGCCGTATCACCGCCGCAGCATCGACGACTGTGTCGCCCTTATCCGCCAGGCCGGGGGCATTGCAGTCCTGGCCCATCCGGGACTGCTCAAGCGGACGCTGGACCAGGTCCTGGCCCATGACTTTGACGGCGTCGAAGTCTATCACCCCAAGAACCGCGGCCGTTATAAGGAATTTTTGAAACTGGCCGAGGACCGTCATTGGTACGTCAGCGGCGGCTCTGATTTCCACGGCACGACAGGGCGCTTCCCGGAAAAGGTCGGCGTTTTCACCGTCGATGCCCAAGCTGTAAAAGCCTTACTGAATGATGTAAAAGGATAAGCTTTAAGAAAAGCAGGTGAGATTCATGGAAGTTTTCGGTTTTATTGGGGCCAGTGGTACCGGCAAGAGCCATCATGCCCTGGTCGTCGCCTATGACCACGATATCCAGACCATCATCGACGACGGCCTGCTCATCGACCACAACCGTATCGTTGCCGGCCGGTCGGCCAAGGAAGAGACGAACCGCCTGAAGGCCGTGCGCCGGGCCATTTTCAACAAGCCTGAAGATGCAGCAGCCATGCGGGCGGCGTTGGCGAAAGTCCATCCGCCGAAACTGCTCATCCTGGGGACGTCGAAACACATGATCCACCGCATCTGCCAGGCCTTGGATCTGCCGGAAGCGTCGCAGTTCATCCGCATCGAGGATGTATCGTGCCCGTCCGAGATCGCCAAGGCCCGGGCTATCCGACTGAAAGAAGGCAAGCATATCATCCCCGTGCCGACGATGGAACTGAAGCCCCATTTCCAGGGCTATCTCCTGGACCCGATACGCTCCTTCTTCTACGGCCGTAACGGCAAGCAGATTTCCAACTTTGAACGGTCCGTCGTCCGGCCTGTCTTCAGCTATTATGGCAAGCTGACCTTTTCGAACGAAGTACTGGAAGCCTTAGTGCGCCATGCGTTGAAACAAAATGGCGGCGTCACCAAGATCAACCGTCTGCGGGTGGCCATCAATTACAATTCAACGCGCAACGGCCTGGCTATCATCCTGTCCCTGACCATCGCCTATGGCCAGAACATCAAGAAGCTCATGAGCCGCATCCGCAAGGCTATCCAGCAGGAAGTAGAATACACGACGGGCATGGCCGTCGAAATCCTCAAGATTACGGTCCGCGGTATTTCCCAGCCGGAACACTAGGCGTCGCCGTTTTCTTCTGTCAGGACTGTCATGAGCGGCATGATGAGGCCCCGCAGGGCGTCGACATTTTCGGCAGAGAAGCCTTTGTACTGGGGCGAACGGCTCAGGTCGTCGAAGAACTCATGCATACAGGTGATGAGCTGAGGGTTGTTGAGCAAGTAAATCGGTTTGGTCTGCGGCAGGATGTGGTGCGTGTTCTTTTTTAAGAAAGCTGACGTGTAGTTGCCGTAAAAGGCGAGATTAGAAAAATTCGTATAACTGCTTTCTCCCGGTGCCGGGAGGAGAATCCCACAGGTAATGGCCGGGTTCTGCTTCATCTTTTCAACGATGAGGTTGAGCTGGGCCTTTCTTTCGTCTGGCGTCATTTGGTAGTTCATGTCGGTCAGGTAGAAACAGCCCGTTTCCAGGTAGCGGATGATAGAATTTTTGGGCATGATGATTTTCATGCGGCCCTGCTCGATGATGCGGTACCAGATGTACTGGATGCGGCGGACCCATTCTTTAGTGGCGTTAGGGTATTTCCCTTTGTCGACGAGCTGGCACAGAGACGTATAGACTTCGTCGGGGAGGAGAAATTCCAGGCCATTAGTCAGGAAGAAGAGGTACTTATTGGACGTAAAGAAGATGTCCCGGTAGCCAAAGCGTTCCATGCCCAGCGTTTGGCGGGGTTCCATGAGGACCGGCTGGACCATCATATAGGCGCAGCATTTCTTATAGATTTCCCGGACTTGGACCGGGTCGGTGATGGTCAGGCACATGTCGATGTAATCGTCGCCGTCGACGTAATAGAGGTAGGCGAAGGCATCTTTGAGGACGATGATGTTGCGGTACGACTCGTGATTGATTTCATGCATGGTGAAATTATAAGTCAGCAGATGGTCCAGGCACTGGTAGAGGCTGCTGACGGATTGGGGCATGTGGGCGGCGAAGACATCCATTTTCAGGCCTAAGTGGACATCACAGGACCAGTGGTCATTGTGACATTCTTCCAGAATCTGCCAGATGCCATTCTGGTCGAGGACGTGGAACTGGCCGGTCATGACCAGCATCCCCTGAGACGGGAGGCCTTCGATGTATTGGTGGAGGAGCTGGCGCAGGGCCGTGTGGCAGTCCGCACGGCCGGCATAGAAATGGATAGCTTGGTCGCGGTTTTCATTTTTTCCCGTCTTGATCTGGGCCTGGCGATAGGCCTGGCTGAGCAGCCCGTAGAGATGGAACGCCAGATCCTGGCCGTCGTCGGCAAAGGAGAAGATACGGTTCAAGTCGTCTTCCTGGTGCTGTTTCTGGGCGGTATCGGCAAAGAAGCGGGCCATGTCTTCGTGGATGCGATCGGCGTGGCGCGAAGCCGGCAGGCGGGCGCCGTTGACCCATTTGCTGATATAGGACATGTCGTAGTCGATAGCCTGGGATAAGGTCGTATATTTCGTCTCCGTGTATTGCAGCAGCTGCTTGAGGACTTCTGCATAAGGATTCATAACTAAGACCCCTTTGATGGTAAAATTGAATGTGTGTATATTCTTTATATTCATTATATAGCTGCGGCGGGACACCTTCAAGGAAAGACCTTGTCACGTTTGTCATCTTTCGGGCAACTTTTTCATCTTTTGTCACGGCTTTGTGCGTATTTTTCAAGGGAAAACAGGGCTATACTAAAGCCAGAAGATGAGAAGAAAAAGAGCTCATCGAAGATAAGCAAGGCAATCTATAAGGAGGGAGTCATTATGGCAAAACTGATTACAGCAGAAAATGCAGCATCGCTTATTAAGAATCGTTCGACTATCGCCGTTTGTGGTTTTGCACAGTGTGCATTACCGGAAGAAGTATTGCAGGCCCTGGAAGACCGCTTTACCAAGACCGGATATCCGCAGCAGCTGACACTGGTCCATACAGCCGGCATCGGTGACGGTGTGAGCAAAGGTGCCAGCCATTTCGCCCATGAAGGCATGCTGAAACGGGTCATTGCCGGTCATTATAACCTGGCTCCCAAACTGGGTAAACTGGTCATGGACAACAAGGTCGAAGGCTACAACCTGCCGCAGGGTACGATGGCTCAGTGGTTCCGCAGCATTGCCGGCCGCAAGCCGGGCCTCTTCACCCGCGTCGGCCTCAATACGTTCGTCGACCCCCGCATTGAAGGAGGTAAATTGAACAGCATCACCAAGGAAGACCTGGTAGAAGTGAAGGAATTGGATGGTGAAGAATACTTGTGGTACAAACCGTTCCCCATTGACGTCGCTATCGTCCACGGGACCTGTGCCGACTTGAACGGTAACGTATCGACGGATAACGAAGAAGTCCGCATGGAGCTCCTGCCCATGGCCCTGGCAGCCAAAGCCAGCGGCGGCATGGTCATCGTCCAGGTCGAAACGCTGGCCGAAAACCGGACGATTCCGCCGAAACACGTCGTCCTGCCGGGCATCGACGTCGACTACATCGTCTTGTCCAAGGTCCGTCAGGTCCAGAACCCGGCCTATACCGGTGAAATGCGTATGCCTCTGTCCCAGATTCCGCCGATGGCACTCAACGCCCGTAAGGTCATTGCCCGCCGGGCTGCGATGGAACTCGTACCCAACGCCGTCGTCAACTTGGGCATCGGGATTCCGGAAGGCGTCTCCAGTGTAGCCAATGAAGAAGGTATCGGCGATCAGCTGACACTGACTGTCGAAGCCGGACCGATTGGCGGTGTACCGGCCAGCGGCGCTGACTTTGGCGGATCGGCCAACGCCGATGCAATCGTCGACCATCCGTATCAGTTCGACTTTTACGATGGCGGCGGGCTGGACATGGCTTTCCTGGGCATGGCTGAATGTAACGCCAAAGGCGATGTCAATGTCAGTAAGTTCAAAGACTGCATCGCCGGCTGTGGCGGTTTCATCAACATCACTCAGAACACGCATAAAGTCGTCTTCTGCGGTACCTTCACGGCTAAAGGCCTGCGCGAAGAAATCCGCGACGGCAAACTGGTCATCACCCATGAAGGGGCTGTCCAGAAATTCATCGATAAGGTCGGCCAGATTACTTTCAGTGCTGACTATGCTCACAAACATAATCAGCAGGTCATGTTCATTACCGAACGCTGCGTCTTCGTCCTCACCGACAAAGGCCTGGTCCTCACGGAAATCGCACCGGGCGTGGATCTGCAAAAGGATATCCTCGACCAGATGGAATTCGTGCCGCACATTGCCGAAGATCTGAAGAACATGGACGAACGAATCTTCCGCGATGAACCCATGGGCCTGGCTCAGGACATCTTTGAACAGCAAGCCAGCTAGGGACCATTGGAGAGTCATCACTGTAAACTAAAAAAGGGGCTGTCGCATGTGCGACAACCCCTTTTTATATGAGCTGCGAGATATTATTTAGCTGCAGCTTTTTTTGCTTCGGCTTTGGCCAGGAACGGTGCCGATTCGATGATGAAGCGGTCGTGGGTAGCTTCGCCTACGAGGCCGGCTTCGTCGTGAGCTTCGATTTTGAAGGTGAGTTTTTTACGGTCCTGTTCGACCAAGGTAGCTTTGGCGGTGACGGTCAGGCCAATCGGAGTAGCTGCGACGTGTTTGACGTTCATGGCAATGCCGACGGTGTTATAGCCTTCCGGGAGCTGAGGGTCGCAGGCGTTGATGGCTGCGTTTTCCATGAGGGCTACCAGGGCCGGTGTGGCATAGACCGGGGATTTGCCGCTGCCTAATTTAATGGCCGTGTTGTTTTCTGTGCATTTTTCGGAAACTTCTGCTGTCGAGTTCGCTTTGATGTTGAATTCCATAGTGGTATAACCTCCTAAGTAAATGGGAATATGCCTGAATCGTATAGATTGAGGCGATTTACATAACTATATCATATCATACTTTCCTCTTTTTTGACAGAAAAAGCGTCATGGGATACAATGAACATGTTACTGTTTGAGAAAAACGAGGAGTGAAATTATGAGAATCAAAGCTATTTTGCTGATGGCAGCGGCTGTCCTGTCGATTGGGACGGCATCGCTGGCCAAGGATAAAGGGACGATGACTAAGTTCCCCAACTGGGGCATCATCACAGTGCCCGACGATATCTACATGCAGTCCGGACGGCAGCCCATGCTGACGGCAGCGGATGAAGGGAATGACGTCATCGCATTGTTTGAAAAAATCTTCCCGATCCAGCCGGAAACGTATCAGGTCGTCAAGAAAGATGATGCCGATTTCCAGTACGCCTATTTGCTGCACTATACGGCGACGATTTGGGATGTCAAAGCCGCTGTATATGGGGAGAACCGGGAAAATTCCTACCTCCGCGATATCGGCAGCCGGCCGGATATGCGGACCCTCATGAACCGGCTGAATCAGAATATGCCAGGGCGCCTGCCGCAGGGCTTCCGCGTCGTAGCGCCAGTGACGGCGAAGAAGGCCAATGGTCATCTCTTTTATGAATGGACCATCGCCAAATCACTGGTCATCAATGGCAATCCCTTCACGGAAACGATTCACTGCCTGGCCTGGCAGCACGGCGATACGATGGAAGTCGCCGCCATCCTGGGCAACATCGCCAAAGAAGGCGATGACGACATCATCAGCGCCGTCACGGATATGCTGAAAAACGCAGAAAAAATGCCGAAGAAATAGTTTGTAGTTTGGCGTCAAATATCCAGACGGGCCGCCCTTTGGGACGGCCCCTACGAACTGCTAGCCACTAGCCACTAACCACTAAAAAATCCTGTCGCTATGCGACAGGACTTTTTTTACAACGTTTTCATCAATTCTTCCAGATGTTCTGTGAGTTTCATGTTTTCTGAGTAGTCGACGGGGCAGTCGATGATGACGGGTTTATCCTGCTGGAAGGCTTTTTTCAAGGTCGGCAGGAGGTCTTCGGTCTTTTCGATGCGGTAGCCGATGGCGTGGAAGCTTTCGGCCATTTTTACGAAGTCCGGGTTGGTGAAGTCGACGTACTGGTGATGGCCATACTGCATGTCTTGTTTCCATTTGATCAGGCCATAGCTGCAGTCGTTGAAGATGAGGGTTACGAAGTTCGTGCCCAGGCGGTAAGCTGTTTCAAATTCCTGAACGTTCATCAGGAAACCGGCGTCGCCGGTGATAGCCAGGATTTTCTTATCGGGATGGACGAGTTTGGCCGAAATGGCACCGGGGACGGCAATGCCCATGGTGGCGAAACCGTTGGAGATGAGGCAGGTGTTCGGTTCGTAGCAGTTGTAATGGCGGGCAATCCAGACTTTATTGGCGCCGACGTCAGAAATGACGATATCGTCCTTGCCCATGATGCGGCGGCAGTCGATGAGGGCTTTCTGCGGTTTGACCGGGAAGGACATGTCGTGGGCATAGCTTTCGTGTTCGTCGACCATTTTCTGACGGAGATCGAGGAACTGTTTCGGTTCAGCCAGGCGGGCGGCTTTGGCCATGATGCGTTCCAACGAGTTGGGGATGTTGCCGACGACTTCGACTTCCGGCTGGTAGTTCTTGTTGATATCGGCCGGCATGGTGTCGATGTGGATGATGTCGGCATTGGTCAAATGCCATTTGGCCGGGGCATATTCGATGATGTCATAGCCGACGGCGATGACCAAGCTGGCCTTTTCCAGGATTTTCGTCTGGTAGTCGTCCATAGGGATGCCGACAGTCCACATGGAATATTTATTGTCAAAGGGGATGGCGCCTTTGGCCATCATGGTATTGATGACGGGGAGCTTCAATTTTTCAGCAAAGGCCGTGAGCTGTTTGGCCGCTTTGCTGCGGATGACGCCGCTGCCGGCCAGGATGACCGGATTCTTGGCATAGGAAATCATGGCAGCAGCTGCTTCGATTTGCGATTCCAAGGCCGTTTCCGGCAGAATCGTCTTATGCTGTAACGGTTTTTCATCGTCGGCGACGGGCATCTTGCTGATGTTGACCGGCAGGTCGATGAAGGTAGCACCTGGTTTTTCCCGTTCGGCATATTTGAAGGCCAGGCGGGTGATTTCTGCCATCGTGTCCGGACGGACGACGGTGTAGGCGCGGCGGGTAATCGGTTCGAACATGGCCCGCAGGTCGAGGTACTGATGGGCGGTGATGTGCATTTTATCGGTACCGACCTGGCCGGAAATGGCGACCAGCGGGGCCCCGTCGCAGTCGGCATCGGCGACGCCAGTAATCAGGTTGGTAGCACCAGGCCCGAGGGTAGCCATGCAGACGCCGGCTTTGCCTGTCAGACGGCCGTAGACGTCGGCCATGAAAGCGGCGCCCTGTTCGTGGCGGACGGTGATGAATTCAATCTTTGAATGTTCCAGGGCATCCATGACGGCGAGGTTTTCTTCGCCGGGAATACCGAAAATATAATGGACACCTTCTTCTTCCAGACATTCGACGAGAAAGTCGGCAGTGTTGCGCGTCTTCTTTTGTTCCATGGTGTGCACTCCTTTGACGATAGATGGATGAGTTGAAATTCGTGTTGCAACCTGTATTATAATATGGTATAGCTTGTTTTTCAACATATTTAAGGGAAGCGATGTGCTTGCCTTTTTTAGGATTTCACGTTATACTAAAAACAGAAATAGTCCGATGGCTGCACATCGGCTCTCCTCTAGGTTAAGATGTTGAAGAAGGCCGTGTACCGCATTGGTATACGGTTTTTTTCAGATATCGTACTTACTTATTTACGTACCGAAATAACCAGCACGACTAAGGTAGCAAAAGCTATCATTAGATAAAGTGTTTCAAAGACACTCATGTTTATAAAAATATCAATGACTCTCTTTGACTAAGGTGAAATTATGAACATTCTAATCAGCGCCTGCCTGCTCGGCCAGTATTGCCGTTACGATGGTAAGACGAAGGTTTATCCGCAGGTACAGGATTTGCTCGGACGGGATGATATCCATTTGATTCCCGTCTGTCCGGAACAGGCTGGTGGTCTGGCGACGCCGCGGCCAGCGGCTGAACGGCAGGGCAGTCGTGTCGTCACCGCGAATGGCAGTGAGGTGACGGCCCAGTACCAGCGTGGCGCCGAAGCGGCCTTGTATTGGGCACGCCTGTTCCACTGTACGAAAGCCATCTTGAAGGAGAAAAGTCCGTCTTGTGGACATGGACAGATTTACGACGGTACTTTTTCCCGGATCCTGACGGCTGGCGACGGCGTGACAGCGGAATTATTACGTGCAGAAGGCCTTGAAATCATCGGCGAAAGCGACCTTCCCTGACTCTTGCTTTTATACCCCTGGTTTGCTACAATATACGAGTACGCAAGTGAGGAGGTTGCAGCGTGAATACGTTTCTACATGAAGTTTACGAATGGATTTATTCCATTATCATCGCGTTGGCCATTGCCATGGTCATCCATATCTTCTTCTTCCAGCCGACCCGCGTTTCTGGTGAATCGATGATGCCGACCCTGCACAACGGGGAATACCTCATCGTCTCCAAGTGGAATCACCTCCTGGGGGAAGTCCCGAACTATGGAGATATTGTCATCATTGACAGCCGCGTCCAGTATCCGCGTACGTGGAAAGATGACGTTGCCGAACCGATGAACAATTACATGGCCTTCTTCAATCATGATTTGCAGACCAAGAATATCTGGGTCAAACGGGTCATCGGCCGTCCAGGCGATACCTTGGCTTTCCATGACGGCAAGGTATGGCGCAACGGCGAGCCGTTAGATGAACCGTACATCAATGAACCGATGGAATACAGCCGCAAAGGAGAAATCAAGATTCCCGAAGGCTATGTCTTCTGCATGGGCGACAATCGCAACCACAGCAGTGACAGCCGCTTCATCGGCCCGGTCCCCATCGACCACGTCTTAGGCCACGTCATCTGGTAGGCCTCAAAACAGCATACGACAGTTCGCAATCCATCCTGTCGGTAAACAAAACTAGGAAGCATTACAAAAGGTATCTTGCAATGCAGACGGGATTGTTTCGGCAACCCCGTCTTTTTTTTGCTCTCAGTTGAAAGGAGGAACGCCTATGTATAATTTCTTAGCGAACACGAAACGCATGACCGTCGCTGCTATGGTCATGGCATTGTACATCGTCATCTTGTATGTCACCCAGGGCATTTCGTTTGGCCCGTATCAGATCCGCATCGCCACGTCGCTCTATGCATTGGCCTTTGTATATCCTTTCCTGGTCGTACCCTTGGGGCTTGCGAACTTCATCGCTAACTTTCTCTTTGGCGGCTTGGGCTTCATCGACATGATCGGTGGCTGCTTTGTCGGCATCGTCACGACATGGCTCATCGTCCAGGTCCGTCAGCGTCATTATAATCCCTGGCTGGCCGCCCTGCCCATCTGGTGGGTGCCGACCCTCTGCGTCAGCGCCTGGCTGTCGTATCTGCTCAACCTGCCTTATGCCGTCCTGGTCAGCAGCCTGGCTGTCGGTCAGCTGCCGCCGGCTATCTGCGGGGTCCTGCTCATCCAGGCCCTGAGCCATCGCTATATTTTGAAAAAGGAGTTTTGATCTATGAGCCGAAGTAAAGAAGAACTGCAGGGCGTGACCAAGCTGGGCAATCAGCATACGGTGTATGCCCAGGACTACGATCCGTCTTTATTGGAAACATTTGTCAACAAGCATCCCGACCGGGACTATTTCGTCAAGTTCAATTGTCCCGAGTTCACCAGTCTCTGCCCCATGACGGGCCAGCCGGACTATGCGACGATTTATATTTCTTACGTCCCAGGGGAACGCATGGTAGAAAGCAAGTCGCTGAAGCTCTACCTGTTCAGTTTCCGCAATCACGGCGATTTCCATGAAGACTGCGTCAATATCATCATGGACGACCTCATCCGGGCCATGGACCCGAAATACATCGAAGTGTGGGGGAAATTCTTGCCCCGCGGCGGTATCAGCATCGACCCGTACTGCAATTACGGCCGGCCCGGTACGCCCTGGGCTGACGTGGCCTGGCAGCGCCTGTCCCAGCATGATTTATATCCTGAAAAAGTAGATAATCGCTAAATCTATTACCTTTTACGGCTGTTTCATGATATAATAATCTAAAAACAACAGAAGTAAGGGGTGTTACCTGTGAAATTGAAAAAAATGCTTTTGGCCCTGGGCTTTTCCCTGGTCTTGTCGGCATCGGTCTTCGCAGCGGATAATATGTGGCAATATAACCAGTATACGTCCATCGACATGAACTCGGCCAAGCTTTATTACGATATGGGCCGCCAGATCCTGTCCTTCAATACGGTGGAACAATCCGGCGAAACGACAGACTACTGCACCTATGTGTACAACATCGATGACCAGACGATCCAGCTGAAAAAGATGATTACCAAGACGAAGAAGCATAAGTATAAGAGCAGCTTCTATCCGGAATCCATCAAAGACGGCAATGCCGTCATCAAGGCCAGAGCCCGTATGGCGAATGACGTATTGGCCAAAGTAAAGGAAAAGAACGAAAAATAAAGGGTGTGATGTTTGAGGTTTGATGTTTGAAGTAATGATTTTAAATTTAACGCTATCCACATCAAACATCAAACTTACTACTTCAAACTCAAAAAGAGGCTGCCTTCGAGAGACAGCCTCTTTTTATACGACATCACTTGCCTTTAACGCAGATGCTGAGCCATTTCGGCAGTTTGTGTTCGACGACGACCCATGAGTAGGCGGCGGCACAGGCTGTGACGATGACGTAGATGGCGATGATGTGGACGGCCCGCAGGTAAATATGCAGGTGAGCCGCCAGGCCCGTGCAGGCGCTGAGGAAGACCGGATGGACCAGGTAGATGGGGTACGAGTAGTCGCCCAGGAGGGAGAAGACTTTGTGGACCCACTGCGGTACAGGCCGACATTCCCACCAGTAGAGGAGGAAGAGCATCGTCGACAGGGTATAGGCCATGCCGATAGGGCTGAGCTGATGGATGGTGAAGACTGCCGATAAGGGGTCATAGCCCAGGTAGTGCATGACGCCGTAGTACGCGGCCAGCATGCCCAGCGTCGTCGCCGCCTGGAAGACGTTGACCAGGACGCCGTGCTTTTTCAGCCAGTCCGTGACGCTGCCGAAGTGTTCTGCCGTGAAGGCGCCGAACATGAAGATGAACAAGTAGTGCAGGACGATGTAGTTCAAACGGAAGTTGAAAGCGTCCTGGATGAGGGGATTGTTGGAATGGACCGTCCAGATATAACTGGAATAGAAGTTGAAGGCCATGTTGGCGAAGAAGAGAAGAGTAAACGACAGCCACGGTGCTTTATCCATGAAGCGCAGGAGCGGCCGCCACAGGGGCATGAGGAAGTAGAACCACAAGAGGATGACCAGGAAGTAAATATGATACATGGCCAGGCCGTACCACAAGGTACGGAAAAAGGCGTAAGGCTGGAAGACACTGAAGTTGTGGCTGATGACCGATACGTAGACCATGTAGAACAGGGACCAGGCCAGGTAGGGGACGAAGACCGTCCGCAGGCGGCGCCGCAGGTAGTCTTTATAGACGAAGGGCTGGTCCAGGGGCTGGCTGTAGAACATGCCGAAAGCCGACAGGAAGAAAAAGGCCGGCACGGAAAAACGGGACAGGATTTCCAGGATGGCCACCAGGCCCAGGTTGGGCGACGGATTGACGATAGCGACGGAGCCGACATGGATGGCGATGACGCCGAGCATACAAAGGCCGCGCATATAGTTGATAGAATGAATGAATCGTTTTGACATCTGACACCTCGAAAGATACAATAAAGATAATTAGGATAATGACCTATCCTATTATAACAAATTTTTTCAGCTTGGACAGGGAGGCTTTATGACAGAAGATATAAAAAAAGTGACCCGCACGGGACTCATCCTGGCAGTGACCTTGATCCTGCAGGGTCTCCGCCTGGTCATTCCCATACCGCCGCAGGTCAGCATGTTCGTCGTCGGGTCCCTGGTCAATGCCTGTCTCCTCGTGGCGGTCCTCCTCATCGGCCGCCGTGCCGGCCTGGTCGTGGCCGGGTGTACGCCGGTCTTTGCCTGGCTGGAAGGGATGCTGCCCTTCTTTCCCTTTGTCTTTCCCGTAGGGCTGGGCAACTGTTTCTACGTCTGGACGGCCTGGCGCTGGCAGCGGTACGGTCTGCCGGCTTTTTGCGGCGGTGCCTTGGGGAAGGCGGCCATCCTCTATGGCTCGTTCTACCTGCTGTTCGCCTGTATTGCGTTTCCGCCGGCTGTGCGCCATATGCTGTTGTTTGCTATGAGCTGGCCCCAGATCGTGACCGGCATCATCGGGGCGGTCCTGGGAATGGAAATCAGCCGTTTCCTCGGGCATCGGCCTGAATAGAAAGGAAGGTATGTATGTTCTTGCAAATATTTTATTATCTCCCGGCTATCCTCGGCGTGTTGTTCATTGCCGTCGGGGCCTATCACGGCTGGAAGTTCCGCAGCATGACGCGGCGCTGTAAGGTAGCGGCTGTAGGGACGCTCCTCGGATTTGAAGAAAAGAAGATGAAGAGCGGAACTCTTTATTACCCCGTCGTCCGTTTTCAGACGCAAGACGGCAAGACCTATCAGGCCCGGTATGCCTTTGGCGATGCCGAATGGGATTATACGGCCGGCGATGAACTGGACCTTCGTTATAATCCGGCGGATCCACAGGAAATCTATCTCGATCACGTGCAAAGTGTCTGGCAGCAGTATGCCAGTCCTTTTTTCATCATTATCGGCGGCCTTATCTTTATCGCTGCGTATTACTTCATTTTGTAAATAAAGGAGGACCTGGTTACGTTGGAAGAAAATGAAAGAGCTGTGGCTGCCATGCGGCAGTTTTTAGAGGCCCTGGGACTGGATCTCCAGGCTTTGGGCATGGAAAAGACGCCGCACCGCGTCGCTCAGGCTTTTGGGGAATTTTTTTCGGGGCTCAGGGAAAATCCCGATGACGAGTGGCAGGCTCCCATTGCGACCCAGAGCGATGGCTTGGTCGTCGTCCGCAACATCCGCTTCCATTCGATGTGCGAACACCATTTGCTGCCTTTTTTCGGCTCCGTCCATGTGGCCTATTATCCGAAAAACGGAACTATCGCCGGCTTCGGCCATTTTGTCCGCGCCGTCGACATCCTGGCCCGGCGGCCGCAGCTCCAGGAACGGATGACCGATGACCTGTGCCAGTCCATTTGCCGCGGCCTCGATCCGGAAGGTGTCCTGATCATCGTCAAAGCGACTCATTTATGCCTGACCATGCGCGACCGCATGGCTATCGATTCAAATATCGTAACGACGGCGTCATCGGGCTGTCTGAAAGAGGGGACAGCCGCCTATGATCAGGCTTGGAAACTGCTCATGGAGGAGAAAAAAGATGGATAAAATCGTCCTGACAGGACTTCATTTTTATGGGTATCATGGCTGTCTGCCCGAAGAAAAGCGCCAGGGCCAGCCTTTTCACATCGATTTGACGCTGGAAACGGACTTGGGACGGGCCGGCCAGACCGATGACCTGACGCAGACTGTCGATTACAGTGCCGTCTATGGCGTCGTCAAGGAAGTCGTCGAAGGGCCGTCCTTCGACTTGATCGAACGGGTGGGACAGGTCATTGCCGACCGCATCCTGGCCGAGTTCCCACCGGTCCAGGCCCTGACCGTGACCGTCCATAAGCCGCAGGCCCCCATCGGCGGACCCTTTGATGATGCGGCCATCGTCCTGGAAAGGCGGCGCCATGGCTAGATTCTATCTCAGTATCGGCGCCAATCTGGGCGACCGGATGGCGACGCTGCGCCAGGCCGTCCGTCTCCTGGCCGATACGCCAGGGGTAATGGTGACGGCCGTTTCCCCGTTCTATGAAACACCGCCCTGGGGAAAGACCGACCAGCCTGCCTTTATCAACGGGGCCGTGGCTGTCGAAACGGAACTGTCCGGACAGGAACTGCTTGACGCCTGTCTGGATATCGAACGGCGGTTAGGACGCGTGCGCCACGAAAAGTGGGGCGCCCGGACTATTGATATCGACCTCGTCTACAGCCCGGACGAAACGTGCCGGACGGAAACCCTGACTTTGCCCCATCCCTATCTGACCCGGCGGGCTTTCGTCCTGGTACCCTTGCGGGACCTGGCACCGGACCTCATCCTTTGCGGCAGGTCCATCGGTGACTGGCTGGACCAGCTGCCGGATACAGACTCTATCAGAAAGAAGGACAACTAACTATGGAAAAAATACTCATTGCAGATGATGAACAGCTCATGCGTCAATTGGTCATCGATTTCTTGAAGCCCGAAGGCTACGAAATCCTGGAAGCGTCGGACGGCAAAGAAGCCTTGGATATTTATGATAAAGAACACCCGGACCTCATCCTCCTGGACGTCATGATGCCGGGGTACGACGGCTGGACTGTCTGCCGTGAAATCCGCCGTGAATCGACAGTGCCCATCATGATGCTGACGGCTAAGGGCGAAGAAATCGACCAGCTCTTCGCCTATGACCTCGGTGCCGATGAATACATCACCAAGCCGTTCAGCCCGAAAATCCTGGTCGCCAAGATCAAAGCCCTCCTGCGCCGTTCCCAGAATGAACAGGAAACGCATGAAGCCGACGATGGCGTCGCCATCGACCGCGATGCCCGCCAGGTCGTCATCGACGGCAAGAACGTCGACCTCAGTCCGACGGAATACAAGCTCCTCAATTATCTCATGAGCAATACCGGCAAGGCCCTGAGCCGCCGTCAGATCCTCAATCAGGTCTGGAATTACGATTATTATGGTGATTTGCGGACTGTCGATACGCACATCAACCGCCTGCGCATCAAATTGGGCGATAAAGGCCGCTATATCCGCACGGTCCGCGGCTACGGTTACCGCTATGATGGCAAATGAGCAAAGCGCGCTGGTCGTTAAAGTTTAAGGCTGGACTCTATGTCGGCTTTTTTACGATTTTCTTCATCATCACTCTCATGGCAGCCGTTGGCTTCGGCTTTGACCGTTACTATTATTTCATGAAGAAAGAAGCCATGAGTGAAGCCAGCCAGAAAATCAGCACCATCTACCGGGAAGAAGGCAAGCCAGACGAGAGCCAGCTCGATGATTTGAGCCAGCATTATGCTTTGGATGTGCTCATCGTCGACCATGGCCGGCTCGTCTATTCATCCCGGCCGGGGCGGCGGGTCTTTATTCCGCCGGATAAACCGCCGCTCACCAGCCATGATGTCGTCGTCACGGGGAAAGAAGATGAGGCGGCTCAGGTAAAGAACAATTTCAAGATGCCCCTGCATGTAGAAGAGCTCCTGGATTTGCTCAATGGCAAGGTACCTGATGAGGACATGCTGGGCAAGGTTGAGCTGTATAAGGATATGCCCGATTTTGAGCATTTCAACCTCATCGACCGCATCCAGGATGGTACCTATGTCATCATCAGCCAGTCCGTCGCGCCCATGCGGGAGAATATCTATATCGTCCAGCGGTTCATCATCGTCTGCGGCCTCCTCTGGCTGGTCCTGGCCCTTATCGGTACGCTTTTCCTGACGAAGCGCATGACCCGGCCCCTGCTGGAACTGAAGAATCTGGCCGTGGCCATGGCCCATCTCGATTTTTCCAAGCGCTGGCAGGGGCATTTCAACGATGAAATTGGTGAACTCGGCGACAGCATCAATACCTTGGCCCATCAGCTCGATGTCGCACTGACGGCGCTGCAGCAGTCCAATACGGAACTGCAGAAACAGCTCGATAAGGCCAAGGAAGTGGAACATATGCGCAAATCCTTCTTATCCGCTGTCTCCCATGAGTTGAAGACGCCTCTGGCTATCATCCAGGGCTACGCCGAAGGGCTGGACACCCTGGACATCGACAAGGCGACACAACAGCGCTACTGTGCCGTCATCCGCAGTGAAACCCAGAAGATGGATAAACTGGTCAAGGACCTGCTCAACTTGTCGCGCCTGGAAACGGGCTCCTTCAAACTGGAGCAGACCGTCTTCGACTTCACGGCCCTGGCCGAAGAAAGCAAGGCTCGTTTTGCCAAAGCCATTGCCGATAAGGGCATCACTGCCGATTGGGAGCTGCCAGCTGAGATGAACGTCTATGGCGACCCGGAACGGATCGATACGATTGTGACCAATTTCTTGAGCAACGCCATTGATTATACGAGGTCCTGCGGACATATCCGCGTCTTTGCCGATGACTTGGGGACGCGGTATCGCATCTCCGTCTACAATGAAGGCAGCCATATTGCTGAAGAATATCAGCAGCGCATCTGGGAGCCTTTCTATAAGATTGACTCGTCGCGGGCCCGCAGCCCGAAACGCGTCTTCGGCGGCCACGGCCTGGGATTGGGAACGGTTGCTGCCTTAGTGAAACTCCACGGCGAACAATACGGCGTCCGCAACGAAACGGATGGCGTCACCTTCTGGTTTACCCTTAAGAAGAGCTAGTTCGTCGTTCATCGTAGGCCGTTCGTCGTTCATCGACAAACGAAAAGGGGCTGTCGCATTAAGCGACAAGCCCCTTTTGTGGT
>ULRP01017611.1_pt1 | contig 38352 bp, 52 predicted proteins | sample 1955521 | NCBI WGS metagenome assembly ULRP01 (sample SAMEA4835685, study PRJEB28245) | human gut metagenome | biome: gut microbiome; material: fecal sample | place: Denmark | collected 2008
AGGTCGGGAAAATTTATTTAATTTTCCCTCCTACTCGATTGCGTATCTGAATGCGCTTTCGCAATAGAAGGTATATCTGGTTATATAAAATAATATAGAATTGGATATTTTAGTATATCCAAAAAAGAATAAAATATCCCTTGTAGTTAGAGAGGATTGTTTATGAATAAAAATTCAACATTAAAAATCACCGTGATGGCATTGATGATTGCGTTATGTTATGTGGCCTTTACGTATCTGCAAATCAAAATACCAACACCAGCAGGATTTACTTCATTCCATTTGGGAAATACTTTCTGTGTATTAGCTGCCTTGTTGTTAGGTGGATTGCCAGGGGGAATTGCCGGAGCCATTGGAATGGGAATCGGAGATCTTATGGATCCAATTTATATCGTGGTAGCACCAAAAACGATTATTTTGAAAACCGGAATTGGTGTTGTGACTGGATTGTTTGCACATAAGTTTTTCCATATTCAGAAAAAAGAAGGAAAAGAATTGTATAAAGATGTTATTCTTTCTTGTACAGCCGGTATGATTTTTAACTTGATTGGGGAAACCGTATTGTCGTATGTTTATTATTTAGTTATTTTAGGTAGTGCCCAACAAGCTGCATCTTGCCTTGTGGTAGGAAAATTCGTTACGACTGCTGTAAATGCTGTACTTGCGATTGTGATTGCTTCGGCATTATATATTGCGATGTATCCAAGATTAAAGAAAAACGGAACTTTACAAAGATTAGCTCCAAAAGAATAAATCGTAGAAAAGCTGCCTTATTTGTGGCAGCTTTTTTCATGAATTCTTTTTTTATGGTCTGCATCAAGACAATACATAGTAAAAGTAGAGCGACTAATTAATGTATGATCTTCGTTGTATAAAGATACATCATAGATACAAGTGGAACAACCACTGGAAATCTCTTGGGCAATTCCAATAATCTTTTTTCCGTGACCGGGTTTAATGAAATTAATGGAACTATTTAAGGTGACACACTCTCTTCCTGATGCCAGACAAGCTGTACCTGCTGCGGTATCGGCCATAGAGAATAAAATGCCACCATGAACGATACCGTAAGGGTTGAGAACTTTGGGATCGACATGCAATTCGATTTTGGCATAACCGGGTTTTATTTCGGTAATTTCCAGGTTGTTGTGCTGGAGAAAAAGGGTTGAATGATTCAATTCGTATAATAAGTTTTCTGCGTTTTTCATAGTGGTTTTATTTTAGCACAATCATGTTATAATAGTCACATTACAAGGAGGGATAGACATGACAAGTTGGATTATCATTGGTGTTTTATTTCTATATATGATGTATTCACTCTATAATGCGTTTTCTATTTATAAACAGCACACAACGGCATTAAAGGCGTTTAAAGCCGAACATCCTAATGCAAAGTTGTTTGATATCAGTAAGGGCTGGGTGGTTTCATCCGTAGCTATGTGTGCAATCTGTGTCTTAATTGCGATTTTTATTGAAAACATGCATGTAGAAGCTAGTAAGATTGTTCCTTACCGCGCATTATATATGGTTATCGCATTAATTTTTATCAGTATGATTTTTACTTCTTTAGCCGGAAAGCGAATGTGGTTCTGTGATGATGGTTTCTTCTTTGGAGATCGTTTCTTTAAATATAAAGATGTAGATCGTCGTGAACCAATTGGTGGCATTGGTTCCCATTCCCTACATCTAGTGATGAAGGATTCCTATTCTATTCAAATTAATAAGAAGATGGACGACAAAATCGATAATGAGATGAAGCTATGGAAAGCTAAAAAGAAAGCGCGTTCAAAATAGCCAATTCACAAACTTTCACATATTTGCGACATAATAGAAATGGAATTCTTTTATACTATAACGATGAGCTAAGAAGGCTCACTTCATAATCAAATTCCCTTTCTTAAAAACTTTCCGGAGAAGCGCCTGTTTATTGTAGCGATAAATAGGCGCTTTTCCTATCATTTAGACTCTTTTTGAATCAGTCCGTAACTCACACACAACTCACACGTAACACACACAAGTATAAAAATAAAATGCCATCAGATCTTGTTGATGGCATCGATCAGTATAGATACGTCTAAATGCGTATATACTTTTTCGGTCAGATCCATAGCACCGGAGTGGCCAAGGATCTTTTTAGTGACCAGTGGATTCGTATCCGCATTGGCCAACAGGGAGGCGCAGGTATGTCTTGTATCATGTGGTGTATGATTCATATCCAGATTCTTCATAACTGGAGTCCATCGTGTACGCCTGTAATTGTCGATCTTGGCACGAGTCGATAAAGTATTGTTGATCAAATACTCCCCATCCTCTTCCATCCTTGCATATACAAAAGGATAGATTTTTTCTGCAATTGGTACAATACGCTCTGCATTTTCAGTCTTTGTACCGTGGATCTCAATGTATCGATCATTCAGATGCACATCCTCTTTCTTGATGATCAGCATCTCGCCAATACGCACACCAGTGTAGATCAACATTAGCACAACCTGCACATCAGCATCGAACTGATTATCCCATAGCCTTTTAATTTCTTCATTTGTAAAGATCGTATGGCCACGCTGATTAGGATTCTTGTTCTTATGTTTTTGGACATTGATCAGCCTTGAATAGTCCTTATCAACGATGTCATAGCGTAAGGCGTATTTATACATGGAATGTATAAGGCTCTTGAATCTTTTTAGAGTCGGTGCGTTCTTTCCAGATTCATCGATAACACGCTGCAAATCTTTTGTTCTCAATTTTGACATCGGTATGTTATAAATTTTTGAACATGTCTTGTAGCAAGCCTTATAGCCGGCAATCGTTGAATCTGACAGTTCCGGGAAATGCTCTTCTGACCATCGCTCCCATACCTGTGAGAAAGTCGTCTTACGTTCGGAAACATCGTAGGGCGAGAGATTATACTCCTCCAACATCTTTATACCCTCTTCATACGTTTTGGCATAGCCGATCACTATTACGTTCTGCACAGCCTTATCACCGATGAGATCCCATCCAATCGTCTTTTTTACAACAAAAGGTCTTCTTCTTTTTCTCTTGTCGATTCTAAATACAGTCCCGTAGCCGTTAGGCAGTTTCATTTTCTTTCTAGGCATAAGTACCCATCCTTTCTTTTTTCTTATATTTTTGGTAAAATGGGTACATAAAAAGTTAAATGATTGAGCGTCATTCTTTTTATGTATCCCGGATGTGCTGGTAACGCATCCAATCAATCCCTTGGTGCTGGTAACACCAAGGGATTTTTTTATTTACTTGTTTACTTTGTGCTACAAATACTTTTCTAAAGATTCGAGTAGTTGCTCTTCCAGGTCATAGATATCGTCAATACTATTGAGCTCATAACGTACTGGATCTTTATTCTCATCAGACAATATGATGTGTTTGTTCTTCGAGTCTAAATTGATTCGACATATCCACTTTCTTGTATTGCCGTCTAACAGTACTCCGAAATAGCTTTCTGTATCTTTATGGGTGATTCTTGATCCAGGTACTTTTTTGCGTAAGATGGCTTTGACTACCGCAAAAGCATTAAGTTCGTCATAAGTAGTATTGATCTTGCTTTTCTTTTCTTCTGTCTCCCCCGGTTGCTCTTCTTGTGCCGTTGCAGTTGTAGCTGTACTTTCTTTTGGGACCTCCTCAGACTCAGACTCAGAACTTAGCAATGTCTCTTTAAATTTGCTGGACATACGATCATTGATAAACTGACTCATGGCACGCTTTACGAGGGGCTGAAAACGCTCGACAACCTTTTGATTTTTGATCCCGTCATAAACTCCTTCATTAAGAATAAAGCGGACGAAGTCTTCTGATGGATTGTCCACGATTTCTTTAAAGGCGGCCTTCAACAGATTCAGGTATTTCAAATCTGATGCTGTGCTCAGAATGGAATCTATATTGATATTGGCTTTAGCAAAATTATTTAGGTACTCGATGGCCTGATCACTCAGATGCTCCATATCTAATGTATAAAATGGCTTGGAGTCCATGACATTTGGTGAGTCAAGATCACTAAAGAATTTATAAATAATGCCGTTTGTCAAAATGGCAAAGCGTGAATTTGTGGTACCGAAATATCTAAATAATTGTGAGTCATGCTTATCTAGTTTTTCAGAACATGCTTTTGCCTCAATCAGAATGATTGGCTGTCCATTCTGTAAGATAGCATAATCTACTTTTTCACCTCTTTTGATTCCGACATCAGCTGTAAATTCTGGGACAAATTCCAAAGGGTTAAAAACATCAAACCCTAGAGCCTGAAAGAAAGGAAGAATAAAGGACTGCTTAGTAGCTTCTTCGGTCTCAATATTATCTTTAAGAGACTTGATCCTTTCGCTCAGCTGATACATTTGTTCTTTTAATTCCATTTCTTATATCCTCCTACCGCAATGCGGTTAAAACCTTAGTCATTAAAATTCTTAATTGATTTTCTATTTAATTGTTTACTCTTTTGTCACGGTCTAATTTTTCTTTCTATCCCGGTTATCTCTTTTGCCTCTTCGATGAGTTGTAAATCTTTTTCGTTTGGCGTGACATTGATCTTTTTCATAAGTCTCAACATACGCTTACTAGCATCATCAATATTGACATATTGACAAAGTGTTTGCCGACATACGGCGATTGCTTTTTCATAGTTTCCCTGTCTCTCGTATAACATAGCCAATCTCCTGTAAGGAGGACAGTTTTGTGGTGGTAAGTAGCCATATTTCATTTCTATTTGAGCGAGATCCATATAGTTCAAAATACCCTGAGTGCACAGATCCTCAACTATTTTGGCTAGCGGCCCCTGATAGTCTTTTTTGTTATAAAGCTCAGACCAGCATTTCTCTAATTTCTCTAATAGCTGACTGTATTCAGTTCCGAGATCGCCTATCTCTTTTTGATAGTTCTCAAAATCTGAGGGTATTATTTTGATGTTATGTTTTTTCGCCCACTCGTCAAAGCCAAGCTCATGATTTTCATAGGTATCTATCCATTTTCTGTAGGCTATATCTTCTTTCACCTCACGTGGCTTGTCAGTAATTTCAGTCGTGACTCTCTTGTTGTCTTTGGTTTTTGGTTTAATGTCTGATTTTTGACCTCCGCTAGTTTTATAGATGATTAGCCCAACTATAATCAATCCACCAACGACCCATACAACCGGATTACTCAAAATGGTCAATATAACAGCAAGTATTATTATGATTATTACTACTTCTGCCATAAGCTAACTCCTTACTGTTCCACCGAAAACTTAAATTTATACTTGCCGATTATCCTAAAGCACTCGTTGGCTACATCTACCATAATAGGATCGTATTTATCGTTGGCCGATTCTAGCATGATCATACCGCTAGGTAAGTGACGGTAGATCTTGCAATAAGCAGATTCATTATCGATACAAAAAGCTCCGATTTGTCCACTTTCAAGATGGTTCGTTTTTTCAAACACAAGGATATCCCCATCCTTTATACCTTTTCCAATCATGCTGTCACCGTGGGCTGTATTGGCAAAATACTCAACGCCAAGCCTCAAGTATTTGTCTGGTATTGCGATATAGTCCTCGGGGCGCTCATCAACAAACATGCCCGCACCGCAGGATATACTGTCAAACAACGGTATATTGATCAGACTCGGTACATATCTCATTTCCTTCGGCTCAACAAGGTCAGCTTTTTCGCAACCAAAATAGTTGGCCATCTGCTCGATCTTATCAATACGAGGGTAAGTATTTCCTTTCAGCCAATCCACAAAAGTGGTATAGGGTATATCTAAATCGCTACATACTTCTGTGCGAGTTTTTCCTGATATATCTAAAAAGCGTTGTATGTTTTCTGCCATTACTTCCTTATTACCTAAGTTAGACATGATATCACCTCTTCTCGTGCACCTATATTATATAGGATAACCCGTAAAAAATTCAAGATTTTTGTAACTATTTACGGAAAAACCGTTGACATTACGGTTAAACCGTAGTATTCTTTAGGTACAACGAAAGAGGGTGACACATATGCCGGACAACATCAAAGTTACATTAAAAACTGCAAGAGAATTAAAAAAGCTGAGTCAAGAAGAAGCTGCCGAACAAATCGGGGTTAGTGTAGATACGCTTAGTAATTATGAGCGGGGTAAGACTTTCCCAGATGTAAAAACCTTAAAGCGTATCGAAGAGGTTTACGGAGTTTCTTACAATCAGCTTATTTTTTTAACTTAAAATTACGGTTTAACCGTAAAAAAGGGAGATGGTGATAGAAATGACTAAAAAAGAGAAAGAGCTTGAACACGATCGTCAAACGTTACAGATGATGAGTCGAGTATCCAAGCACGCAGAGGTACAGCAAATCTTAGACAGTCAAGAGACTAAGGACTCATGGCAAATAGCCTTTTACATCATGGCGTTTGCAGCAGGGTGCTTGTGCACAACGGCATTGATGATGGCATTAAACATCGTGCACTAGGAAAGGAGGGGTGACATGGCGAGTGTATATCTGAAACCACCCGAATTTACAGGCGAGGCCGTACCGGTAACCGTAGCTGCAGAAGTGATGGGCAAAGATCCGCAGTTTATACGAATCGCTTTAATCCGAGGTCTATTGCCGATTGGAATGGCGATGAAGATCGACGAGGAAAGTAACCGGTACAACTACTATATCTCGCCCAAACTGTTTTGGGAGTACACGGGATATGTGTATGAGAAGGCATTAAAAAAAGCGCAATCACCGGCAAAAGTAGAGAGCGCTCAATAGTGGATTGTCTTTTTAATCCACTTCTATTTTAACACAAAAGAAGGGAGAAAAACATATGTATCAACTACCGGACAAGCCGAAAGAAAAAAATTTGGATTTTCTGATTAGCTATTATGAAAGATTAAGAGAGTTGTATAACTACGAGTTTGGTTGGAGCTCAATGGACGCTCGAGTGATAGCAGAATCGTTTATTTACAAATCGGGTAATCAAAAAGACAGTTGTTACTGGTATCTGCTGGGCAAGCTATGGGCCTGTCATGACTACCTTGAGGGTGAGGATCAATGACCCTCGATGTATTTAGAGCTAAGCGCCTCTATTTCTCAGCTGAGGCATTTCTCGCCGACAGGGGACGAGAACCTGTTGAGGATGACTGGATCTACAAGGTGGACGGACGGCCGATCGTGCAGTCTAAGACGTATCCCGCGGGAGGCGGAAACGGAACGAGCATAACGCTTGGCCGAATCAAAGGTACGCACTTTTGGGTCTATCCCGAATGGTGCAAGAAAGAAGGAGAAAAGACATGATTGACGATGTACTTGTTGATGTATTAAGACGCACCGGAAAGATGTCGAGAGCGGATCTCGTCAGGGCGCTTAACTTAAACAAAAAGGCCAAGTACCCAGATCGTCAGCTCCGAAACGTCAAGGAACGAGTCAACATCAACAATGATCGGTTTCACGATACATTGATCGTAGGGTTTAGTACAGGCAAAGGTTACAAATTAGCCGATACCGAAGCAGAGTTGACCCACTTTATTCGAGAGACGGCATCACGTATCAAGTCGTTGACCATACAGCTGGTAAAGGCGTGGAGAATGAGAGAGGACATAAGACGAAAGAAAAGAGAGGAAAAAGAATAATGGATCAATTAGTAATTAGAAGAAACAAACGACATGCATCAACGGTAAGAAAGCCGTTAATGATTAGTGTAGACCTGTATGACAGACTAGATGCACTAGTACCGGAAACAGGCTATGTAAAAGGAATTTTAGGAGATATGCTCCTAGAATTCGCATTAGAAAGACTGGTCATTGAAGACTCTAAGGAGGAATAAATAATGGATGTACAAATCAAAATTACAGCCGATGACAAGGCTTTGGAGTTTAGCCGTAACTTGTCAAACTTTTATGCAAATCTCGTAGTATCGGGGTTTGTAGCCGATGAGAAAAAGGAGCATATCGCAAAAGTCGATAAGACAGCCGATGTGGAAAAACCAGAAGATGATCAGGACAGACCGTGGGAAACGATCGAACCGGATCCGATCAAGGTGGACGAGGCACCGAAGGAAGTAGAAAGCCCTAAGGAAGAAATCGAAAAAAAAGAAGGGCCCGCAGTATCGAGTCATCTCACTAAGGAAATGAAAGAGAAAATGAGAGCAAGAGCTAATGCGTATGTACAAAAACACAAGGAGCACGGGATGGCTGAGTTAAAAAAGATACTCGATAAATATGGACTGCCTAAACTGACCGCACCGGGGCTAGAGAAATACTACGATGCTATTTGGGCGGAATTGGAGGTATAGGTCATGGCTAAACAACACGCCTTATTATCGGCGTCAGCATCCAAAATGTGGCTTGAATGTACACCGAGTGCTGTTCTTAATGCCGACAAGCCGGACAAAGAAACTCCCTACTCCAAAGAGGGTACAGAGGCGCATGCCCTAGCCGAAAAGAAGCTGATCAGCTGGATCAAGAACAACCGCAAGAGCAAATTCAAGGCTCCGGACGGAGAAATGAATGAATACACCGACGATTACCGGGATTACGTCATTGAGGTCTTTAACTCAGAAAAGGCAAAGACACCAGATGCCCAACTGCTCATTGAACAAAGACTTGATTTCAGCCGATGGGTACCGGATGGATTTGGTACCGGGGATGCCGTAATCATCGGCGATGATACATGCCACGTAATCGATCTCAAGTACGGACAGGGTGTGACCGTAAAAGCTGAGGGCAATACACAGGCTAGATTATATGCCGCCGGTGCTTTGGACACTTACGGGCTCTTGTATGACTTTGACAAGATCACAGTCCACATCTATCAGCCACGAAAGAACAACATTTCCACTTGCACTTACACAGTTGCAGAGCTGGAAGAATGGCTGGAAAAGGAAGTCGTACCCAAAGCACAGTTAGCCATCAAAGGTGAGGGTTCGCAGAAAGCCGGAGATTGGTGTCAGTTTTGTAAGATCAAGGGCAACTGTTCTGCACAGATGCTGCATGCACTGACCGATCTTATCCAGTCCGGATTTAATACCGACTGCAAGGAGCTGACACAGGAGCAAATAGAAATGGCTCTGCCATTGCTGCCGGGCATCTCCAAGTGGATCAAGAACCTGGAAGAGTATGCACTGGATCAAGCCCTACAGGGTACAAGATACAAGGGATTCAAGCTTGTCGAGGGTAGATCCATCCGCAAAGTTACCGACGAGGCAGGTCTGATCGAGGCGCTGCACAAACTGGATTACAAGGATGATCTGATCATGACCAGGCCTAAACTGGAATCCATCAGCAACCTGGAAAAAGCGATCGGAAAGAAAATGTTTGCCGGTATATCGATGCCGTATATCGATAAACCGAAGGGCAAACCTACACTGGTGCCGGTATCCGATAAGCGTCCGGAATACCGAGATGAAGAAAAAGAAATGAATGAATTTGCAGACGAATTTAAGAAAGAAGGAGATTAAGTATGACAACACAAAGATTAAACACCGAAGTAAAGACAGGAGTAGTAAGACTGGTATATCCACATTTGTTTGAACCACAGTCGTTTGACGACAACGCAGCCAATGCTAAATACAGTGTGATGATTCTGATCCCTAAATCGGATCAGGCTACTGTACAGGCTATTAACCAAGCCTACGAAAACGCCAAACAAAACGGTATTAACCGGTATGGTCAAGGGTTTGCAGCTAAGGCTACTCCATTAAAAAGACCGGTAGGATCTAATCAGGGGTTGATCCATGATGCCGATGAGTGGCCGGACTTCCAAGACAATCCGGATTATCAGGGGCATTACATCATGTCCATTAAAAGTACACAGGCCCCATTGGTTATGGCGACCGAGGCAGGGAAGAAAAAGCTGAATGCCGAAGAGGGAAAGGAACTGTTGTACTCCGGATGCTACGGACGTGTTAAGTTCTCCATCTTCCCTTACAGCAAGGTCGGTACCGGAATTACAAGTGGTCTGTTGACAGTGCTTAAGACAAAAGACGGAGATCCAATCGGTGGCGCAAGAGGAAGTATCAACGACTTCGATGATGAGTTCGAACAGGGCTTAGCAGACCTGTTATAAGTCGATGGCGGAAGTACTTCATATCGACCTGGAGACGTATTCCAGTGTCGATCTGGGTAAGAGCGGTGTCTACAAGTACGCAGAGAGTGAGGACTTTGAAATCCTGCTCTTTGCCTACGCTTTTGGTGACAACCCGGTCAAGGTTATCGACTTAGCCAAAGGTGAGTCCTTATCGGGATATCTTGAGGCTTGTATCCGGGATCCAAGCGTTATCAAGGTTGCGCACAACGCATCCTTTGAGCGTATCTGTCTGAGTCGCTATCTGCTTGGAAGAGGTCAATACCTTGATCCCAAACAATGGCGATGCACCATGATCCACGCTTGTGAGCTTGGGCTGCCGGCTTCTCTTGCCAATTTGGGAAAGGCTTTAAAGCTGGACGAGGACAAACAAAAGATGGATGTCGGTAAGCGACTGATCACGTATTTCTGTAAACCTTGCAAGCCGACCTTGTCCAATGGCGGCAGAACTAGAAATCTACCAATGCATGACATAGACAAGTGGAAGCTGTTCAAAGACTACAACCAAAGAGATGTGGAGACCGAACAGGCTATCTATAAACGCCTGATGAAATACCCTGTTCCACAGTCGGAATGGGAATTGTGGGCGCTGGATCAGTGTATCAATGACTTGGGTATCGGCATCGATGTAGAGATGATGACTGATGTTGTAAATTTCGGCGAGGATCATGAGGCACGCTCAAGAGAGCGATGCCTAGAGCTGACGGGTGGGATCAATATCCACTCGATCATACAACTCAAGCAGTGGATCAGCAACCGAGAAGGACGAGAGATCACGAGCCTTAGAAAAGAGGATGTCGATGATCTGCTTAGCCAGGACATCCAGTCGGAAACCCGTGAGTTGTTGGAACTGCGACAGGAAACCGGGAAGACCTCGGTCAAGAAATATGAGGCTTTCCAGCGAACAGTCTGTCAGGACGGACGGGTACATGGCGCCTTTCAGTTCTACGGCGGTCGCACAGGGCGATGGGCCGGACGATTGGTACAGCCTCAGAACTTCCCGAGAAACGAATTTGACGACATCGAGTTGGCAAGATCCATTGTCAAGAGGAAAGACTGGGGACTGTTAGAAATTCTTTACGGATCGTTAAACTCTGTATTCTCCACTTTGATCCGGACACTGATTGTACCTAGACAAGGATTTAAGTTTGCGGTAGCCGACTACTCAGCTATCGAGGCAAGAGTCATTGCATGGCTGACGGATGAGACGTGGCGACAAGAGGTATTTAAAGATGGCGGGGATATCTACTGCGCCTCAGCAACACAGATGTTCCATGTACCCGTGGAAAAGCACGGGCAGAACAGTCACCTCAGAAAGAAAGGGAAGGTCGCTGAGCTTGCTCTTGGTTATGGCGGCGGTGTATCTGCTCTTGAGGCTATGGGCGGTGCTCGAATGGGACTGACACAAACGGAGATGCAGGACATTGTCAAAAAGTGGCGAGCTGCATCACCTAGGATACGTCAGTTTTGGTATACGCTAGGCGATGCCGTAAAGGCCGCCATCCAGGAGGGTAAGACGGTCCCTCTACCGCACAACATGTATGTGTACTGCGAGGCGGGGTTCCTGTTTATCCAGATACCATCCGGGCGTAAGCTTGCCTATGCACAGCCTAAGGTAGAGCCGGATGGAGAGATCAGTTACTCCGGTATGCTACAGTCCGGTCACAAGTGGACACGGATCAGCTGCTGGGGCGGTAAGTTTACCGAGAACGTGGTACAGGCGATCGCAAGGGATTGTCTAGGAGAAACCCTAAAAGCTTTATCGGTCAATCCAAGACTTTTCCGCATAGTCATGCATGTGCACGATGAGGTGATCGTTGAGGTGCCGGCCGATAAGGCAGAGGAAAGACTAAAAGAGATGGAGGATATCATGGCCCGACCGATAACATGGGCGCCGGGATTGATCCTCACAGCGGACGGCTTTACGTCCGAATACTACAAGAAAGATTAGCGCATGAAATTTTTAAATTTGTAACGGGGGGGTAAAACATGGAAAGAAAATATAACATTGCTACCTGTAAGTCCCGCCGAGATAAGACATATATCAATCAGCAGATGACATGGCCGGAGTTTATCGACAGGGTCAAAGAGACCTATCGGACAAGGGAGACGGTACAGGAATATAAGAGTATGTCCAAGCTCCAACAGGCCGATATCAAGGACGTTGGTGGATTCGTGGCCGGTCAGTTAAAGGATGGCCGTCGAAACAACCTCAGTGTGATGAGTCGATCCATGATCACGCTGGACCTGGACTTTGCACCGGCCGACTTTTGGGACATTGTTGATATGCTCGACAGTATGTGCTGCTGCATGTACTCCACACACAAGCATACACCACAGACTCCCAAGTATCGTCTAATTATACCGGCATCAAGAGATATGACTCCGGACGAGTATGAGGCGGTAGCTCGTAAGATGGCCAGTCGCTATAACATGGACTACTTTGACGACACGACCTATCAGCCGGCCCGTATGATGTTCTGGCCGTCCACATCCAAGGACGGGCAGTATGAGTTCCACCAAATGGACGGTCCACTCTTGGACATTGATAAGGTGCTCGCTGAGTATCCGGATTGGAAGGACATCAGCTTTTGGCCGAGGTCATCAAGAGCCGACAGTATTCGACAGCGATCAGCCAAAAAACAGGGTGATCCGTTGGAAAAGGACGGACTGATTGGAGCTTTCTGTCGGACCTATACCATTCAGGAGGCTATTGAGACCTTTATACCGGACGTCTATACACCGACCAATAAGGCCGACCGATGGACGTATGTAGCCGGATCAACGGCCGGAGGACTTGTAATCTATGATGACAAGTTTGCCTACTCCAATCATGCTACCGATCCATGCAGTGGAAAGCTGTGCAATGCTTTTGACTTGATCCGTATCCATAAGTTCGGTGACCTGGACGTTGACGTACAACAGGGCGCACCAACCGTCAAATATCCGTCATGGACAAGGATGATTGAGTTTTGTGGAGCCGATAAAGCCACGATCCAGGAGATCGGCGAGGAACGACTGCATGAGGCATTAAAAGACTATGCGGACGACTTTGATGCCATCGACACCGAATGGCTTGGACAGTTGGAAACAGATAAGAAAGGCAGTTACAAGGCGACCACGGACAACATCGTCATCATCTTAGAGCATGATCCACGACTCAAAGACAGTATCGGTGGAGTCGATCTGTTTGATCAAAAGCCGGTTAAGTTTGGAGATTTGCCGTGGGCCAAGTTTGATGCTTGTAACCCTACATGGACAGACGATGACGATGCGGGACTTCGATACCTACTAGAAAAAGACTATGGCATCGTTGCCAAAGGCAAGTGTGAGGACGCCCTTAGGTATGTCCACAAAAACCACGCTTTCCACCCGGTCAGAGACTACCTTAACAGTTTGACCTGGGATGGAGTGGAGCGGTTGGATAGACTCTTTATTGAGTATCTGGGATCGCCGGATACAGAGTACGTAAGACAGGTGACCCGCAAGTCGTTTACCGCTGCGGTGGCCCGTGTTATGGCGCCGGGGTGTAAGTATGACTATATGGTCGTCCTGATCGGTAAGCAGGGCATCGGTAAGAGTCACATACTGTCGGTGATGGGCGGTAAATGGTTCAGTGACTCGATTACCACCGTGTCCGGTAAAGAGGCCTATGAAAGTCTTCACGGGTCGTGGATCGTTGAAATGGCAGAGCTGACGGCAACGAGAAAGTCAGAGATCGAGCAGACAAAGCAGTTTATCTCTAAACGGGAGGACCGCTATCGAAAGGCATACGCCAAGCGGGTGACAGATAACCCAAGGCAGTGTGTCTTCTTCGGTACGACTAATGAGGCTGAATTTTTGAGAGATTACACGGGTAACCGAAGATTTTGGCCGATTGAGACGGATGCAAAAAAGGCAACAAAAAGTATCTTTGATGATCTTACCAACGAGGTACGAGATCAACTGTGGGCCGAGGCTGTTGTGAGATACAAAGCTAAGGAGCCTCTATATCTGCAGGATGAGGTAGCACAGGAGGCGTTAAGAGCTCAGGAGGCCCATACATATAGATCTGTTAAAGAAGACCAGATATACAACTACCTGGAACGCAAGTTGCCGGACAACTGGTATGAGATGTCACAGAGTCAGCGTGTAGTGTGGCTCGATGAGCCTAAAAATGTAGGAACAATGCAACGCGATAGAGTCTGTTTGATGGAGATATGGGTTGAGGTTTTTAACGGAGCACGGGGAAATTTCCCAAATACGGAGCAAAGAGAAATCAATGCCATATTGGATCATCTTGGCTGGGAAAGAACCAAAGGACCTGTTTGGATTGATCAAAAAGTATATCTGAAACAGCGTGCAAGATTACGTCCACACAGGGGTAAAAAAGGCTGAAATCTTTGGAAACAGTCTGGAAACAGTGGAAACAGTGACGAAAAATCGTTGGAAACACTTGGAAACACTTGGAAACAGTCATGGAAACAGTAAATCAAATGACTGTTGCCATGTTTAATAGGCATAAATAAAGGACTTACAAGAGGTTGGAAACAGTGGAAACAGTAAACAGTATAAAAAGGGAAATATATAGATATATAGAGATATATACATATATGTACTCTATATACGCGTTATATATATATACGCGCGTGAGACTGTTTCCACTGTTTCCAAAGGCAAAAAGGAGGTTAAAACGATGTGCTTGAAAAACAAATCGAGAAGTACCTGAAAGAGCGGGTACAGGCCAGAGGGTGGCTGTGTTGGAAACTGGTATCGCCGGGAACGACCGGCGTGCCGGACCGCATCGTGATTGGCAATCGGCAAATTGTCTTTGTCGAGCTAAAAAAGCCGGAGACAGGTCGGGTGTCCAAAGTCCAGCAGTTCCGGTTACACCAATTGCAAGGGCTTGGTCATCGGACAAAGATCATTGATTCCAAAGCAGGTGTTGATAACTTGATCAAGGGACTAACTAAAGGAGTGTATGCAGATGATCTTTAGACCACATCCATATCAAAGAGAGGCCATCCAGTGGGGGCTTGATCATAAAAAATGTGGACTGCTGCTGCCGATGGGAGCCGGCAAGACGGTCTGTACACTGACCATCATTCAAAGGCTGATGTACATCGAGGTATCAAAAGTGTTGATCATCGGCCCTGTTCGAGTCGTACAGTCCACATGGCCGGATGAGATCCGACAGTGGGAGCATACCAAAGATCTAAGTTACACCATTATCGATGGGCCGATGGCCAAAGGGAAAAAGCATGTAGATCTATCTACAGACTTGTATCTCATCGGCAAGGAGAATGTAGCTGACCTGATTGAGACGTATCAGAGAGATTGGCCTTTTGACATGGTGGTCATCGATGAACTGTCCACCTTTAAAAATCCACAGTCCAAACGGTTTAAGGCCCTGCGGAAAATGATGCCTTTAGTTGAGAGATTTATCGGACTGACGGGTACACCGGCGCCCAACGGGTTACCAGACTTGTGGTCACAAATCTATCTGATGGACAGAGGAGAGCGACTAGGTAAGACCTTATCGATCTTCCGGGGGCGGTTTCTAAAGCCCGGACGGAGAAATGGCTATGTCGTGTACGAATGGAACTTGCAGGACGGCGCCGAGGAAGAGATCTACAAACGGATTGGCGATATATGCATGAGTATTAAACAGGGCGACTGTACCAAACTGCCACCACTGACCGTGATCGACTATCCGGTGGATCTCAAAAAGGCCAAGAAAGGCTATGACCAGTTTAAACGAGATAAGTTACTTGAGTTAGGTGACGATGAGGCCATCATCGCTGCCAATGCCGGAGTCCTGTGCGGACAACTGCTGCAGTACGCATCCGGTGAGATCTACCAGGAGTCCGGATCAAGCAAGACCGTCGATATCCACCACCACAAATTGGATGCGCTGGACGATCTGATCGAGTCGGCCAACGGACAGCCGGTCATGATCTTCTACTACTTTAAGCATGAGCTGGAAAGGCTGACCAACCATTTTGTTGAGGCCGGCAAAATGGTAAGGACGGTCAAAGGACCGGAGGATGTACGAGCTTGGAACAACGGAGAGATCGATATCCTACTGCTGCATCCGGCATCCGCAGGCCACGGCTTGAATCTCCAGAAAGGTGGCAACATTGCTATCTGGTACACCCTCCCCAATTGGAATTTGGAGCTGTACCAACAGGCCAATGCTAGAATTTACCGACAGGGCCAACAAAGGGCAGTAACCATCTACCATCTGATGGCCAAGGGTACGATCGATGAGGATATGATCGATGCATTAAATAAAAAAGACGTAACACAAAAGAGGCTGATTGAAGCGTTAAGAAAAGGAGAAACAGAATGACTAATTTAGAGCACTACAAACGTGAGATATCGGATTGTTGGATGGGGTATGTAAAACACAGGGGTCAGGAAAGATATAACGAATACCTAGGTTTGGCTATAATTGACGTCTATATCAAAGATTTAAAAAGATTGGGTCTTGATGAGCCGGCGACTGCTGTAGCGAGTGTGATGCATTGGCTGGTCAGAGAGTATCAAGAGCCTATCAAACTCAAACGGTGGGAAAAAGATTTACTTGATTGTACCTTTAACAAAAGTCTCGATTTCAAAGATTATCGTGATCTATCGGAAATGAAACATAGAGGATATTTTAAGGGAATATTAGATACAGACATGAAATTAGGAGAAATCCTAGAAAACTGTGAGGTCGTCGAATGACCGATGATATCTTGTTCAAGGCGCAAAATTTAAGGAAAGAAATCTTGACTCTTAAATCATTACTGACAGACCTGGATCACTGCAATAAGGCCCATATCCATTTTCTGTTTATAAAGGGACCCTGCGAGAGCGTTTCAAGAGACGAGGAACTTAGCGGGGGTACGATAAAAGCTTTTTATGAGGCAACAAAAAAATTGATTGCCGAAAAAGAAAAGGAGTATGAGAGCCTATGATCTCCAAAGAAGACATACTGTTTATCCTGGCACTTTGGGTCTTGCAGATCTTTTTAATACTTGTTTGTGGTGGTTTAGCTCCACCGATTAAATAGCATTAACCTCGTACCTGGTAAGGACCGGCTTGCGTGATTTCAGTAACCTCCTTCTATTTACTTAAATTTACGGCCAAACCCACAAGTACCAACGATACGCGCATACGCGAGTCGGCCCTTACTGGGTGCGAGGATCAAAAGAAAGGATGCTAAAAAGCATGATAATTTATGGCGTTTATGACATAAAAACGGACCTGCCTCTGTGCATCGGTAACACGCGAGAGTGTTGTGCCTTTTTGGGCATCAAACCGGTATCTTTCCGCTGCATAGTAACGCGTCAAAAAGCGAGAGCAGGTCGTAAATACAAAATAATGAAACTCTTCGAGGAGGACAAATAATGTTAAATCTTAAACACAATTACTTTATCGACAGTGATGGCAACTGCCTCAAGCTCTGTAAGAGGGCCGTAAGGCACGATGACGAGGCAAACACCGATAGAGAGGTAGTAACACTCATCGGCTATCATACGGACCTGTCAACAGCTCTCAAGAGCTACACACGGCATGTTGTCAACGAGCATATCTGTAATAACGATACTACGTTGGACCTTGTCCTGGGTCTGCTAAACGATCTAGATGAGGAGGTGCAGGGTTATGGAGCCTAAGCTAGACATCGGCTTTAAGCCGATCAGCCAATCTTGCCGCAACTTCGGCGATACGGTACTGGTCTCTTGGCGGTTTAAGATCCACGGCCCGTATGAGCTGATCGTATGGTACAAGGCCAAAGAATCAAAGATCCTTACAAGAGGTGATAAGGCTCATCCGTTTGAGGCGCGCTTTGTCAAAAACTCGTTTGACGGCGAGAGCTACACTGAGGTATTTACCAATGGATACTTGGACAATAAAGGCGTGGAGCGGTTGATCCAGGATCTGACTATTAAATTTGCATATGGCGATCAAAGCGCCATGATGCCGGCAGCATAAAAAAGGAGGACTAGAAAATGGGACAAATCGAAATAAGCTTTATCAATAAGGAAACGGGGCTTCCGTATTCTTTGCCGAAGCCACGAAAATTGATCGTCAATGGCCCGGCCACGATTGTGCTTTGGAGCGACGGAACAAAGACAGTCGCAAAATGTAACACGGATGAGCCGTTTGATCCGGAAAAAGGTGCGGCAATTGCTATTGCTAAAAGGTTTATATCGGGCAACAAGCTGCATAGGATGTTTGATGACGCCGGATTTCAGCTGATCGATAATAGCGGGATGAAAAGTTTATTAGTTCAGTGGGCGGAAACTATGACAGCAATCGCAAATGCTTATGGCAGTAGTTCCGGGGGTGACAAAAAATGAGCGGCGGGAAATACAACCCTGCCGTACTCTGGCACAAACTGGGATACAAGAGTAACAAGATCGTCGGCGTTGTCAAAAACTACTTTAAGGATATTGGACATCAGACCATTACCTTTGATATGCAGGGCCGACAGGTCGCTGTTACCGATGAGAGCGCCAACAGCGTGGTATTGAGCGCAAAAGAGATCGAGGCTATTTATTTTACAGCCAAAAGTATGGGGTGGATGAATCATGATTGACATGTTGATTGAGACCATTAAAGGTCTTGGCTTGATAGCCGTAATACTGTTTTTAGCGTTTGTCATTGTCGTGATTATGCAGACTTTGATCCAAACCATAACCAAGGGAGGCCGAAAGAATGAATAAAGGCCATTACCTCGACTGCATCGAGTTGCTTGAGCGTAACAGTCGCAAGTCCTCTTACGTCAAAAACCAGGCGGAGGACTTGAGGCAACTAGTCGATGAGCATTACCAACTCATTGAGCAACATGAGCAGTTGGAGAGAGCGTATTTCGGGCAATAAACTACGATCCGAAATCTACAGGAAACCATAAGTAACATTAGAGGATACAGAGAAAGAAAAGACCGCGATCGTAGGAGGTAACATGACAGACGATAAAGCAAAGTACATACTGCACGAGATCAAGTCTCTGCGGAGATACCAAAAGATCATCCAGGGCATTGATCTCGACCTGAAAAGAGTGCATGAGGAAATCCGGACCATATCGGAGCCCTCATGTCCTCAGGGGCATGGCGACTTACCAAAAGTCCAGAGCCATGCGGATAAGTCATCCTTAGTGCTTGGATTGATGACAGACGAGGCAGAACTTATAAAAGAGCGAGATAAGTTTGTGGATCGCCGGAAAGAGGCCGATGACTACTACACCAAACTCAAACTTGTCTGCACAAGGCAAGAGCTGGACTTTGCCGATGCCTTTTTTCGGGGAGTATCGTACAAGCGTCTGTCCATTGACTATCATTATGAAAATCCTTACGAGAAGGTATTGAATCTTATAAAAAAGAGCGATACATCTAGTAAACTAGGTGTGTCAAGGTGCTATACTGATAGTGTCGAAAAGTAAGGTAAAGAAATCATTTTATGACCCCACAACGTTCCATAAAGTATTTACCGTCTGAAATAAAAAGTAGGGCTCTTCGACACACTTTAAAAAATTGGCCGGCTTATTAGTCGGCCTTTTTTGATGCCAACAGCTGACCGGCGCTTTTTTTTCACTCTCCTATCTTTGGCGACCGAGTCAGCACCAGGCATGACGGAAAGGAGGTAGCCTATGACCGAGAAAATGATGCTGTTTTGCGAGGAATATCTCAAAGACAAAGAGCTCAATGCCAGCGCGGCGTATAAACGTGTTTACAAGACATGCAAGGCAGATATGACGGCGAGATCCAACGCATCCAAGCTGTTAAAAAGACCTGATGTCAGAGAGTACATCCAAAAAAAGCAAGCGGAGATCCATGACGAAAACACAGCAGACATCAAGGAGGTCGAGGAATACCTCACTTCGGTGATGCGTGGTAAGTCGAAATCTGAGGTGCTAAAACTCAATGGCGATGGGTACCAGGTCGTTGTGGAAAAGCACCCGGAAGAAAAAGACCGTATTCGAGCAGCCGAATTACTTGGTAAGCGGTATGGGATGTTTAAAGATGGATTGACTTTGGATGGCGATATGACGCTTAACATCAAGGTGGATTATGGATCTGACGATTAAGGCTAACCGGGTATTTAAAGCACCGGACCAAAGCCAAAAACGATACATCGTTATGAAAGGATCTGCCGGATCGGGTAAATCAGTCGATACCGCTCAGCATTACATCTTACGTCTGATGTCTGATCCGGGACGTAATTTGTTGTGTGTCCGCAAGTCCGATGTAACAAACCGTGACAGTACTTTTGCTGAACTGCAGGGAGCCATCTTTCGGATGTTCGGAGAGCAGTACAAAAAGTACTGGTACATCAATTCAAGCGATATGCGCCTCGAATGTATCGCCAACCACAATCAGATCTTTTTTAGGGGAGTCAATGACGAGAAACAGCGAGAAAAGCTAAAGTCCATCGCCGTAAAGCGAGGCAAGCTAACGGACGTATGGATTGAGGAAGCTACGGAGCTAACACAAAATGATTTTGAAATCATCGACGACCGTTTACGTGGAGAGTTGCCAAAAGGGCAGTTTTATCAAATACGATTGACCTTTAACCCGGTCAGTTCCAGCCATTGGATCAAAAAGCACTTTTTCGATCGTGCGGATCCGGATGTATTTACGCATCACTCAACCTATAAGGACAATCGCTTTATCGATGATGCGTATTACCGACGTATGGAGCGACGTAAAGAGGTTGACCCGGACGGTTACCGCATTTACGGACTTGGCGAGTGGGGCGAGGTTGGAGGACTGATCTTGACCAACTATGTGGTTGAGGACTTTGACACATCTTCGGAGCGTTTTGACTACATGGTCAACTCGCAGGACTTCGGATACAACCATGCCGACTGTATCGGTGAGGTTGGATTTAAGGACGGTGAACTTTACCTGTGCCGAGAAATCTACGAATTTGAAAAAGATACAGGAGAGTTGATTGATCTGGCTAACGAGCGGGGCTTTAACAAGTCTTTGACAATGTGGTGTGACTCTGCTGAGCCGGACCGTATCAAAATGTGGCGCAAGGCAGGGTACAAAGCAAAAGGTGTCAAAAAGGAGCCAAACAGTGTACGGGCTCAAATTGACTACCTTAAGCTGCATAAAATCCACATCCACCACAGCTGTACAAACACGATCAAAGAGATCCGGCAATGGAAATGGAAGAAAAACGAGAAAACTAACGAGTATTTAGATGAGCCTGTCAACTTTTTTGACGATGCAATGGCCATGCTAAGGTACTCGATTGAGGAAGAGAGAAAGCCGAAAGCAAGGCTGAATATATTGACAGGAGGTATTTAGTATGGACAAGCTCAATAGCTACATCCGACCGGATGAGCTCATTACCTTACCGGATGACAAAGAGATGAGCATAGCAGTGCTGCGAGATCTGATTGCTGAACACAAAAAGCTGTGCGTCACGCGTTATGAAACGCTGCGAAAAGCGTACATCGGGGACTATCCAATTTTGCATCAACCCGACAAAGAGAAATACAAACCAGACAACCGAATCGTGGTCAACTTTGCCAAGTATATTGTTGACACCATGATCGGTTTTTTTATTGGTATACCGATCAAGGTCAATTCGCAGGATGAGCGAGTGGCCGAGTACCTAAACTTGCTGGATCAGTACAATGACCAGGACGATAACAACGCCGAGCTGGCAAGAATCTGTAGTATCTACGGCAAAGGCTATGAGGTGTATTACAATGACCAGAGCAGCCAGGTCGCCATCATGTACTTGAATCCGTTAGAGGGGTTTATGGTTTACGATGAGACAGTGCAGCAAAATCCTCGATACTTTGTCAGCTATAAAGTAGATTCTGATGGATTTACTCATGGCGAGGTCAGGGATGCATCCAAGATCTACTTTTTCACAGACAAGGGAAACCTCCATTTTACCGAAGAAAAAGATCACGGTTTCAGTGACATTCCGGCGACGGAGTTTATCGAAAACGAAGAGCGTATGTCGATCTTTGAGCCGTGCTACTCCATGATCAATGCCTATAACAAGGCTATATCGGAAAAGGCCAATGATGTGGACTACTTTGCCGATGCCTATCTCAAAATCCTGGGGCCAAAACTGAGTGAGGGAGAATTGAAAAGTGTGCGAGATCACCGCATCATCAATCTTGAAAAAGACGATCTGTCCGGTGTAGAGGTGGACTTCCTAGACAAGCCAAACGCCGATACGACACAGGAAAACTTGATCAATCGTTTGGAAAGACTGATCTTCCAGAACTCGATGGTCGCTAATATCAACGATGAAAACTTTGGTACGTCAAGCGGTATCGCTCTCAAGTACAAATTACTGTCCATGTCCAACTTGGCCAAAACGAAAGAACGTAAGTTTGTATCCGGCATGAATCGCCGATACAAGGTTATCTTTAGCAACGCCATTAACAACATGGCTGTTGATGACTGGTTAAAGGTTGAGTACAAGTTTACCCAGAACTTCCCGGCCAATCTACAAGAAGAAGCACAGATAGCCCAGCAGTTGAGCGGTATTGTCAGTCAAGAGACACAGTTAAGCGTATTGTCGATTGTGAATGACGTGAAGGCAGAAATGAACAAGATTGAGGCCGAGGCAAACACAGATAAGGTCATCGCTCAGTACTTTGAGCCTACGGATGAACAAGAAAACCATTTGCCGGGGGATGAAGTAGATGCCGAAGAATAGCGAGGACTATTGGAGAGAGCGCGAAGAAGAGCAAAGGAAGCACAACATCACGGACGAAAGAGAGTACAGAAAAAATCTGGAACGGATCTACAAGAATATGCTTTCCGAGGTCAGTGATCAAATCTACTCTTTTTATGCTAAATATGCTAATAAAGAGGGAATCAGCATGGCCGAGGCCAAAAGAAGAGCGAATAAGCTTGATATAGAGGCATACGCTGAGAAAGCTAAGAAGTATGTAAAAGAAAAAGACTTCTCAGATCAGGCTAATGAAGAAATGCGTATCTATAACTTGACCATGAAGGTCAATCGCCTGGAACTTCTAAAAGCGCAGATTGGTCTTGAACTTTGTGCAGGATCTGATGAGATCGAGAAGTTTATGGCCGAGCAATTGGAAGGACGGACGCTGGCTGAGATTGAAAGACAGGCCGGTATCTTAGGTAAGTCTATCCAGAACAATAAGGAGCTTGCCAAAGCAATTGCGAACGCATCTTTTCACAATGCTACATTTAGTGACCGCATATGGGCCGAACAGGCATCTTTAAGGAACCAACTATCTACAATCTTACAAAATGCCCTGATAGCTGGTAGGCATCCTAGAGATTTTATTCCCCAGATCCGTAAGATCTTCGATGTCACAAAAAGCCAGGCTAATCGCTTACTTGTGACCGAGATGGCAAGAGTACAGACAGAGGCGCAGATGCAGTCTTTTAAACGCAACGGGTTTGATGAGTACACCTTTTTAGCGCTAGGAACAGCCTGTGAGGTGTGCCGTAAAATTGACGGGCATCATTTCAAGGTTGAGACAGCTAATGCAGGCGTCAATATGCCACCGATGCATCCGCATTGTCGATGTAGCACGTCAGCTTATATGGACGATGACGATTACAATGAGTGGCTAGATAGCTATTCTGCGCACCATCTTAATTTTCAGGATTGGAAAGATGCAAATCGATCGTCATTATTACGTATAGAGAATAACGCAGTCTATCATAATGGTTTTGGAATCACCTTAAGAGATAAGTACACCAACGATGAATTTAAAATTAAAGTTTTGCGGAGCCATGAAGAGTTCGCAAAAAAAGGTTGGCAATCCACCGAACATTTTAACAAGCAGTTGTTGGGACGTTTAAATAGTGGTAGGATTAAATCGAAGGATGACATATTTGACACGCTCTCTAAGCCGGTAAACTATATCGATTTAGAGACCCATAGATATGTTAAGTTTTATAACAATATTGGTATTGTCATTGACGATATCAACGGCTATCTAACAACGATAGTACCTCGAAAAACGATTAAGAAAGATTGGGTGAAGAAGTTATGACAGAGCAATTTAGAAATTTTTTAGACACAACAAATAAGTTTTTGCATGCCGATAATTTTGACGCACTTGGTTATTGCGATTATGTTGATCAATTTTGGGTGGATCATGAGGAAGATTTGGAATACTCTGCTGATCCCAATGATCGAAATGACGAGAATACTATTGTGTCACGAATATGGGAGCTTGCGGATCGATACGATGCGTGCGATGCAATAGTACAGCATGACCCGTATTGTATAAATGCCGCTAATCTAAAAAAGCAGTTAAAAGAAATTATTAAAAGTGTTTAGATTTTAATAGCCGCCGTAAGGGTGGCTTTTTTTATGCCCAAATGGAGGTGAGCGGTTATGATCCACATTAGCATCCATCAGACCGATGAGGATTGCGAGATCACGATAGATGGCCACGCTCAATACGCAGAGCCAGGAAAGGACATTGTTTGCAGCGCGATATCTACTTTGTTTGACACACTGATGAGTGCTTTACAGCTATCCTCTGCTGAGGTGTATGAGTACGAGAATCCAGCAAAGGCTAGGATAAAGCGTGTCGATGGGTGGGCCGGTAGCTCGATCGATATTTTCCGTATCGGTGTGAGAGGTGTGGAAGCTCAATACCCAGATTACGTGTCAGTATCGGACTGGTAAGGAATTTTTAACAATGCGCAGTCATAAATGGGCCGAGAGTGTCCAAAAAGTATTTTTTGATCGAGATAAACAATGCAGGACGGAAGTGAGAGTATGTACCTGCATTTTTTGTGGCAAAAAGAAAAAGGAGTTGATCAGGGTGAAAGATCCACCTTACCGGAAACTACCGAAATTTATAAAACACGACCTGAGCGATATGTAGCCGGGTCTTTTTTTTATGTCCAGACGTGGACAGACTATAAAAGCTACGTGGTGACCTTAAGCTTGAGGTCCTTAATATCAAGCCCGTGTCGCATCTATTCACGACCATAAACAAGGAGGATAAAAACATGAAATCTACGAATAGAACCAAATTTTACAATTTTGCTTTGCGCAGACCTTTTAATCTGCAGCGATTCGCCGACGAGGGAGATGCAGGTTCCGACGGAACTCTAGACAACGGTGATCCAAACGACGGTGCCCCGGAAGATGGACAAGCAGATCCGGCAGAAGACAGCAAAACCCCAAAATACACAGAGGAAGATATGCAGAGGGCCTTGCGACGTAAAGCCGCCGAAGTCAACAAAAAGCGTGACAAAGAGGAAAAAGAAAAAAGTGAGGCTGAACGTCTGCGAACTATGTCCGACGAGGAAAAACGAGCTCATGAATTTAAGGAAATGCAGAAAGAACTTGCGGCTCTCAAAAATGAGAGAGCGCTTGGTGAAATGGCTAAAACTGCAAGGGGCTTATTAGCCGACAGACACATCAATGTTAGTGATGATCTGATCAAGAACCTAATCAGCACCGATGCCGAAGCTACTAAAAATGCGGTGGATTCCTTTGCAGCAGCTTTCGAGAAAGCAGTACAGGATGCCGTTGCTGAGCGCCTAAAGGGTAAAGCCCCAACTGCTGGAAGCACGAATAAGAAAATCACAAAAGAGGAAATTCTTGCTGTTAAAGACAGACGTGAACGTCAACGCTTAATCAACGAAAATATGGATCTATTCAAAACACAACAATAGGAGGAAAAGAAAATGAGATATTTAAAACGACAATTACGTAAATTTAATTTGCAGCGCTTTGCTGCGCCGACCAACACAATCATTACTACGGATTTGGAGCCGGCTATTTCCATCGATTTTGCAAGCCGTTTGGCATCTAACATTACAGAATTGCAGCAAGTCTTAGGAATCACAGAAATGATTCCAATGGCAAACGGAACATCCATCAAGATCTATAAGATGACACAGGAAAGTACTCCTGCACAGGTAGCCGAAGGCGAAACAATCAATCTGACTAAGATCAATCAGAAAGTTGCTAAAACAATCGACCTTACTTTGAAGAAATTCCGTAAGGCCACAACTGCCGAGGCTATTCAGCGTTCTGGTCGTTCCTTGGCAGTTAACAAAACGGATGAAAAACTGTTGTCCGGTATTCAGGGCGGAATCAAGAAAGACTTCTACGATCTGTTAACTACTGGTACAGGTACGGCATCTGGTACTAACTTGCAGACTACATTAAGTGCTGCTTGGGGAGCCTTGAAAAAATTCTATGTAGATCAGGACGCTACACCGATTTATTTCGTATCCAGCGATGATGTGGCTGATTACTTAGGTACGGCTCCAATCACTTTGCAGACTGCTTTTGGTATGTCTTATATCGAGGATTTCTTAGGATTGGGTACTGTAGTCGTTACGCCATCTTTGACAAAAGGTAAACTGATCGCAACTGCAAAAGAAAACTTAAACGGTGCTTACGTACCTGCATCTTCCGGTGATGTTGCACAGTCTTTCAACTTGACCGGTGATTCTACTGGCATGGTCGGTATGACGCACTATGTAGTAGGTTCTAATGCCACTGTTGAGACATTGGCCATGACCGGTGTTGTATTCTTCCCAGAATTACTGGATGGCGTTATCGTAGGTACAATCTCGGGGGAATAATTGGGTCTGACGTATTAACGATCCCGACTCAGGGTCAGGCCCTATATGGCAAGCGAGTAAGCTCGCTGATCGGGGAAGATGTTAAGGTGCTTGCTGATGGTACGGTAACCGGTACCTTAAAGCATGTTACCGATTATACACAGTTCAACGAGGTCGTACCGGCCGAACAGGAAGGCTATTTCTTCCCGTTCAAGCTCACGAAGACCGGTACTAAAATGACCTTTAAGAAAAATGGCGAAGAATCGAAAAAAGACATCGCATGGGAAGCCATGAACGTCTTTAGAGTTACTAAAACCGACACCTTTGAGGTCATCGTTGATGGTGAGTCTGTTGTAACCTTTAACTTTGCCAAAGCCACGTTTGCCGAGTAAGGAGTGATATCGTATGGCGGTAATTGGCGATATTAAATCCATGCTTGGGTTGACTGGGGACTCCACTCAGTTGAGTACGATCATTGCACTTACAGAGAGCCGTTTAAAGGTTCTCTTGGGCGTTGATGTTGTGCCACAAGAGTTAGAGTATATCGAGGTCGAGATTGCCGTCAGACGGTACAACCGTATCGGCTCAGAGGGCGCTACCTCACACTCTGTAGAGGGAGAGTCATGGTCTTTTAAGGACAATGACTTTGCTGATTTTGCTGACGACATCCAGGCATGGCGAGACAAGCAAATTGACGAGTCAAAAGGCAGGATACGCTTTTTATGAGATACGATACACCCATCTTTTTTAGAACTGTAACACCTGGTGACTATGACGAGTCAACGGGCAATTATGGCGATGACGAAGTATCCGAAACAAAGGCTATGGCCTCTGTCATGGACACGCAGACAGAAACCATGAAGCTTGTTTACGGCGATATCCGGCAAGGATCTCTGACCTTGACGATTCAAAACCACTATGATAAGACCTTTGACAATATCCGTATTGGCGACAAGGTCTATCGGGTGGATCGTACAAGACGATTGCGAGTCAAACAGTCATTTATTGTATCGGAGGTACAATGATGGCAAAAGGGATCTCATTAGTGGGTATGGAAAAGCTGACGGCCAAGATCCAGGACAACATGAAAAAAGAAGCCGTTAAGACGGTGATCAAGAAAAATGGATCTCGTCTGCAACAGAGTGCTCAGGAAAAAGCACCTGTTGATACAGGTGTCTTGAAGAGAAGTATCATGCTTGAAATCAAAGATTCCGGATTAACAGCTGAGAGCGAAGCAACGGTAAACTATGCCGGTTATGTAGAGTACGGTACGCGCTTTATGGAAGCACAACCTTATATGAGACCCGCTCTGCAAGAAGTCGGTAAGAAATTTAAATCCGATATGGAAAAGTTGGTGAAATGATGGACCCACAACAGGAACTGTTCTCGGCCTTGTTGGTCGAATTAAAAAAACTAGGGTATGACGTTTATGACGGTGCGTTGCCGCCAAAAGATACGCCATACCCTTTTATATATTTGGCGGATAACCAGATCACTGATGATTTTGGTTATAAAAATGCGATATTGGCCGATGTCAGTCAGACGATACACGTTTGGCATAACAACATCCGTCAACGGGGTACAGTATCCAAGATGTTGCTTGATATAAAACGAGTAGCGTTTAAGATCACAAAGACAAAATCCTATAAATGGAATTTGAACTATAGTGATCAGCGAATCTTAAATGACGATACGACAGAGACTCCTTTATTGCATGGTGTTATTGATTTTAGTTTTAAACTTACAGGTTTCTAAGGAGGAACGAAAATGAAGAAGTTAGATTTTAAAGCCTTGAAATTGCGTCCTTTTGATCTGCAGCGTTTTGCAGAAACACTTGAAGCAGTGCAGGGTAAGAGAATCATCTATTTATACAGGATGCTAGCCGATGCGGAGACCACGGATGCAAAATCTATTGCTTTCTCGACGGAAAATGAGAACAGCTTATCCAGAGATGCGGACATTACGCAGACCAAAAGCGGACCTATCCGTACACCGGGAGCCGTTGAAACGGAGATTTCCCTAACATCGATCATGGCCAAAGGAGACGACATGATCGATAAGATCAAAAAGGCCGTAATCGATGGCAGTGTAGTAGAGTTGTGGGAAGTTAACCTTGACGAAGAAGGATCTTCGGACGATGTCGGTAAATTCAAAGCCACGTATTATCAAGGATTTGTTACGGAGTTAACTCTTAGCACAAGTGCAGAGGACGCCACAGAAATCAGTATGACTTATGGTCCTAATGGAACAGGTGCTACTGGGTACGCTACGGTAACAGATGAGCAGCAAGAGTTGGCATCTTACGTATTTAAAGATACAGCTAGAGAAGGTGCATAAATAGTATAAGCAGGGCCTGAAAAGGCCCCTTATTTTTGTATAGGAGGAAAGAATCATGCAAACGATGGAATTAACGATTAAGGATAAAGTTTACAGCTTTAAAGCTGGTATTGGCTTTATGACCAAGGCCAATAAAACTCAATTTATGGTCAATGAAGGAATCCGGGTAGACGTAGGTCTGCAGTTAATGGTGGGAGGCATCATGGACGGTGATGTGCTCGCTTTACGAGATGCATTGGTGTTGATGGCAGACGGCAATCCGAAAGCGACAGAAAGTATCATCAATGGCTATTTGGAAGATGAAAGCACAGACATCGATGCCTTATTTGAACAGGTGGTTGATTTTTTCAAGACGTCGAACTGTACAAAGAAGACAGTTCACAAGCTGGAAGAAGAAAAAGCAAAACGAGAAGGGAAAAACCAGTAGACTGGAACGCCTTATACGAAGAGATTGCACTCAATTGTTTTCGGTATCTAGGTTTTACTAGTCTCGACCAAGTGGATAATTTGACGTTAAAAGAGTATCGACTACTCATGAAGTCAGTCGAATTAGCTCAGATTGACAAAGAGAGATGGGCGCATTGGCAAGCTTTTCTTAATTTCGCTGTCAAGGCTGAAAAAGGAAAGGGCAAACGGGCAAGACCGAGATACAAAAACTTTGAGGATTTCTTTAACTACAAAAAAGAAATTAAAAGGGTTCTTAACGAAGGTAAGTCTGAAAAAGATGAACCTACTACAATTACTCGTTTGCGTGATTACTACGTAAATAAAAAACAGGAGGTATAACAAATGGATAGTTACACAGTCAAGGCCATATTATCCGCAGTCGATAAAGGCTTTACCTCCACGATGAAACAGGCCGAGCAAACATGTCAAAGCCTGTCAGATCGAGTAAAAAGCGGCTTGGGATTTGGTGTCCTTACGGGTATCGGGTCTCAAGCTTTTTCTTCGCTCACAAATGGTTTTAGCAATCTTATCGGAGAGATGAATGCCTCCAATGTATCCTGGAAGGTTTTCCAGGGCAACATGGAGATGTTGGGAAAGAGCTCAGGCGATATTGCCAGCATACAGGCTGAATTACAAAAGTTTGCCGAGCAGTCTATCTATAGCGCTTCGGACATGGCTACTACTTACAGCCAATTGGCCGCGGTAGGAACGAAAAACTGTACACAGCTGGTAAAAGGTTTTGGCGGTCTTGCAGCCGCAGCGGAAAATCCGACACAGGCGATGAAAACTCTTAGCCAGCAGGCCACACAGATGGCGGCCAAGCCGTATGTACAGTGGATGGATTTTAAGCTTATGCTAGAGCAGACGCCAGCAGGTATCGCTGCGGTAGCTAAAGAGATGGGTAAAACCACATCTCAGTTAGTTGCCGATGTCCAGGAAGGAACAGTAAAAACTGAGGATTTCTTCGATGCCATTAGTAAGGTAGGTACCAATGATGCCTTTACTAAACTGGCAACATCCTATAAATCCACAGAGCAGGCAATGGACGGTTTAATGGAAACCATGTCCAATAAGTTACAGCCCGCCTGGAAGGCATTAGATCAGGTAGGCATCGATGCCGTAAGTGGCTTGATTGATTTGCTTGGTCAAGTCGATGTTACAGCTTTGAGCGAGGGCATCATGGGCGTTGTTGAGGATATAAAAGGCGGATTTAACACGCTTAAGACGATCGTTACCAACGCCTGGAATGCATTTAAAGAGACAGGAGCTATCGACTCCGCCAAAGAGGCATTAAATTCGTGCAAAGACGCAATCAATAACGTGGTGACCGCTGTATCAAACAGTGCAATTATAGAGACGTTTGCACATGCCTTTGGTGAGATTGTTGACAAAGTAAGCATCGCAGTCGATAAGATTGCAGATTTTATAGCTGGTTTAGACGAGGGTACGATCAATACTTTTGCCGGTGCGATAGCCGGCCTTTTTACTGCCTATGCAGGATATAAGGTTGTATCGTCGGCCACGTCAAAAATTAAAGATTTTACAAGCAACGCCAAGTCCGCTTTAAAGACTGTCAAAGACCTTTACAAAAAGATAAAAGGCGGTGGAGATCCAGAGGAGCCTTCTCAGACACCTAAAATTGATCCGGTCGAAACAAAAAATTTAAAAAATGTATCGAGCGAGATTAAGGCAAAATGGGAAGGTGTTGGTAACGTCATCGAATCCGTCGGCACATCGATAAAAACCGCACTTGAAGGTGTGGGGGACGTATTTAAATCCGTAGGGACTGCCATTGCCGATGCTGCTAAAGGCATTGGCGAAGGTATCAAGTCAGCTTTAGAAGGTGTCGGTACCGTAATTGAATCCATTGGTACAGCTATCAAGTCGGTATTAGAGGGATTAGCGCCAGTGATCGAATCGCTAGGTACCGCCTTAGCTACTCTTGCCAAAGGAATCGGCGAGGGTATCGCTATTGCCTTAAGAGGGTTAGGTAGTGCGTTGGCCATGATTCCACCAACCACATGGCTGGCTATTGGCGCAGCTGCCTTAATGTTTGGCGCTGCACTTGCCTTAGTTGGATCTCAGGGCGAGGGACTGCAGATGGTACTTAATGGCGTAGCTAACGTGATCAGTTCGGTAGCGCCGATCGTACAGATTGTAGTCAACGGTATCGTCAGCGCACTGAGCTTACTGCCGGGCATTTTCGAATCTGTCGGTACTGCTATCGAGACAGCCTGTTCAGGCATCTCTGAGGTAGTTACATCTTTAGGTACGGCCGTCAGTGACGTTGTAACAAGCGTAACAGACGGTATGTCCAAGATTATTGACTCTATTGGTAATGCAATCAGTGGTGTACTTGACTCCTTGGCCAACATCATCGACTCGATTGGTGAGGCAGCACTTAACGCTGGAAAAGGCTTTAATGAGCTGTCAAAAGGTCTGGAACGTATCACTAAATTAAACTTGTTCGATATGGCCGCCTCAATGGCTGCTGTCATCGCATCGTTGGCCGGTGTTACGGCTATGTCCGGTGGATTGGCTGAGGCCGGAACCGGAATGAAACAATTTGCCGATGGGATCAAACAGGTCAGTAAAAACGGTACTGTGGCAGCTACCGCCTTGACAACGATCAATGCAGCGGTCACTCCGTTATCTACAACCTTACCGCAGTTGGGTCCTCAACTGACTACCGTCAGTGAGCAGATCAGGACATTTGCGGATAATGCTATGACGGCATTTACGACCCTGGCTGCATCCACAGTGAGCGCCATGACGTTTACCATGACAATGGCTATGTTAAACGCCTCTGTGCAACAGGCTACGGCCGTGTTTACGGGCTACATGCTTGTAATCACAGGAGCGGTGGCTGCGTTTGCCGGTCTTGCGTCCGGTGCACAGTCGGCGCAGTCTGCTATCAGTGGATTGACGAGTGTAGCAAGCTCTGTCGGCTCCGCATTGAGCTCTCTTGGCGCAGTAGGCAGTGCTGCCATGCAATCACTCGTGTCATCCTTTAGAGAGGCACAGGGCGAGGCTGAGAGCGCCGGTAAAGCGATCGGTACAAACTTTACCAAGAGTGTACAGTCCGGTTTAAGGCAGTTGCCAAGCATCGCACAAAGCGCCGTAAGCTCTATGATCAGTGTCCTCAACAGCGCACAGTCCGCGGCCTATACATCCGGTGCTTATATCGGTATTGGGTTGGCCAATGGTATGCGATCTCAATTAGGTACAGTTCGAGCTGTAGCTGCACAGTTAGCCGCTGCTGCGGATGCGGCTATCCAGGCTAAGGCACGTATCGGCTCACCATCCAAAGTCATGGCTAAAAACGGTATGTGGATCGGTCAAGGTTTGGTCAATGGTATCGAGGGCATGTACAGTAAGGTGCATAAAGCAGCCTACGGTCTGTTTGACATACCGCAGTTGTCCAATCCTAAGATGGCCTTTGCCGGTATCAACGCCTCATTGAGTGACGATTACAGTTACTACCATGATGTGCATTACACCATCGAGGTACCACTGGATGTCAACGGACGTGAGTTTGCTAAAGCCACATATGATGACTTTGATAAAGAGGGCTCCGCAAGAGCCAAGATAAAAGATCGTATAAAGGGGGTTAGATAGTCATGTACAACTTTGTAGATACCACTACGGGGCCGACCGGCGGTAAGGCACTACCGGCCGAGGCCATGAAGTATAACGGTGTGTATTTAGAGGACGAGATCCCTGGCTATCGAACACTCTATGTATCAGGACGTGAACTGATGGAATCAGAAGCCCAGGAAAAGGAAATAACGGGAATCGATGGGTCTGTCTATTATGGCAAGACCTATCCACCCCGCACTATAACGATCGGCTACCAGCTGATCGCAAAAGACAATGCAGCTTTTAGATCCGCTTTTAATAAGATGAATCAGATCCTGTCGGCCGAACAGGTGCAGATCATTTTTGCGGACGAAACGGACAAGTACTTTATCGGTACCAAGGTGGGGAATGAAACTCCCGATCCGGGAGCCAATGCCATTGTCAGTGAATTTGAGATCTATTGTCCAGATCCTCGAAAATATGCCACGACTTTAAAAGAGTTTAGGGCTACCCGTAATGATGAGGGCATCTTGGAGGTGACCATTGATAATGATGGCTCTATGCCGGCCTGTATCGATTATGAGATCATCAACCGGCAGGACAACGGTTACATCGGCATTGTCGCCGAGTCGGGAGTCATGGAATTTGGTAAACGGGAAGAAGTCGATGGGGAAACATATAAGCAAAATGAGACATTACTACATCTCTCTGATTTTATCTCTGCACCCGATGACGTTGGTGGTCATGATGCCATGCACCCGTTGTATGGTACGGATGGTACGTTGACCACTAAGACATGGTTTGGTACGCAGTTTTTAACACTTGGTACACCAGGCACAATCAAGGGCGATGCAAACGGTGGCTTGCGTACGGTCACTATACCGGTTGACTCCGAGGGAGAGGCGGGATGTAAAAACTTTTATGCTTATTTCCATCTGATTTTTTATGCCGGTCTTATGGGTCAAACCGGAGAGATGTCCATCAGTTTTTTAACCGAGGATGACGAGCTCATCTGTGGGGTTAACTGGCACAAAGGCGACATCTCCGGTAATACGGCCTACTATGATTTGGTTGTCCACAATCCGGATGCCAAGCCAACAGATAAGATGGCCGGTAAGGTGGTCAAAATGTATGAGTACACCACAAGCCACTTGCAAAATCAAAACCCCTGGTATTGGGATTGGGGTCACTGCGATATCAAAAAAGAGGGGTCAAAAATCCAATTTTTCTATTGGGGCGGATACCCGGCGTATAACGTCCCGGAAGTGGAAAACATGGTTTGTAAAAAGATTCAAATTGCATGCAAACAGTGGGGCACCCGTAGTGGCAGCCAACTGTTGACCTACTTTGGATTTGATGTCTTTAACTTCCAAAAATTAAATGTCGAAAAGTGGAGAGACGTACCGAACCGATACGCGGCGGGATCAACGGTCACGATCGATGGCGAATACGCCAAGATCTACGTGAACAATATGCCAAAGCAGGAAGATGAGATCGTAGGCACCCAGTACTTTAAAGCGCCACCCGGTGAGTCCAAAGTGCGCTTTTATATGTCGTCTTGGGTGACACAAGATCCAACCATCACGGTACGCATCAGGGAGGCCTGGCTATAATGGAAAATGTACGAATTGCTATATTGAGCGCAGATGATACCGTCTGCGCTTTTTTAGATAACAGTGTGGATAAATGTGCCCCATACTGGGACGATGTACTGCATACCTATTTACAGGGCTCCCAGTACACCTTTGAGCTGCGCACTTTAGCGGATCATGAGGACGCACAGTTTATCGTTGAGGGTAATCACTGCTCATTTAGATATAAAAACCATGATTACTACTGCACGATCGTGCACGTGGAAAAGTCGGAGCATGAGATCTATATGCAGGCATATGGCCTGACCCTAGAGCTCACCAATGAGACAGTTGATGCCTATACCGGTACGTCATTAGGCATTGTCGACTATATCAAGGCATATCAGTTTGAAAACACCTTTACGATCGGCGTTAACGAGGTATCGGATAAACGTATCAGTCATGAGTGGACGGGGCAAGAAACGATCCTTGCCAGATTGTTTAGTACGGCCAATGTCTTTGACGCCGAACTAGAGTTTATCACTGAACTGAATGACGACTACAGCCTTAAGCAGATCACACTCAACATCTACCGTAAGCACTCTGATGACTACCAGGGTATCGGTGAGGACAAGAGCGGTACGATCATCCGTTATGGACAGGGCATCGAGGGTATTACCAAAACATCCGATATCACAGAGCTCTACACGGCCATAAGGCCAACTGGTACCGATGGTCTGACCTTGACAAGCTTAGGCGATAAAAAAGAGTATGACGCAGACGGAAATCTTGAATTTTGGCATGAGGCCAACGGTCGAGACATACGAGCCATGCAGTCCAGAGAGCGTTTTCCAAGCCTTGCGATGGGCGCCGATAACGACCGATGGATCGCTTACATGTGGTCTTACGAAACGGATAACGTCAATATGCTCTATGGCCAGGCGTTGGCAGAGTTGCGCAAGAATTGTGTGCCGAAGAACTCATACGATGTACAGGGTTACATCGACGGCAATATCGGTGATACTTACACCATCGAAGATGCGGAATTTAAACCAGTCTTATATCTGCAAGCTCGTATTGTGGAGCAACAGATCTGCTTTACGGATCGTACCAAATGCTCAACGGTACTCGATAACTTTACCGAGATCGAGAGTCAGATCAGTGGCGATTTGTTGACACAGATGCAAGAGATGATCAACGCAAATAAAACCTATCAATTGGTTGTGTCATCGAGTAATGGTCTGATCTTGCCGGAGGGTGTAGATCATACCGTATTGACCGCATATGTCCGTGATAAGTCACAGGACGTAACAGGTAACTTTACCGTCAATTGGTACAAAAACAGTGCCTTAGTTTACACAGGCACGTCACTCAGCGTATCTCGTGAGAGCTTAAATCCAAGTGCTGTATATAGGATCGTAGCGGTCGATGCCAATGGCCAAACACGAGCCATGACGGAGATCACGCTTGCTGCCGTGACCGATGGCGAGTCTATAACGATAACTAACCAGGTCATCACGTACCAAGTGTCCGATAGTGGCACCGCTATACCAACCGGTGAGTGGTTGACAGAGATCCCGGAGGTGCAGCCGGGTGAGTACCTATGGGTACGTACTGTAATCACCTACAGTGACGGTACGAGTGTGACGCAACACTCTGTATCCCGTAATGGGGTGGATGGCTCTGACGGACAGAATGGTACAAGTGTAACGATCATATCTCAATCGGTGGTCTATCAAGCACATACCTCTGGTGTTGTGGTACCAACCGGTCAATGGTCCGATACGGTGCCTAATGTAGCGCCTGGTATGTTTTTATGGACTCGTACCACAGTAACCTATAGCGATGGCGAGCAGACCGTAGCCTACAGCGTGTCCCGCAGTGGGGCAGACGGACAGGATGGGCGCACATCGTATTTCCACGTCAAATACTCTCCGGTCGAGAATCCGGCTGCATCACAAATGACGGAGCTACCGGATAAGTACATCGGTACGTATGTGGATTTCGTAGAACATGACAGTGACGATCCTGCCGACTACACTTGGTCAAAATTCGAGGGCTCGGACGGTGCTAACGGCACTCCTGGTACTAACGGCGAGGATGGCAAGACGAGCTATCTGCATATTGCCTACGCTACCAGTGCCGATGGATCTAGTGGATTTAGTACCACGGATAGCACAAACAAAACCTATATCGGTCAGTACGTGGACTTTGAAGTGGCGGACAGTACGGACCATACCAAGTACTCCTGGAGCAAGATCAAGGGCGACAAGGGGGATACAGGAGCAGATGGAGCAGATGGAGCTGACGGCGTGGGTATCCAATCTATCACTGAATACTATGCGGTATCTACATCAAATACAACTGCGCCTACCTCATGGAGTACAGATGTGCCGGCAATGACACCGACTAATAAGTATCTGTGGAATTATGAAAAAATCACATATACCAATAGTCAGTCCAAGGATAGCGCCAAACGTGTGATTGGTGTTTACGGTAACACCGGGGATAAAGGCGAGACCGGTGATACTGGACCAACGGGGCCTGCCGGTAACGGAATCAAGTCGATCACCAATTACTACCTGGCGAGTGCATCCTCAAGTGGTGTCACGACCTCGACATCCGGATGGACGACTACACCACAGACCACGTCAACGTCTAAACGTTATCTGTGGAGCTATGAGCTGATTACCTACACCAATGGATCCTCGACCAAGACCACGCCGGTGATCATCGGTACTCACGGAGCCACCGGGGCGCAGGGAGAACAAGGGATACCGGGAGAAGACGGTAAGGACGGTACATCGATTACAATTACATCAACCTCTGTTACTTACCAGGTATCCACAAGTGGCACTACCGTACCAAGCGGTACATGGTCAACGACCATACCGACTGTAGCGCAAGGACAGTACCTATGGACTCGTACGATTGTCAATTACTCCGACGGTAAATCTACGACATCTTACACCATATCGAGATTTGGAGTGGATGGTGCGGATGCAGATCAACCTTTGCGACTGATCATCGAATCCTCAGCCGGACAGATCTTTAAAAACAGCGGTATCGCAACAACGCTAAAAGCAAGAGTGTATCAAGGCAATGAGGAGCTGACGGAATCAGAGATCACGGCAATCGGAGCGGTTAAGTGGTACCGCAACAATGAGACATCCGCTGTATCCACAGGCATTACACGTGTGATCAGCGAAGGACAAGAAGAAAGCACGGTAACATACCGTGCACAGTTGGAGGCGTGATAGTATGGCAGATTTGAAACCAACAGGACGTAATTTGCTCTTGAATACTAACCAAGGGGTAACGGGGTGGCATTGGAATATCAACGGTGGTACAGGTATCACATTGACCGAAAAGGTTGAGGATGGTGTGAATACAGTTACTATGACCTTGGAATCCATACCTAGTGGATCTTGGAACTTGATTGAGTATCAAAAGATCAAGCTCGCCGGTATATTACCGGGTAAGCCGTATGTCTTGTCTATGGATGTGCGAGACAATAATTATGCTAATGATGGTGACCTAAGAGCGGAAATCAGACAAGCAAACGCTCGGAATCCTATGACTTCTACGGCATCATGCCATTATAAAGCTGATAAAGGAGAATGGGCTCATCTTGAGTTTAAGTTAACGGCCCTCGAAGAGTTGCCGTCTGCTATCGGTAGTCAGATTGTTTATCTAACGGGATGGCGTAAATCAGATGCCTCGTACTCTATTAAAAACATAAAGCTTGAACTTGGCACAGAGGCCACACCGTGGACGCCGGCTCCCGAAGATTCTCTGTCGGGGGGGGGGGACTAATATGATATTAGCCTTTGATGTCATTACCCTTGCTAC
>ULRP01021145.1_pt1 | contig 37846 bp, 34 predicted proteins | sample 1955521 | NCBI WGS metagenome assembly ULRP01 (sample SAMEA4835685, study PRJEB28245) | human gut metagenome | biome: gut microbiome; material: fecal sample | place: Denmark | collected 2008
TCGTCACAATTCAGCTGAAGCTGGTGCTAAGTTCATCCTTACTGCTACATTCTCAAGTGGTGTGATGATTTATGGTATCTCTTTGCTTTATGCTGCTTGTGGTACTTTGTATTTCGATGACGTTGCAAAGGTTATCTCTGCATCTCCATTGACCATTGCTGGTATGGTATTCTTCTTCAGTGGTTTAGGCTTCAAGATTTCTTTGGTTCCTTTCCACTTCTGGACAGCTGATTCATATCAGGGTGCTCCAACTACAGTTACAGGTTATCTCTCTGTAGTTTCTAAGGGCGCTGCTGCATTTACTCTCTGTGCTATCCTCATGAAGGTATTTGCTCCAATGGTAGAGTACTGGACAGTATTGCTTTACATTGTTATTGTACTTTCTATCACTATCGCCAACCTCTTTGCTATCCGTCAGAGTGACTTGAAGCGTTTCATGGCATTCTCTTCTATCTCTCAGGCAGGTTACATCATGTTGGCTGTGGTTGGTAACTCAGCAATGAGCGTGACTGCTCTGACATACTATGTATTGATTTATGTAGTTGCCAACTTGAGCGTGTTTACCATTATCTCATCTGTTGAGGAGCACAACAATGGTACAGTTATGATGGACAGCTACAACGGTTTGTACAAGACCAATCCACGTTTGGCATTCCTGATGACCTTGGCATTGTTCTCATTGGGTGGTATTCCTCCATTTGCAGGTATGTTCTCAAAGTTCTTCGTGTTTATGGCAGCCGTTCAGGGTGCAGATATTCACACCACTCTTGGAGCATGGGCTTATGGCGTAGTATTCATCGCTTTGGTTAACACCGTATTGAGCTTGTACTACTACTTGCTTATCGTGAAGGCAATGTTTATCAAGCACAGCGACAATCCGCTGCCTACTTTCCAGAGCGCTTGCTCAACAAAGTTGGCGCTTGCTATTTGCACTGTAGGTATCGTAGCATTCGGTATCTGTTCATATGTATTCGATTGGATTTCTGTAGCAGCTAATGCATAACATCATTAAGGTATAGAATTCTTATCAAGAAGAAAATACAGATTTAATATAAAAAAGGATGGGGCTCCATGATAGAGTCTCATCCTTTTTTTGTATTTTTGCACCATGAAAAAGATTTTTAGATCATTACTATATATTATCATGATGCTGGGGTTGGCATTACTTCCCGACCTCTGGCTGTGGTTTGATGCTGTTTCTACTTGGCCTTTAGCTTTGGCAATAGCATGGTGGATACCATCAGCTTTGCTTCTTCTGGCAGAAACAGGACTGCAATTTGGCGTATATCATAGACTTTCAGTAAGGGTGCTTTTTACGATGATTCTTTTTTCTGTGATGCCAAAGATTGTTTATATCCTTTTGTCTCTATTTTTGCCTTGGTGGGTAGCCATTCTTCCTGCCTTGTTTATGATAGGGGGATTCATATTTGGTTTCACGAAGGGATGGAGAAAGTTGGAAGTGAAACAGATCACCTATTCGTCACCGGATTTACCTCCCTATTTTGATGGTTATAAGATACTGCATTTCACGGATTTTCATTTGGGTACTTTTCCCAAAGATACGGATTTCGTAGAAAAAGTGGTGGAATGTGCCAATAATGAAGATGTAGAACTGATGGCTTTTACAGGAGATTTAGTCAATAACTCTGCTACAGAAGTCGCTCCATATCTGGAAACATTAAAACAACTTCATGCTCCTGACGGAATCTATTCGGTATGGGGAAATCATGATTATTGTGAGTATGATAACAATCATACCATTGGAGCTTTGAAGCGAAACCGCAAAATGCTTTTCGGATTTCAGAAAGAGTTGGGCTGGACTCAGTTGATGAATGAGCATGTTACCTTATCGCATGGACTGGCAAGTATTGAGATAATTGGAGTAGAGAATGCAGGAAATCCACCTTTCTCTAATCGTGCCAACTTGAAAAAGGCAATGAAAGGAATCGTAGATAAGAAAGCTTTCAAAATACTGTTGACCCACGACCCACATCATTGGCGCAAGGAGGCTCTGAAGGCTGGCATCCATCTTACCCTTTCCGGTCATACTCATGCAGGACAGATTCTTATAGGTAAATTGACACCAGCCCGTCTGGCTTTCAAGGAGTGGGGAGGTATTTTTAGGCGGGGTGCCCAGATGCTCTATGTATCCGCAGGTATCGGTGGTTCTTTCCCTTTCCGTTTGGGAGCATGGCCTGAAATGACCGTCATCACATTGAAAAGAAAGTTATAAAATAGCGATTTCCTTTCAAAAAGTTTATCAATTGTTTGGAAGTTATTTAGAAAAACGTTATTTTTGCATAAGAGTAGAGTTATATCATATAATTCCGTCAATTTAGGAGTTTTTAAAATCAAAGAGAAGATGAAAAGTTTAAAGAATATTGCCCTTGTGGCAATGACATCATTGGTGTTGGCTTCCTGTGGAACCACCCAGCAAGTACCACTGACAGGTCGTACTCATCGTATTTCTGTTTCTGATGAGCAGGTGTTGAGCCTCTCTAATCAGGAATATACAAAGTATATGGCTTCGGCTAAAAAATCCAAGAATGCTACTCAGACAGCTATGGTCAGAAGAGTAGGTCAGAGATTGGCAACTGCCGTAGAAACATATTTGAAGCAGAATGGTTTTGCTAATGACTTGAAGAATTATTCCTGGGAATTTAATCTGGTGCAAGACAATAGTGCCAATGCTTTCTGTATGCCTGGTGGTAAAATCGTAGTTTATGAAGGATTGCTCCCATATACCCAGAACGAGACCTGTCTTGCCATTGTTCTTGGTCATGAAATTGCACATGCTGTGGCTAAACATAGTGCCGAGCAGTTGAGTAAGCAGCAGAATCAGCAGATAGGTACTAATATTTTAGGCAGTGTTCTGAATCAGGCTGTGGGAAGTGGTGTAGGTGATGTGGCCAGTGCTGTTGCCGGTCAGTATTTCTCATTCCGTAACTTAAAGTATTCCCGTGACAATGAGACAGAGGCAGATTATATGGGGCTGATCTTTGCAGCGATGGCTGGTTATGATCCTCAGCAGGCTATTCCTTTCTGGAAGCGTATGTCCAGCGGTTCAAGTTCCAACAAGAGTGATATCTTCAGTGATCACCCTTCTGATGCTAAGCGTATTGCTGCTTTGCAAAAAGAAATGCCTACAGCTTTGCAATATTATAAGGCCGCAACTCCTGCCGTTACTTCTGTTAAGACAGTCAGAGCTTCGCAATTGACAAACCATAGAAAGACTGCAGCGAAGAAGACTACAACAAGAAGACGTTAGACAATATAAAAATACTAACCATTCAAAATCATTGAATCATGATAGACTATATTTCTCAAAATCTTTGGCTTTTCTGGACCATTATTACAGTAGTGTGTCTCATCATGGAACTCTCATCAGGTGATTTCTATGTTACTTGTTTCGCCCTTGGTGCTCTGGTAAGTATCTGCCTGGCAGTGGCAGGTTTGCCTTTCTGGGTGCAGGTTATTGCCTGGGCAGTCTGTTCGGTATTGAGTATTTGGCTCATACGCCCTCATCTGGTTCATGCCATCCATCAAGGAGCTGATGACAGGAAAAGCAATGCTGATGCCCTCTTGGGACAGGTGGGTGAAGTGACGCAGACCATTGTTGCCGGTGATTACGGAAGAGTGAAATTGGATGGTGACGACTGGAAAGCAGAGGCGCCATCTTCATCTGTGAACATCGAAGTGGGAACAAAGGTAAAGATAGTCGGAAGAGAGTCTATTATTCTGGAAGTTGAAAAGCTGTAAAAAGCATTTTTTAGTCAATTTTCATTTATTATTAACTAATCAAAACATACAATTATGAGCATCGGTATCTACGTGTTAATTGTTATTGTGGTTCTTGCACTTATCATCGTCAAGAAGACCATTGTCATCATTCCTCAGAGTGAGACCAAGATTATAGAGCGTCTCGGTCGTTATTATGCGACTTTGAAACCAGGTATCAATATCATCATACCTTTTATCGATCATGCCAAGGATATCGTTTCCCAGCGCAACGGACGTTATTCCTATAGTAATAGCATCGATTTGCGTGAGCAGGTTTATGATTTCGCCCGTCAGAATGTAATCACGAAGGATAATATTCAGATGCAGATTAATGCCCTCTTGTATTTCCAAATTGTAGATCCATTCAAGAGTGTGTATGAAATCAATAATTTGCCAAATGCTATCGAGAAGTTGACACAGACTACACTCCGTAATATTATAGGTGAGATGGAACTTGACCAGACTTTGACATCACGAGATACCATCAATACCAAATTACGTTCTGTATTGGATGATGCTACCAATAAGTGGGGTATCAAGGTAAACCGTGTTGAGCTGCAGGATATTACTCCTCCAGAGAGTGTGCTCGTTGCCATGGAAAAGCAAATGCAGGCAGAACGAAACAAGCGTGCTACCATTCTGACTTCTGAAGGTGAAAAGGAAAAACAGCGTTTGCTTTCTGAAGGTGAGAAGGCTGCTATTGTCAACAAGGCTGAAGCTGCAAAACAGCAGGCTATCCTGAATGCCGAAGGTGAAGCTACTGCACGTATTCGCAAGGCAGAAGCCGAGGCGATTGCTATCCAGAAAATAACTGAGGCAGTAGGGCAGTGTACCAATCCTGCCAACTATCTCTTGGCACAGAAATATATTCAGATGATGCAGGAGGTTGCAGAAGGTAAGAACAATAAGGTGGTTTATTTGCCATACGAGGCCACAAACCTGTTGGGTTCAATTGGTGGAATCAAAGACCTCTTTAAGGGATAAAGCCGAACCTGATGTAGCCCCTTTCCTCAGATAACTTATAATTTTATACTTTATATCAAGTAAACTTTATGAAAAAGATTTGTATTGTAGCAGGAGCAAGACCAAATTTTATCAAGGTAGCTCCACTTATCAGAGCTATCGTATCAGCAAAAAACAGTGGTCATGATATCGGCTATCAACTGGTCTATACAGGAATGGAGGATGATCCTACGTTGGAAAATTCTCTGTTTGAAGACCTGGAGATAGCGAAGCCGGATGTTTATCTGGCTGTGGACTGTGAGAATCTGAATGAACTTACAGGTCATGTCATGGCTAAATTTGAAAAATATCTCCAGGAAAATCCTTCGGATGTGGTTGTCGTGGTGGATGACTTGGCTTCTACTATGGCAGTAGCCATCGTAACTAAGAAACAGGGCATTCAATTAGCCCATATTGCAGCAGGTACCCGCAGTTTCGATATATCGATGCCTAAGGAAATCAATCGTCTTGTCATTGATGGTCTCTCTGACATCCTCTTTACTGCTGGTATTTCAAACAACAGTATTGCCAATAAGGAAGGTGCTGAACTTTCCAAGGTATATATGGTAGGAAATATCCTTATCGATAACATCCGTTTCCTGAAGAACAAGATGTCTCGCCCATCACTGATGGATGAGCATGGATTGGAAGATGGGAAGTATCTTGTTCTGACCATCAACCGAAAAGTTTTGCTTGCCGATAGAGATAAGTTGAATGCCTTACTCTTTGTGATTGATGCGGAGGCGCGAAAGGCTGGTGTCAAGGTGATAGCTCCTTTGAGAGGTAAAGCTTTGGAGGCAGTACTGTCTTTCCAAACCCATCAGGCATTGCATGATCATCATACAGGAATAGAGATTGTTTCTCCACAGGCTTATCTTGATTTCTGTTATCTTACAGCTCATGCTCAGGGTGTTATCAGCGATTCAGGTAATGTGGCAGAAGAGGCTACTTTCAATGGCGTACCTTGTATTACGCTCAATAATTATACAGAGCATATTGAGACGGTAAAAGTGGGAACCAATGAACTGGTAGGAGAAGATGCAGAGATACTTGCTGCCATGTTGCAGAAAATCTTCAAGGGTGAATGGAAGAAGGCTGGTATTCCTGACCGCTGGGATGGTCGTTCTGCAGAACGTATCCTTCAGATCCTTTGTGATTAAGTATAGCGATAAGTTATGTAGGTTTTACATCATTGATTTTCAAACCAATATGAACAAAAAAATAAGAGTGTGATGAAGTTTTCCATCACACTCTTATTTTTTTGTCTTTATAATGAATTTTATATTACTGTTTGGAACGGTTTTCATTCGGGTTCGGATAATTGTATCTATCAAAATAATCCATTCCCTTATTATTATACCATACACCCTCCACATTGATTCCGATGGAGAAATTCTTGTTGACATTGTACTTCACGCCTGCACCTAAGACATTGGCTCCTGGCATTCCCATACCATATCCGAAAGGCATGGTTCCTCCCATTCCCCATAAACCGGGATAATAGCCTAATCCGTAGCCGCCATATCTGCCATAACCATAGGGGCCATATCCAGCATAGCGATTGTAGAAGTTATCATAGTTGTTGCTGATGCTGAGTTGTCCATATACATAAGCTTCCCAATGCTCATTGAATTTATAGCCCATGATGGCATAAAGTCCAACGTCACGATAGCTGTCGCTTCCCCAGAAAGTATTGTTGAAATATCCGCCTCCTGCAATCCAGAGTTTTCCATCTTTAGAGAGAGGAGCCAGATAAGTGGCATTGATATTCTGCGAGAATCCGCCTTTATGAGGCAGGCCTTTTCCGAAAGTTGCAAATGCTGAAGCACCTAAGGAAACATTCAGTCCTTTGTGCAGACCATAGCCATACTCCAATCCCTTGTTATCATCTAAACTGCTTAGAGGAGATAAGTTGGATTTTTCTTCAGAGAAAGATTTCTGTTCTTCATTCCAAGAAGGTGAACTGACTGTATATTTCACGTTCTTCATTGGTTTTCCCTGATAAATCATCTTTTGACCGGCTTGCATGATGGTGTCACCAGGCAATAACCAGTCTGCTCTCGGACTATCTGCGCTGTGTAGTGGACCGAAAGTTAAGGTTTGTGCCTGTGCTTGAGCAATGCAGAAACCAAAGAGTGATATCAGAGTTATGATATATTTCTTCATATTCCGTACTTGTTTTATTCTGCAAACTTACAATTTTTTCTTGTATTTCTATCAGGCTTTAATATAAAACAACAAAAAATAGGCTTGCTTTACTTAAAAAACAAGCCTATTATATAATAATGTAAAAATCAGGAACTTTTCCGGACCTTTACTTTCCGTTTATCAGAAGAATTAGTAAGCGAACAGAGGATAGTCCTTCATTGTCTCATTTACTTTTTCGCGAACTCGTGCGATGACCTTCTCGTCCTCTGGGGCATTCAAGACTTCCTCGATAAGTTCAGCAATCAGGTGCATCATATCTTCCTTAGCGCCACGAGTAGTCATGGCAGCTGTTCCGAGACGGATACCTGATGTCTGGAATGCAGAACGAGAGTCGAATGGAACCATGTTCTTATTGACAGTGATATCTGCTGCAACAAGTGCATTTTCAGCAACTTTACCTGTCAAGTCAGGATACTTAGAGCGCAGATCGACAAGCATAGAGTGGTTGTCTGTACCACCGCTGACAATACCGAATCCACGACCGATGAGGTCTTCTGCAAGTACAGCAGCGTTCTTCTTAACCTGAAGTGCATAATCTTTCCAAGATGGTTGCAGGTTCTCATTGAATGCAACAGCCTTGGCAGCGATGACATGCTCCAAAGGTCCACCTTGCTGTCCTGGGAATACGGCAGAGTTGAGCAACATACTCATCTTCTTCACCTCGCCCTTCTTGGTAGTCAGACCCCAAGGATTATCAAAGTCTTTACCCATCAGGATGATACCACCACGAGGACCACGGAGAGTCTTGTGTGTAGTAGAAGTAACGATGTGGGCATACTTCAATGGATTATCCAACAAACCAGCAGCAATCAAACCTGCAGGGTGAGCCATATCAATCATCAGCAAGGCGCCTACCTCATCAGCAATTTTGCGCATGCGGGCATAATCCCACTCACGGCTATAGGCACTACCGCCACCGATGATCAACTTAGGTTTATGCTCAAGAGCCAATTTCTCCATTTCGTCGTAATCAACTCGGCCTGTCTCTTTGTTGAGGTTGTAACCGATAGGGTTGTAGAGAATACCAGAAGTATTGACGTGGCTACCATGAGAAAGGTGACCGCCGTGGTCGAGATTCAATCCCATGAAAGTATCGCCAGGTTTGAGAACTGCGAGCAAAACGGCTGCATTTGCCTGTGCTCCAGAGTGAGGCTGAACATTTGCATACTCAGCACCGAAGACTTTCTTGACACGCTCGATGGCAAGGTTCTCTACGATATCAACAACTTGGCAACCGCCATAGTAACGTTTGCCAGGGAGACCTTCTGCATACTTGTTGGTCAAGTATGAACCCATAGCTTTCATCACTTCTTCACTTACGAAATTCTCTGAAGCAATCAGCTCCATACCTTTCAACTGACGCTGATGCTCTCTCTCAATCAGGTCGAAAATCTCTTGATCTTTTTCCATTGGCTCTTTTATTGTTAAGTTCTGTATTTATGAATTGCGGATGCAAAAATAAGCATTTTTCTTCAATACTCCAAATAATATGGAAGAAAAAGAAGAAAAATGCTTTCAAATTGTTACTTACAAAGTTCTACCTTGCCTAATTGTTGCTCTTTATCGCAATAGTGGCAGCGGATAATTCCGAGTGTAGCATCTACTGTGTGGAAGATAGTTGCCATTGGCTCATTATTGGTGATACACTTAGGATTGTTGCATTTTACGATGCCTTTGAGTGTGTCAGGAGTCTTCACGGTCTTTTTCTCCACGATTTCATAGTCCTTGATGATACTCAGACCGATGTTAGGAGCAACTACAGAGAGGCGGTTGATTTCCTCATCAGTGAAATACTTGTTGGCAACCTTGATGATTCCCTTTTTGCCGATTTTCTTGGAAGGCAAGTTGTAGCCGATAGTGACAGGAGTGTCCATCTTTTCCAACTGGAGCAGATTGACAACCTGATAGGTCTTCTCGGCTGGTATGTGGTCGATTACGGTACCGTTTTCGATAGCCGCAACTACGAGTTGATTCTTATTGTTTCCCATAATTACATTAATCACTAAACATTAAACATTACTCAATCACGGTCTTATCATTCTTGACGTCATCGAGTGTGATGCCGAGGCAGTGACAGAAGATGGCTTCTCGTGCATAGAGACCATTTTGAGCCTGCTGGATGTAGTATGCATGTGGGTCGTCATCCACATCGTATGCAATTTCATTCACGCGAGGCAGTGGGTGCATGATCTTCATGTTTTCCTTAGCCTTGCTGAGCATTTCGCGTTTGAGGATATATACGTTCTTTACTCTTTCGTATTCCATCAGATCACAGAAACGCTCCTTCTGTACACGTGTCATGTAGAGAATGTCGGCACCAGCGATGACATCCTCGTTGAAATCTTCGTGCTCCACATACTTAATGTTGTGCTGCTGGCAGTACAACTTATATTCCTGTGGCATAGCGAGTTCCTTAGGAGCGATAAAGTGGAATGTAGGATTGAAATGGCGCATGGCCGTGATGAGGGAGTGAACTGTACGTCCGTACTTCAGGTCGCCTACCAGATAAATATTGAGGTTCTCCAAAGTACCTTGTGTTTTGTAGATTGAGTAGAGGTCGAGCAAGCATTGTGATGGGTGCTCGTGGGCTCCGTCTCCGGCATTGACGATTGGCACAGGAGCAACTTCGCTTGCATATATGGCAGCACCTTCGATGAAGTGGCGCATAGCGATGACGTCAGCATAGTTGCTTACCATCAGGATGGTATCCTTGAGAGTCTCACCCTTTGTAGTGCTGGATGTCTTGGCATCAGAGAAACCAATGACACGGGCGCCAAGGCGGTTGGCTGCTGTCTGGAAACTGAGTTGGGTACGAGTGGATGGTTCGAAGAAAAGGGTTGCTACAACCTTTCCCTTCAACAGCTCCCTGTTAGGATGCTTTTCAAACTCTTGTGCCATTTCCAAGAGATACATGAGTTTCTCCTTGGAAAGGTCTGCAATCGTCACAAAATTATGTTTTTCCATTGTAAATTTGATTGAATTGTTTTGAAATCGCCTCCAAAGTTACATATATTTTTTGGTTTTTCATTCATTTCCTCTGAAAGTTTTAGGTTATTTTGCACATCGTCTATCATTGTTATCATGTTTTTCTCTAATTCCTTTTCAAATCTCAAACTTTTTGTCTATCTTTGCACTCACATGACGAATCAAAACATAGCATCATGAAGATGGTGAATATGTTTACCTATTTATATATATAAGAGATAGGAAATATTCGGTAGATATTAACATCATAGAGTACAAGATAACTATGCCAAAAGCAACAGGTTCGATACATTATATAGAACACCGTTCTCCGATGAAAGACGAGACCGGCAAATATTTGATTCATCCTCAGTTCGTTTATAGCGATATTTATGATTTTAAGGATATGACAAAAGGAATGCGGCATCATCACCAGATGACGCCAGCCCAATTTGTGGCAGCCATCGAATCCATCAAGGACGCGACGATGTTGGCTCTCTCCCAAGGTATGGAAGTGAAGATAGGAAATATGCTTGTCATTCGTCCGAAGCTAAAGTTACGGGAACACAAGGATGAAAATGGTAATTATTATCACAAGGTTTATCATGAAGGTGAGCGCATACCTGCCAGTGAGGTAGTATGTTCCGGTTTTGAGGTGCGAACAACCAAGGAGTTTGACAAGGACTTTTTCATTGAGTATGATAGTAAATGCAGCCGTAGTCCTTGGAAAACAAAAGCTTTTGCGCAAGACCCGGAGCAAGAATGGCTGGTTATCACCAGTTATTGCAAGGAACATGGTTTTATAACAGTCAAGAACTTCCGTCTTTTGTTGGGTGTAGCTGACTATCATGCTCGCCAAGTGCTTGATGGTTATTGTGAAGGAGATTTCCCGAAGATGGTTCGCGAGAAGGTGGGTGCCACTTATTTGTATCGTGTAATAGGGGAGTGAAATCATGCGATTGTAGAGTAAAAGGTATCTTATTTAAGAGTAATTGTCTTACTACAGAAAAAGTTACCAATACTTATGGGCTGAAACGTATGCTCCCAACCTTTAGTACATACGTAAAAAGAGTTTTTGACGGTTGTCAAAAACTCTTTGGGCTATTCTCGAAAGCTCTTTTGACGGTAGTGAAAAACTATCAGAACTTTACTTCTTTATGTGTGAATCTCTTCTGCTACGCTTGTGGCATATTGTTAATCTTCTACAGGAAAGCCCCCAATTATAGTAGAAAAACACTATTATTTATGAAAAGAATTCTGAGATTCGAAAGTAAAGAGACTTAAATAGTCTTAAAATTACATGATTGTATTAATATTTTCTATCATTTTTTTATCTTTTCTCAATTAATTTCTTTAATTTTGCAATCGGATTGTATAGCCAGACTGCAATTGTCGTTATAAGACGAGTTCTTAGATGATAACCGAGTCGGCAGCCTACGCCGTGCAGAGTGTGGTGAAGTCAACCATGACATATCTATACAAAAGCGGGCATTGGGTGGGAAGACAATCCAGACATAATGGAAGGCGTTTATCGACGCTGTGTTTAAGACTCTCTGTAAATCTAGCAAGTTCACAGTAATTTTGGTCTTGAGCGTAGTCAACGGTAGATGTCCCGGGTGTGATTATATCAATCCCGTGGAGACCTGTAAGCATGGATTGTACCATTTTGGGTACAGTCTAATCTGTTATATGGGTCTCTTTACGGACATGATTTTCATATCGGCGTGGGCTCTGACGTTGTCTGTTCAACCAAAATAGGCAATTGCTAGAGCCTCAGAGAGTGGAATGGACAACAGGACGATTCCACGCTCTTTTTTTTGTCGCAATTTAACGGATTTCTGTCTAGAAAAAAGTTAGCACCGATATGAAAGTCGATGAATGGACATCGGAAGATGGACACACCCCAGGAGGTGGTGAATTCCCTCCTTGCGCTGGACTTACCTCCAACGCTCTCCCCGAAGCTCAAAGCACTGTATCCGCAGAGAGTTCACAAACAGGGGTGTCCACCAGATATGCCCATATAGTCACTAAGCCTCAGATACAAAAAGAAGAAGATCTTTCTCATTGGTATGCCTTACGTACCACTTATGGCAGAGAGAAAAAGGCATACGACTATTTGACAGCCAAAGGCATCACGGCTTTCTATCCTACCACTAATGTAGTAAAACTTATAAAAGGTAAGCGCAAAGTCGTTACTGAGTCACGTTTACCCAACATCTTCTTCGCCTATGGTACTGAAGAACAACTTAAATCTTTTGTTTACGATAATGTAAATCTCCCCTTTCTCCGTTTTTATTATCGCCACATCCATGTTGGGCGTAGAATCGAGAAGACACCATTGATAGTTCCAGACTATCAGATGGAAAGCCTCAAAATCATCTGTGCAGCCGATGCAGACAACACCATTGTGTCATTAGGTGAAGTTCAAAAATTCGAAAAAGGGCAGTTGGTAAGGATTACTGATGGTGCGTTCAAAGGAGTGATAGGAAGAGTTGCACGGTGGCAAGGACAGCAAAGAGTTGGAGTTGTGGTGGATGATTTGATAACTTTTTGTACTGCTTATGTACCAAGTGCATTTTTAGAAAATATGACTAATTAGAATATGGATATAATTATAGGAAAACAAGGTAATCAGCCTTTTAAGTTAACAGAATCGAGTATCAGCAGACAACATGCTTTGTTTCATTTGGATGAAGCTACAGGAAAAATGACGCTGAAAGATAGTAACTCAACCAATGGTACATGGATATTGGCAAGAGATGGTAAGTTTAAACGTTTGGTAGGTGAAGCTCCTGTAGGGCTAAACACCTTGGTGCGTTTGGGGGCTTCTACAACTTTTAGAGTTAAAGACCTATTGGTGAAACCAGCTGCTAAACCTGTGGCAAGTGAAGAGAAACCTGTTGATATTAGCAAGCTAAGAATGGTATATGAATGTTACAACCAAAATAAGATGAGTTTGGAGTCTAAGACTTCCAATATCATGATGTGGCGTATGGCTTCTTTGTCGTTGGGTGGTATCTTTGCCGTTATGATCTCGCTCATATTACCTAAAGAAGTTGCTGGTAATGAAACTATTAGTGCTATTATTAAAATTTTTGGAAGTATCTTGGCTATAGGTGTCTCATGGTTTGTTGTAGATATGAAAAGCAAGGGACTCATACAGAAGAAAGACCAAAACGAGAGATATTTCAAGAAAAATTATTGCTGTCCTAAATGTGGATTCCATTTCGGATTGAAGCTATATGAGAACATCTTGGCTGAGGGAAAATGTCCTAATACCAGTTGTCGATGTAAGTTTATTGGAAAATAAAAAACAATTATATAAGGATGTCTATGAATAATCTTTCTAATATTCTTAAAAAAGTATTGCTGGTAGGCTTTTTGCTGTTGGGAACGATGGCATATGCTCAGACTACCTATGTTGTTGCTGTGGGTTTGAGTAATTACAAGTATCCAAGTTTGGCTCCTTCATTGCCATGTTCTGTAGGAGATGCCAAGGCAATATCGCATTTCTTCCATGACTACAATGGCAGTAAGGTCTTTATGTTACTGAATGAAAATGCTACCCGAGACCACATCTTGCGAGTATTGAAAGCTCAGTTTGCCAAGTCAACAGTAAATGATGAAATCATTTTTGCTTTCAGTGGGCATGGCGTTCAAGGGGGGCTAACAAGTTACGACATCAAGGATGCTTCTGGTGTTATCTCCTATAACGAGATTCAGAGTATCATGAAGGCGTCTAAGGCTCGTCGTAAGATTATCTTTGCCATGGCATGTTATTCTGGTGGACTTACTTTGAAAAATGGTAATGCCTATAAAAGAAATACAGAGAAAACAAGTGTCATGCTATATACATCAAGCAGATCGTCTGAGGTGTCATGGGAACAGAAGGATATGTACAATTCATACTTCTTCAAGCGTATACTGGAAGCTTTCCGTGGTGCGGCAGATCGTAATGGGGATAGAAAAATCACTGCTAGGGAATTATTCAATTATGTAAATCCAAAAGTGATTGGCGATACCGATGGTTTGCAGCATCCTCAGATGTGGGGTAAGTTTGATGACAGCATGGTTGTCGTTTATGTTAAATAATACATTATATATAAGATGATTATAAAATGTCCTAATTGTGGTCGTCGTTTTGACTTGCAGCGACAACCTCCAACTACTTTCCGTTGTCCTAAATGTTCATTCACAGTACCATTTAGTGTAGTATTGCATAATCAAAAGTCTGAGTCGAAACCTGTTTCTACAAGTACTGATGATATGCCAGTTGCTGGTAACAAAACTTTGGTGGATAGTAATGAAACACAAGTGATAAATGAAAAGCCTACACGTGTTGTCGATAATTTGCAAAATGACAAAACACGTATGGTGGAAGGCTTGAACCAAGATGTCAAAACAAGGCTTGTGCCAGGATTGCAGGACCAACCTCAGAAAAGAGCTGTTTTCCAAATGTCGTACCAAGGAAGAAGCTATGGGGTAATCAACTTGCCTTATGGAAATTTCTATAATTTGGGGAGACAAAGCTCAGACAGTAAGGCTCAAATCAAGTTGACTCCCGATATTTCAATGAGTCGTATTCATGCAGGAATGCGAACAATTCAGACACCACAAGGGCATGTGGTATACCAAATCACATCAGCCAAGAACAGTAATCCTGTGTACGTTAATGGCAATCCGGTGCCACAGGGGAAATCTGTGAATTTGAAAAATGAGGATACACTGAGAATGGGAGAGACAACATTAGTGTTCCGTATCATATAATAGTTTCATAACGAATCTAAACGTATTATGTCACAAAATAAAACAATAGTGCCTGGTGTTGACTACGAGAATTTAGGTAACACCGAATTAGACGACTCCTTATATGGTAGTCTGTATAGCCGTTCTGAGGCAAGTGACAATCGTACTTATATCCCTGATGTGTCAAAACCTTTAGACGGGTTAGGACAGGAAGTAATGCCTCAGCGAGAATCTTCTTTGGGGCAAGCGGAAGAAAATCGGCAAGTTTCCTTACAGAACAGAGTTGTGGTTGGAGTCCTGTTTTCTATCTCACGTGGACTCCTTGGAGAGATATTTCCGCTGTATTTAGGACGAAATGTTATAGGTCAGACTGCTAATTGTGATATTTGCCTCAGGGAAAAATCTGTGTCTTCGGAACATGCCATCCTATATATAAGAAAGGAGGGAAATCCTGCTCAGCTAAATATGACCATAACGGACTATAATTCTACGTATGGTACGACAGTCAATGAAATGGATGCAAGATATGAGACATTGCCAGTCAACGAAAATGATGTGCTGACTATCGGTAAGCATTATCAATTCTTGATAAAGATTTTTGATGTAGAAAAAGCAAGGTTGACTGAGGACATGGGCTTTGAGGAGTTAACGGATAACTCAATGGTTACTGGTTATCCTTATGAGGAAGCAACCAATCAGAATGTTTCCAACGACTTCTATACCCCGACCCAAAACAAAGATAATTCTTCACGAACGGTATTGTATTAACAGAAATATTAAAAGACAATTATGGCAATTATAAAACTACAGGGAGATAGTGAGAAAAAACAAGGCATATATTATGAGTTTGATGATACTTCCACGCCTTTAGGCGAGGGTGGTATGGGCAAGGTGTTTCGTGGAAGACGTATCAATGTCTATACCCATGAAACCAGAGATGTAGCCATCAAGTTTATGTTCTCTGGACTTCCTCAAAATGTCATTCAAAGAGCAGAAGACGAAGCTAACATCAAGTTGCAGCATGAAAATCTTGTGGAGATGATGGGCTTTTTGGCTGTTGATACCAAAATGCCTAATGGGGTGAAGGCTACTCGTTATCATGTAGTCAGTGAACTCTTGATAGGTGTATCCTTGTCTGACTTGATACAAGGTGTCGTTACCGACCAGAATGGTGTTGCAATTCCATATGCGCAGACCTTATATAAGTTGTATAATTCTAATCCTGAGCAATTTGCTGTTACTGTTGTCAAGAAAGTGTTGTCGGGTATCATGGCTTTACATGACGCTGGTTACATTCATAGAGATATTGACCCATCGAATGTGATGGTAACACGTGACGGAAAAATTAAGCTGATAGATTTTGGTATAGCGAAGAAGGTTGATGGTTTGAAAACGCATGACCGTAACCTTACTACGGCTGGTCAGTTTATGGGAAAGTCACAGTATGCGGCTCCAGAGCTTATTATTGGCGATCTGAAAAATCAGAACAAGCCTACAGATATTTATGCATTAGGAGTGTTGTTGTTCCAGTTAGCAGTTGGTCATTTGCCATACGAAGGTCCTTCTAACGTCGTACTTAATGCGCATCTTAGAAACAAGATGCCTTTACAGCAGGTAAAAAGCAAGGGATTGAGAAACATTATAGCACAAGCTACGGTAAAGGATTGTACCAAGCGTTATCAGACAGCTGCTGAGTTTCGGGCAGCTCTTGACAACTACTCTATGGGGCATTCAGATAATTCCTTTGGTGTGAAGAAGGTTGCAATTATTGGAGGTATCGCAGCTGCGGTAATAGTACTTGTCGTTTGTCTTGTTGTCTTGCTTCCGAAAGGTGGTACTGACCAAGAAACGAATGTTGTAGAAAATGTAGAAACTACCGATGAAGGACAGCAAAATGTTTCGAATAGCACATTGTCTGTTCCTGATGTTCGAAAGCAACTGCTTAATCCAAGTGAGGCAAAGAAAGGATTGCAAGGGCTGAAAGAGTTGGTAGCAAGTGGAAACGTTGAGGCTAAATTCATATTGAGCAGATTGTATGCCGTTTCTTCGGGTTCATTTACACTTAATGACGATTTTGTTACCATGCAAGCTAATTTGAAAAAAGAAATCTCTCAGAGTCCTTCCAAGGCACATAGCTTGTTGGGTGAAATCGTCAAGGCTGACGGTAACTACTATCCTGCTTTGTATGAGTTGGCTTGTGATTATTACGAAGGACCATCGTTGACAGGTGGCGAGGCTCGAAACTTGAGATATGCCAAGGATTTATTGGATAAGGCTTATAAATATGCTTCCGAGGCAGAGGATCCTGTTTATGTGAATAAAATTTCGGCTTTGCTTAGAAAATACTAACCTTTTCAGATTTCTATTTTATGAATGACAATATAAAAATATCAAGTGTGGGGTTGGAAGAGGCTAAACTCATAGCTTCCACTAACTTGTGTGATGCTTTTGGGCGCACAGGAATAGGTGGGCGGAAGGAAAACCAAGACAATTACACAGGTATGAGTGTTGGTAACAATGTCATTTTGACAGTTTGTGATGGTATGGGCGGCATGAATGGTGGACAAACAGCTTCACGTATTGCTGTAACTGAAATTGCACAGATCTTAGCTGAATCACCAGTTGAAGAACTAGGAGAGAAAGCCATATATAAAGCTGTGGATGCAGCAAATGCTGCTATATATCGTAGAGCCTTGAACGACCCTCCTCTTCGAGGAATGGGGACGACAGCTACGGTGCTAGTCCTTACACCAGAGGCGGCTTATTTGACTCATGTGGGCGACAGCCGTATCTATCAACTAAGAAAAGGTAAGAAGAAATTTCGCACTTTCGACCATTCCAAGGTCTTTGAGATGGTAGCCCAAAATATGATGACGGAGGAACAGGCTCGCCAATCTAGTTTTTCTAATATCATTACTCGTGCGTTGGGTATTCGTCCGAAGGTGGATATGGTTGTAGAGAAAATCCCTTATAAGAAGGGGGATAGATTCATCTTGTGTTGTGATGGCATTTGGAATACTTTGCCTGAACCAGAAATGCTGAAACTGTTTCTTGCCAAGAGTATTGCCAAAGAAGAGGTGGAATATCTTACGGAGACTGTCAATGGTATTGGAGAACAACGTGGTGGAGATCATGATAATTTGACGGCGATAGTGGTAGATGTGAAACAAAAGTCTACCTATCAATATGGTTGCTTGAAATTGGCAGGGCTGGCTATCAAACGCCAGTTAGCTCGATTAGGTAAAGAAAATGGTAAATCAAGGAATGTAAAGCGTAGTTAGAGATGAAAAGGATTATTATAGGACGAGGAATAGATTGCGACATTGTTATTCCTGACGAGAAAGATAATGTTAGCAGGCATCATTTAGTGATTTCTTTTGGGTTGTTGGGTAAGATGACCATAAGCGATACCAGTAGCAATGGTACTTTTGTCAACGACAGAAAACTATTGAAGGGTGCATCTGTGCCAGTAAAACGAGAAGACAAAGTGCGCTTGGGGAGTCAATGGACTTTGGACTGGTCTATAGTAAAAGATCCTTATGTGGCAACTCGTAGAATCTTGTTGGGTGTTGCTATCTTTTGTGTGTTGGTACTCATTGGTGGGGGTGCTTGGTATTACTACAAGAGTAATCAACCTAAGGCAGATGACAATGTGGAGATTCCTGTTTCCAAGGAAAAGGAACAGGATGATGTTTGGACGAAAGATTCTACCAATAAAATAGCTCCAAAGGACGATGCTGTTAAAATGGATGGCTTAAAGAAGGCTTCGACAAAGAAAAAAAATACGAAAAAGGCATCTCGTTCGGCAAAAAAGGTGAGAAGAAACTATAATGTTAAAACGATAACAGACAAGAAGCCTAGTACAGAAAATATGAAGGTGAAAGAAATGAGTTCGGAGAAAATGCCAATTGTAAACTAAAGACATAGAGACTATGAAAAAAATATTTGTAGTAATAGCTTTAGCCACTTTGTCTGCTGCTACATTTGCTCAGACTGCCGAATGGCTTGTTTCGCCACAGTATTCTGAAATAAAATACTTTGGTCCTAAGATGTATAAGGTGACCAAGGATGGGAAGGTTGGTGTAGTCGGCTTTGACGGCAAGGAGATTTTGGCACCGAAGTATGATGCCATCAACTTATTTTATGAAGGTAGGGCTGTCTTTGTCAATCGTACCTCGTATGGTTGGCAAGTAAAAGGTGTGCTCTCTGAGGATGGAACAGTAAAGTATGCAGATGAAACCTACTATCTCCTTCCTGACTATATGTTTTATTCTGAAGGCTTGCTGACGGTAAGAGACGCTGATGGATTATATGGCTATATAGATGATGAATGTCATCCTGCATTCAAATTTACAGCAGATGAAGTACATCCTTTCAGTGAGGGATTTGCAGTAGTAGGAAGCGGAGAAACATTTCATTGGGTAGATGCCTCTGGTGAACAGGTTCTGCTTCGGTTGCCAAATGGTGGAACTCCATTTGGCGGTACTAATTTTTATGATGGAAAAGCTTATCTTTGGGATGAGGATGAAAAACAGTTTGTATTGGAAGCCAATGGACGAATGTCTAAAATTTCTAGTAGAGAATTTGTGGTTGATTATTTGTATCGACCTGATACTGATTTCGGGTTGGATGTGCCTTATGCTACCTACGAACAAGATTATGGCAAACAATGGATACCTGAGGAACGTAATGGGATGTGGACATATATATCAGCAAAAGGAAAGCCGTTGACTCCATTCCAATATGAGAGCGCGGCTAAGTTTTCTGATGGTGTAGCTATCGCTCAATATGATGGAAAATATGGATTGCTTCATGTTGTGGAAGACAAATCGACATTCTATACCAAAAATCGAAGAAGTAGCCAAATTTTCTCAGCTGGTGGCACTTGTACTTGTGAGTTCCAGCTAGCGATACCTGATAAATGGAAAGGTCAAGCCATTACTGTGACCTTGAAAGATACAGATACAGGTAATCTCTTGAACTTGATGAAAAAAGGTCAGAATATATTTTCTTTCTCATACAAGCCAAGTGCTTCTAATGCCCGAGAGAAAAAGACTTTTTGGGTTGAAATCAAGAACAATGGTATCCAGCTATGGCAAGGGGAGGAGACCTATAGCTTTGTGCAGCGCACCAAGTTGATTCCGCATATAAGGATAACCAATGCAGATGCCAATTCCAATGATATTTGCAACGTGGTAGCAACTGTTTCTAACCCTTCTTCGATTCCTGTCACAACGACTATCACTCTGTCTGGAGGTGGAAAAAGTGCAACTTTCAAAAAAGTTTCTCGGTCTGTTACTATTCCGGCTCATGGCTCTCGACAGATAAAAAGTGCGTTCTATGTCAAGAAAGTGGATTTCAATGCATGGTGTAGTGTTACAACAAGTGATGGTACTTCCAGGAGATGTAATGCAGAACTAAAGCCGTTCTAAGAACTTTGTACATATATATAATTAATCAATAAAATAAGAATTATGACAAAAAAAAGTATGTTTATTCTGTCTTTCTTGGCCTTAGCAATGACCGCTTCTGCACAGATTGACAAGGGTGATGATGGGTTTGGTCAAAGAACGACTAGCCAAAACGCTGTCAAGAAAGAGGGCAAGAAGCTTACTGTTCAGGGCAAGCACTACAACTATGAACTTTCTGTAGGATTGCGTGCAGGTGCTGGAGTTTCTACAATGAGTGAGAGTGAGGACTTGAAAATCTACGATGGAAGTGGCATCGGCTTTGGCGGTGGTGTGGCTGCCAACGTTCGCTTTGGTTCTAAGGATTCACGAGGACGCTACCTTGATGGTCAAGGTTTGTTTGGTATCGGATTGGAGCTGAATTACAAGAGTCATGCTGTCAAGACTTTGGCTGGTGATGACCTGAAGCTTGGTTATTTCGAGGTTCCTGTTATGTTCCAGTTCTATCCAATGTATAATAGCAAGCAGTTGAAGAACTTCTATATTGAGGTCGGTCCAACATTGGCTGGTAGCATGTCTGCAAGCCCAGATGTTTTGTCTTATGAAAACGTAACGTATAAGACTGGTGACTTGAAGGGCTTTGATGTCAAGGCCACTGTAGGTTTGGGCTATCGAGTGAGCAAGAATTCTGCTAACGATGGTTTCTATGTGAACGCTCGTTACTACTACGGAACAAGTAAGCTTGCAGGAAATTTCCCTGGGAAAATAAGTTCAGCTGAGATTTCTGTTGGTTACTTGTTCAAGTGTATTGGTACAAAGAAGAAATAACGATAAAGATTGATAATTATGAAGAAAATATTATATTCTTTGATTGCCGTATTGGCAATGGTCATGTCATCATGTTCTAATGATGATATTGAGGTGTTACACTCTGTAAACATTAAGGTAAATCCTTCAAAAGTGATATCGACTTTTACGTATGAATATCAGCCAGGAGAATTAGAATCATTCCCTGATGGTTATAAGTTGCGTGTTCGTTTGTTGGCTTATGATACTAAGGGCGTTTTAAAAGATTCTGCTACTCAGTATCTAACCAATTATGGAAGTATTGCAGGGTATAACCTAAAGTTAGAAGAAGGCGACTATACCTTGGTTGCTATTACAGATGTTGTTGGGATCAAAGGTAATGATGTAAATCTAGAATATTGGCATCTTAAAAATAGAGAAAACCTTTCAGAAACACAACTATCTGATGCTGGATTGATAGGGGGACAACATAAAATATTAGGTATCGAAAGTAAGAATTTTACAATTGATAAAACCAATAAGGAATGTATATTGTATCCACAAGCTGTAGGTGCTTTGTGCTATGTAGTTTTTCATAATATACATCAATTTCCAGATGTTAAGCAATATTCTTTGGAGATGACCAAAGCTAGTGACTTCTTGCAATTCAATGGTAGTGGCGAATGGCTGCCTTCTGTTAAGAACAATGATGGTAGTTTTGATTGGTATTTAGCATATACAGAACCTGAAGAAACAGAATCATATGGAACATATGGTTATTATTTTATGTTGCCTATGCCTAATGTAAACTTTAAGTTTACTTATGATGATACAAATGGCGATTCTCATGATTTGACACAAAAATCAACTGTTTCTTTGGAGGCTGGTGTGGAATATGGTTTCCAAATCGAATTAGTTGTTCAAAATAATCAACTCCAAATTTATTCTACTATTGGTGAGGTTCTTAATGGAAGTGCAAAAGCACATACTCATTCTTTATTTGGTCCTGTGCAGAAAAATGTCACTGAAACAACATGCTATGTTAAGGATTGTATTAATAAGAATGCTAAAAAGTAGCATTTTGATATTTGGTAGTATTTTAGTGTTTAATAGTTGCTCATCTGATGAAGTGTTGTCATTAGATGAGCAACACGAACCCAAAATACTTGGAGCGTATGATGAGGAATGTCGATGGGTATATGCTCAAATGAATCATGATTACTTATGGCGTAAGGATATGCCGGATTCTTTAGCTTGTGACTATACTACAGACCCCGTAACTTTCTTCAAATCACTTTTATCATCAAAAGATAAATTCTCTTACAGTACCCATAATAGTTCGTATGTAGGAACTAGTGACTTTGTAAAATATGGATTCGAATATCAAGAATATACGGATGGAAACACAAACTTTGCTCAAGTGTTATACGTAACATCTCCTAAATTAAAGGAGAGGGGATTAAAACGTGGGGATTTTGTCCAGTTGTATGATAATAAAATCATTTTAGGAGTTTTGGGAAACAATGGATTTGAGCCAAGAGATACAATAGAAGGTAGTAGCCCATTGGAACAAACAAATACGGTTTATTTGGATTCTATTTTCCAAATAGAAAGGAAAAAGGTAGGCTATATATGCTATTTGCAGTTTGATGATAAAAAAGACCTTAATAACGTATTGAAACATTTTTATGAAGAACAAATAGAAGAATTGGTGTTGGATTTGAGATACAACCCTGGTGGATTGGTTTCTACATGTAAATACTTGTCTAATTCTATTGTTTCAGAAAATGGTTATGGAGAAATCTTTCAACAATGTACCTATAACGACATCTTGTCAAGGGAATATTTCGAAGCGACTGGTTCAGAAAAAACAATTAATTGTTTTCAGACACCCAACAATGGAAAAAGTTTGCCTGGCTCTGAGTTATATGGACTAAATCTCAAAAGAATATTTATTCTTACCTCGAAATATTCCGCTTCTGCTTCGGAGGCACTAATTATCGGTTTAAAACCTTTTATGTCTGTTGTGGTTATTGGCGAACAAACTTATGGAAAAGGTGTTGGTTCGTGGACAATTAGAAACAACAAATATAAATATCAATTACAGCCTATAACAATGCAATACTATAATGCTAAGATGGAAACTGTAACAACAGACGGTATTCCTGTGGACTATTATGTGCCAGATGGGTATTCGACTACAAAAAGGAATCTTGGAGATGTGGAAGAACCTCTATTGAAAACCGCATTAGACTTAATCAAAATGAAAGAATTGGTTATGGGAGGAAACGCTAGTTCTCGTAGTGTTGCTTTTGAAGAACAAAATGAGGGATTCAAAGCTATAGGTAAACCTTCTTTTTGGCGAGATTATTAATTAAAAACGGCTATATTTGACATGAAAAAGATTATTTTGATTTTGTTAGCTTTATTATCTTTGTATTCAAGTAAGGCTGAACAAAAATCAACCATTGTTTTGAAGAATGGTTCTGCGATTGTTGGTAATGTCATAGTCCAACGACCTGGAATAGATATGACCGTTGCTGCGACAAGTGCAAGGCTTATCATAGAGGAATCCAACATCATATCTAAGCGAGAGAAGAAAGTGAAGTATGAAAGCCTTCCTCGGGAATGGAAGAGATGGGCTTTGGAGAATAAGGCTTTGCAGGGAAATGCTGATGGTCGCTATATTGTTCTTTATGACATAAAGACAAAAAACGATAACTTTACCAATTTAGCAAAGGTGGAGCAGAATGAGATGCCGAAAGTTTCTTATGTTCAGGTAGAACCTCAAAACTATAAGTTGATGTGGGCAGAAGTGAACGACGTCAGAAAGATATTGCCAAAAAACCAGTCGGAGAATGCGATAGAGGATGAAGTCGTAACAACCAAAGGTAAGAATTATGTTGGTGTAATTATCTCACAGCAAATTGGTAAGAAAATAACAATAAAGACTTCTACTTCCACGGTGGAAATTCCTGCTACCGACATCAAAGAGACTATCAAGTTGCCTGTGCCACGTACTACAAGTTTGTATAAATTGGCTGATTATGTCAATACCTTAGTACTAAATGATGGTAGCACAAAAGAAGGTATTATCAAGTCTCAGCATTACGGCAAAAAAGATAAAGAGCAATATGTCGTATTGCAAAAAGAAAACGGAACAAGTGAGCAAATCTTGACCTCAAAGGTAAAGGAGTTTCGTACAGACTATAAAAAGCAGAATGTTGAAACCTACAAGTCAGGCTTTGTTTATGCGAACGAGTTCCACATACAGAAAGCAAAGACTAGAATCGAGGGAGAAAATGTCGTCTTCATAGATAAGAAAGTGTTTACTTTCCCAGAAGGTATTACGACAACGTTCAAGGCTGTAGGTGCTAAATTTCAAGGTGTTTGGAGTCTTATAGCATTGGAAAATTTGACAATGGAAAATGGGGAATATACACAAGGATATGATGCGAAGATATGTAAGAACAATGTGGTAACACCATCGGCTACAGATCTGGTAGGTGGAATAAGTAGTATATCGTTTGACTATCTTTCCCCTGGTTTCTATGCTTTGATAAATGAGGCAGAAACAGAAAAATATATCATCAAGATAAAAAAATAACATCCTACCGTAAGAAAAGAAAAACAGAAAGGTCTTTACTAATGAAAGCGGGACAGAAATAGAACTCTGGAACCTTTTACATCATAGAATATTAACCCTTTAATAAATGAAATTATGAATACAATTAAGACTAACACAGGTGAAAACATTGATGATTACGAGAACATGGCTGTTCAGAAGAGCAATGTAGCGAAGAGAGTTGCAGCTGGTGCTGCTGTTTTTGTGGGTGGTGCTGCTGTTGCTGGTGGTGCTGCATACGCAGCAACTCAACCATCAGAGGGAGAAGATGGTGCTCCGTTGACCGCAGAAGATGTGGTGAATGGTGCTGATGTTACCTCTGAGTACCAAGCTGAGCCTGTTGTAGAACAAACTACGGAGAAAGTGGTTGTTGTGGAAAAACCGGTGGAGAAGCCAAGCGTAGAAGAGCCAGAGAAGTCTTCGGTAACTTGGGATGAAACTACTAACTATTATGTGGGTGATGACAAGGTCGCTTCTGTAGAGGAAGGTACTGTTGATGGTCATAAATTTGCACTTATGGACATTGATGGTGATAGTCACGCAGACCTTCTTGCCGTGGATGTGGACAATAATGGTCAGTTCGATGACAACGAGGTGGTAACATACACCGAGGAAGACCATGTTCACATGGGGCATCAGACCGCTCGTGTGACAGAGCAACACTATAATAGTGTGGACGATATAACTCCTAACTATGACGGGCAGAACTATATAGCACAAAACCAAACTCATCAGGAAGATGTTATTCACAATAACTTTGAGGATGAGAAAACGGGTGAGTCATATCATGGCGACTATGCAGAGAATAATCCAGACTACAATCCAAATGTAGATGGAGATAACGGCAATGACAATTATCTTGCCGAGAATGATTCATATAGTCAGAATGATAATGACAATTATTCTGCAGGGATGGAAGATGATTCTTACCTTGCAGAAGCTGAACCATACGAGCAGGATGATAATGTGGAAAACTATACAGCAGAAGCTGATGTTGACCCAAACGATTCTTTCGACTCCATGATGAATAGTGAAGAGTTCCTTGGTTAACAAGGAACTTCTTAAAGTCTCTTGATTTTTTTATTAACGATTAAAATAGAACGATTATGCCAAAGAAAGTTTGTCCAAATGGACACATTTACGATTCAAGTATATATGGTGACGAGTGTCCTTTATGCCCTAAGGGTAGTAACAATATGAACTTTAATCCACAGCCTAATTTAGATATGCCGACAGGCGTACCTCATGGTGGTGCTACTTATCAGCCAGAGCAAGGCACTCATATTGCAAGTCCTAATGCACAAGCGTTTGGCAATGTTGGTAATGGTGCTATGTTTGGCGGTGATGATGCTTCTGGTGAAACTAAAATCCGCCCTAATCAGCCTGGTGCACAACAGCCGCAAGCCCCAGTGGGTGGTGGTACAGTTATCCGTCAGCCGAAAGGTGCGGCTGCTGGAAAAGGCAGAAAGCTTGTCGGATTTTTGGTAACATATAATGGTGACCCATTGGGAAAGGCTTTCAATCTGTATGAAGGTAAGAATTTCATAGGTCGTGACCAATCTTGCGACATATCTCTTCCATGGGATCATCAGATGTCTGGTCGCCACATGTCTATCCTTTATCGTAACGTTGATAATAAGTTTAAGTATAGAGACGAGCAGTCTAGTAACGGTACGTTTGTAAATAAAGAATTGTCTGATGAAGGTGAGTTGCAAAACTATGACATCATCCGTTTGGGTAATACCGTCTTTATTTTCATCGCAATACCAAAACTTGGTTAAAATAGGAAAGTATGGAGAATTATATTATAGCAAATTGTACTGACACAGGAAAAACTCGTCGAGTCAATGAGGATAGCATGGTAACTTTTGACTCTCCTAATGGTAGGGTAGTGGCGGTATGTGATGGTATGGGTGGACAGAATGCAGGTGATGTGGCATCCCAGTTAGCGGTTGCCGTCATTCAAGATATTCTTTCCGATAATACTTTTGCCACACCAGAAGAGGCTATTACTAGCTCTGTTATTGCTGCAAATCAGGCTATTCTGAGAAAGGCATCCATGAACGAGGATATGCTGGGCATGGGCGCAACTTGTGTGATGCTGATAGTCAAGGATGGCAAGGTTTATTATGGCTCGATTGGCGATAGTAGAATTTACTACATTGCCAATGGAATGATTCGTCAGATTACAAAAGATCAGTCGTATGTGCAGACTTTGGTGGATGCAGGACAGATAACGTTGGCTGAGGCTGAGCATCATCAAGATAAGAACCAAATCACCAATGCCTTGGGAGTGGAAGGTATGACACCTCCAGTGATAGGACAAATGCCTATTACTCCAGAGCCTAATAGTACGTTCTTATTGTGTTCGGATGGTTTGAGTGGCATGATAAACAATAATACCATTCTTAATACGGTGTCTCGTTATGACTTGTCTCTAAATGAGCGGGCAAGAATGCTTGTTGAGCAAGCTAATGAAGCTGGTGGATTGGACAATATTACGGTGCAACTTGTGGAGTTTCCTGCTGAGGATATGGCAATGTCGCCAATGGGAAGCCCTTCTGTTTCGAGTGCTATTGCGCAGCCTAAGAAGAAAAGCCATGCAGTGTTATATTCTTTGATAACAGCCTTACTTGTCATAGCTGTAGCTGGTGGAGCTTATTGGTATTTCCATGAAGATGAAAAGCCACAACCAAAAGCTACAGTGACAACAAAGGTAAAGCAGAAAGCGAAAGTAAAGAAAGTTGAAGCAAGTGGCAAGGAAACAATGGTTGAAAAAGTTGTTGTGGAAACTCCAGAAGAAACTCCAAAAAGTAAAAAGGTAACCAGTCAAAAAAGAAACAATTTTGTTAAAAAAGAGGCGGATAAACTAAATAATAGAAAAAAGCCAAACCCTCTTGTTACTCCTTCTCCAAGTCAGGCTGGTGATTATACTGGGAAAATGAGAAAGGAAGATAATTCTACTGAAAAAGAAATAAAATGAGGCAAGTCGCTAATTACACAATAGAAGATACCCCCATAGCTCGTGGAGGTATGGGGCAAATCTTCCGTGGTAGGGATAGCCAAGGTAAAATCGTGGCAATCAAGGAAATTCTTCCTGAGTTTGCCAACGATTGGGCTATCCTTAGCCGCATAGAGAAAGAGGTAGAGTTCTTATTGAAAGTAAACCATCCGTCGATAGTAAAACTCTATGCAGCGTTCCGTGATGATGCTACGCAAAACTATTACATCGTCATGGAACTGGTGGAAGGCTTGAATATCGAGCAGTATGTAACCAAGCATGGAGCAATACCAGAGCAACAGGCAGTGGAATTGATGTTGAAGATTCTTGATGCCTTGCAGTGTGTACATAATGCTCATATTGTTCATCGAGACATCAAGCCATCCAACATTATGATTCGACCGGGTGGGAATGTTTGCTTGCTTGACTTTGGTGTGGCAAAGGATATGGATAACACCAATAGTTCTACTATAGTAGGCTCTATCATTGGAACGAATGGCTATATGAGTCCAGAACAAGCCGATGGCTTTTCCATAAACTTCCGTTCAGACATTTATTCTTTGGGATGTGTATTCTACTATATGCTTACTGGTCATCATGCTTTCAATACACTGGCAAGTGAGTTTGAAACCAAGGATGCCATCTTAAACAATGAGTTCCCAAGACTTTCAAAATATAAGTCGGGTTTGTCGGACATCTTGCAGAAGGTTTTGGACAAGGCTACCAATAAGAACATGATGTTGCGCTATCAGAACTGTTATGAGTTTATGGCAGCACTTAGTAATGGGACTCATGTCAGTCATACCGGAACGCAGAATGCTCCCATAATGATTTCCATCGGTAGAGAAATGTGCGACATTATCATCAACGATGCTGATAGAAAAATCAGTCGCCATCATGCTGATGTAGAGCTGAAAGAGTTTACTGGTGGAAAATACTACGTCTTTACAGATTGTAGTGCCAATGGTACGGTCATCAATCGCAAGCCTTTGAGAAAGTCATCTATCAGTATTCCTGCTAACGCACCAACTCCAGATATCTATTTGGCTGGTGTTGTGGATGGTCATTTGGATTGGGATAAAGTTGTTGATGAATTGAACAAACGGGCGCAAGCTATCCAAGAGGTTGTTGATGATTCCCAAACTGAAATACTTGAAAAGTCAAAGTCAAGTTCTGTTGAAGACAATCCAAGCACAGAATATCAATATGAACCAGATGAAGCTACGGGATGGCTTATTGCAGCCTATATCTTTGCTTTGTTAGGAGGATTCTTCGGAATTGCTTTTGGGTATGTGGTTTGGCATGATAAAGTAAAACTCAGTAACGGAGAGAAGGTTTATAAATATAAGGATTCTCATCGTTATATGGGATTAGGAGCTATGATATTGGCAATTATCTCCATATTTGTATGGAAGTTTGCAATAAATTAACTTGAAAGCAATCACTAAATCTTTTTGATATGATTCCTACAGACATTCTTAATTATAGAATAGTTCGTCATTTGGGCTCAGGTGGTATGGGTAGCGTGTACCTTGCTGTCAATACAAACATAGACCAGCAAGTGGCGATTAAGGTGTTACGCCCAGAAGTGGCAAGAAACGCAGCCTTGCGTGCCAGGTTCAAGCAAGAGGCAGAGATGCTTTGCTCGCTAGACCATCCGGGCATCGTAAAGTTCTTGAACTATGTGGAAACGGCAGAAGGTGTCTTTCTCATCATGGAATATGTAAAGGGTATGACTCTTGAGAATTTCATTAGTAAGAAGAATGGCTTGATAGTGGAAAGTAAGGCATACCCTCTGATATGCGAGATACTGGATGCTTTTGCTTATGCCCATTCTAAAGGTATTGTTCATCGTGACATCAAACCTTCCAATATTATCATACAAGATGATGGTCATATCAAAATCATGGATTTTGGTATTGCACAGATTGTATCGGAGGCGAATGTTACTGATAGCAAAGCTATCATGGGAACTCCTGCCTATATGAGCCCTGAACAAATATATGGTAAGGATATTGATGCTCGTTCTGACATCTATTCTATAGGTGTATTGATTCACAATATGTTGACAGGACGAGCACCTTATGATTCGACCTTGTTGACTGCTCAGGAAATCAAGCGGAGAGTGGTCAAGGACAATATGCCAAGAATGGTTGAGACCTATCCTTATATTTCTGATAAAATTCAAGCGGTAGTTGACAAGGCTACTCAGAAGGTGCCAGAGGCTCGCTACCAGTCGTGCCTGGAAATGAAGTCAGCTGTGAAAAAGGCGATAGCTCCTGACCCTATCTCAAAACCTTTGCTTTATGGTGGCATTGTTGCTGCGGTAGTACTACTATTGGTTGGTTTCTTTACTTGGGATTATTATAGAACCAAGGTGGAGTATTACAAAGATTATGTAGAAGTGTTTGGTGTTCCGCAAGGTATAGGTTCGCTTAGTAGCAATGAAATGTCGCATCGTGAGGCTTCATATCGCTTCGAATATTCTCGACATAAGTTACGTAGGGTATCATACGTTAATAGTCTAGGCAACTTGGTTGATCATCACGACTCTGAGGATAAAGATCGTATCGTAGATATGACCCTTACATATACGGAAGGTACAGGTAAGGTGGATACGGAAAAGTTTATGAATCGTAGTGGAAAGGTACTTTATGTGAAGGACTATGACAGCAACTTCAAGACTTGTACTTTCAAACTGGATGATGAACTGGGAACAGAAATGGTGTTGAATGCTCAAGTGAAACTCTTCCAAAGTGCCTTTGACAGTTCTTTGGAGGGAAAGGGAAAAATCTCCAAATACATTTTAGAATATAATGAAGACGGCTATCTTACCAAAGTGGAATATGCAGGCTTTGGCAATGCAAGAGTTCCTGATGGACAAGGTATCTTCGGGAAAAGCTTTGTTCTTGACAAAGAGGGGCGTGTTGTCGAGGAGCACTATCTGGGAAAAGATGGAAAGCCTAAAGCAACCCAGTTCGGACTTGGCATCAAGAAATTTATCTATGATGATGATGACAATATTTCCCAGTTGGTGTATCTAACTGTAGATGGTAAACCTAGTAGCGATGGCAACAACTGTCCTGTGGTTAAGTTGACCTACGATGAGTGGGGGAACAGAACCGGTGAAAAGTATTACGATATGAAGGGAACCCCTATGATTCGTAAAGACAATCCTTTTGCAGGTGTTGTCTATGACTATGATGAAAAAGGATTTTGCGTTAAACAGCGATTCTTGGGAGTAGATGGTGGATTGACTTACGTTCAAGGAATCAATGGATATGTGAATTGCTATGATGAGAATGGTTATATCAAAAGCCGTTCGTATATAGATGCAAGAGGCAATGCTGCTTATTTTTCGGAAGAAGCAGATGATGAAAATCAACAGGCTTCTTATTCTAAATTGGAGCTTGTCAATGATGTACATGGTAATCCGTTGGATGTCAAGATTTTGAATGCAACAGGTGAGTTGTCTGAAAGTGTGGAATATGCTCACAAAACTTGCACCTATGATTCTGTTGGTAATCTTTTGACGGAGTATTACCTGGATAATAAAGGAAAAATATATGCACCAGCGAAATATGGTTATGCCGGAATAGAGGTAACTTATAATAAACAAGGGCGTGTTAGCAGAGTTACCAACATGGATGCGAACAAAAAACGTATTACGTTGCCAACTACTCATATTTGTTATATGGTAAAGGAATATGATGCCCGTGGCAATTATACCAAGATTTCTTATTACGATGATAAGGATAATCTGACGATGACCAATGAGGGTATCGCCATGGCTTGCTATGAATATGATGAAAATGGCAATGAGACAGCCCGTTCTTTCTATGATGCAAAGGGGAAGCCTTGTGTACTGAATAGATATTGTGCTAGGTTGGAATTTGCGTATGATGATCAAGGAAATTGTATTTCGGAAAGATACAAAAATACGGAAGGCAAATTAATGTTGGTTAATGGTGTCGCAGGTTATAATTGGACATTTGATGCAAGAGGTAACAAGCAAAAAATTTATCCTGTAGGACTTAATGGAGGTCTGGCTTCTGGCAAGTTTGATGAAAGGTTGAAGTATGACGAGCGAGACAATGTAACAGAACGTTCCTATTTCAATCCCAATGGTACTCCAACCGTTTGTGAGAGCGGTTATCATAAGGTGGTGATGAAATATAACTCCAATAATCTATGTGTGCAAGAAGAATATTATGGTACAAACGGTTTGCTTTGCAATGTTAAAAATGAAAATTTTGCAGTTGTAAAGAAAGAATTCGATGAAAGAGGCAACGAAATTTCCGTGGTATATTTTACTCAAACAGGAGCAAGAGGAAATGACCAGGCAAAAGTTCATAAGTACTATAACCAATATGACAAGGTTGTAAACAAAATAAAGCACCAAATCTCTTTTGGTAGCGACGGAAAGCCTGTGGCTGCGGATGACATAGCTCCTGAAGGAAGAATAGAGTATGATAAACGTGGTAATATGATAAAGCTCGTTTGTTATGATGGATATGGAAAGAAAACAACAGGCTTACATGGTTGGAGCGAACATCGGTTTACGTATGATGAGGCTGGGTTAAAAACATCGGATGCATACTACTCTTTATCGGGAAGTCCTGTCATGGATAAGGAGATGAAATATCATAAACAAGTATATACTTATAATGCGATGCGGTTGCCCAACAGTGTTACCTTTATGGGAGTAAATGGAAAACCAATATTGGTTGCAGGTGGATATGCTACGATCAAATATAGATACAACTCTCAAAATCAGTGCGTGGAAAGAAGCTATTATGGTACTGGTGGAGCACGTGTTGATAATACCTCGGGATTCAGCCGTGAAGTTTATACCTTCCGTGATGGTACAGAATATAAGTGTGACTTGTATGCTGCGTCTGGTAAAAAACTTGCTACGGCTATCAGAAAGAATGGGCAATGGGATGTTAAAGGCATGGGACAAAATAGTCTGCCGCATGGTATGGCTTGGAAAACATTCTGGAGGCAAGGTGCTGCACAATGTCCTTTGAAATTAGCGGATGGGATAAACTTGGAAAAAGTCGTAATTGTTGGCAACGTAGTTGTTCTTGACTTGATTCTCACGAATTATAGTGCCGAGCAAGTAACAGACGAAATGATAGAAGTCTTGGTAAAGATGAGAGATTTGCTGAAAAAAACATCTAAGATGCCAAGTGGTACTATGTTGAGGATGGAAGTGTATGACCAATATCGAGACAAGGTAACGACCCTTTAATAATTGATTACATAACAATAAAAATAAAAAATGATGAAGACATTGAAACTTATGATTGGCTTGCTGATAGCTTGTTCTGCTTCAGCTTTTGCCGGTGACTTGACTCCTGCACAGGAGAAAGCACAGCGTAACTTGTATGCCTACTTACAAAAGGCAAAGTATGATCCTGCAGTTGATACCTCAGACAATAGTGTGTGTTTCCGTCGTAATGGTGTGCTTTATTGGATTACATTCGATGAGGATTCTCCAATTCTTTACACATTTCATCGCAAGGCTTTCAAAGTTGGTGACGACGAAACTTCCTACAAGCGTAAACCGTCTATTATCGCTGCAAATGAGGTGAACCGTAAGCATAAAAACCTCAAGTTGACTGTGGAAGAAAAGAAAGTAGACATTGCCATACAGGTCTATGCAGCAAAAACGGAAGATTTTACTGCAGTATTTCCAAAGTATTTCTCTCAATTTGGCAACGTAGATACAGATTTCAAGAAAGAATATCAAATTGCCAAGAATGCGGAGCAAGAAGCTAAGGACAAGGCTGAACAGGAAGCTAGAAAAAATCTTCCTCCAAGTGTGCTGCGCAACTTGGTTACCAGTATGTCTTTCCGTTTGTTAGATGAAAATGGCAACGAAAAGAGTGCTTACGACAAACCATTGAGAAGCTTCAACGCAAGGTATATCCAAGCTCGTTTGGAATTTGCATCATGGACGGAGCCTGAAACAGAATTCAAACTTCAGTTGAAGGTGACACGACCAAATGGACAGGTTATCTATCTACCTGGAAAGAAAGTCTCGGTGGAATCAAAGGTGACGCTTAAAAAGACCAAGAAGGCTCAGCTCGTGGAATTAGATCAGTTTGGTTCTGTCAAGCAAGGCTTTTGGAAAGCTGGAGAATATAAGGTCGATGTTTTGGAATCCGGTGATGTAATTTATAATACCACCTTTAATATATTATAAGGTTGATGGGTATGAAGAATTTTTTGACTTTTGTTGTGATCTCTTTTGTGAGTGCAGCATTATTTTGTGGTTGCAAGGAAAAGAAGACTACTGGTTCTGATTTCTTGCAACATCTTGTAGAAGAAATCAATAACCAACCCGACAAGACTTTTGCGAATGGAACAGTCTTGGACAGTTGTGAATACAAACAAGGCGACAGCGTATTTGTTTTTCATGTAAAGGTGCCAGACAAGCGTTTTGACAAAGTGGATGGTGAATCTTTGAAAATAGTGTGGCAGCAGAACTTTCGTCCAAGAAGATGCATAAACTGACCAGTACTTTGGCAAAACATGCCATAGGCATAAAATACATCTTCGAGCAGGAGGACAAAGAGGTTGTCGTTGAGTTTGCCCCTTCGGAGTTTTCTGCGAAGAAATAATTCTAATATGTATTACTGTAAGCTTTCACCTGAGTAGGAAAATGAGGGTGAAAGTTTTAAATAATTAAATGATATGACATTTACTGATTCTATAAAATCTTGTCTAAATAAGTATGCCACATTTAGAGGGCGTGCTCCTCGTTCTGAATATTGGGGATTTTGGGCATTTTGTATATTGACAGAAATAGCAGCAATGATTGTTTTTGGCTTAATTGGCTATTTGTGTGGTAAGGGTATTGGGATGCTTATCGCTGGTTATATTGGGGCATTCCTTGCTTCATTGATGTTATTTTTACCGATGCTGTCTGTATTCGTAAGACGATTACATGATACTAATCATAGTGGATGGTGGTATTTCATAGCTTTGATACCTATAGTTGGTGGCATATGGTTGTTGGTTCTTTTGCTTACCGATAGTGATGAAGAGAATCAATACGGACTACCAGTTTATTAATGACTAAAAAAGAAAGAACTATGTCTATAGTTAGATTACAAGGGGAGGCTGAAAAGCAAAAACATATTTACTTTGAGGTAGATGCCTCCAAACCTGCCATCGGAGAAGGTGGTATGGGTAAGGTGATGCGAGGGGTTTGTGTCGATACCGACACAAATGTGACTCGTCCTGTTGCAATTAAATTTCTGTATGACGACCTTCCTGCTCACGCTATAGAAAGAGCACGTAGGGAGGCATCCATCCAGTTGAGAAACGATAATCTTGTGGAAATGATAGGCTTTGTGGAGACTGAAAGCTATCATGGGAATACATTGCAAAAGCATTATCATGTAGTAAGTGAGTTGCTTACTGGAGTCAGTCTTTCTGATTTGTTGGAAGGTAAGTGTAATGATGTGCATGGGAAGGAGATTCCTTTTGTAAAGAAAATGTTGAAGGATTACCAAACAGACCCTGTGCATTTTGTAAAAATTATTGTCATCAATGTCCTTTCTGGTTTGATGGCTCTCCATGATGCTGGTTACATCCATCGTGACATCGACCCTTCCAACATTATGCTGACGGAGGATGGACACATCAAGTTGATTGACTTTGGTATCTGTAAACAAGTCAACAAATTGACGACTCATGATAGAGGTTTAACTACAACAGGTGTCTTTATGGGAAAAGCGGAGTATGCTGCTCCTGAACTGGTACTTGGAGACCTGAGAAGCCAAAACCAAACTACAGACATTTATGCCATCGGAATTTTGCTTTACCAATGTATCGTAGGACATGTTCCTTTTGAAGGTCCATCGCACCAAGTATTGGACAAACAACTTCATAAGAAAATGCCGTTGTCAACTGTAAAGGACAAGAAACTGCGGAAAATCATTGAGATTGCTACGGAGAAGAACCAAAGTGTTCGTTATCAGACTGCTGCTCAGATGCGTGTGGCAATAGAAAACATTGATGGTAAAAAGAAGGCGATGAAACTCTCCACCAAACTCTCCATCGTGGGAGTTGCTGTGGTAGTAGTTGTTGCGATATTAGCCTTTTTTTTATGTCAGCAACATAAAGAACAGGTATTAGCCGAACAGCAGTTGCAAAAACAAGAAGCTATCAATGATTCCTTGATAGGGAAAGCTGCGGAGTTTTATAAACTTGCCAATGAGCAGTATTTGGTTGGCGAGAAGCATGACGAGGGCTATGAAAAAGCATTGATAGATGCTTACAAAGACTATTCTGAGGCGATAAAAACAACTTTAAAAGTGAAAGGTAGAAGTGTACAAACCCTCCAGTTTGTCAAGGGACGTGACAAGGCAAAACAGGCATTGCAAGTGGCTAAGGATGAGTTTGAAACTAAGGCAAAGAGTTTTGAGGAAGAAGGTATGGGCGATGTGGCTCAAGAATTTCTTAAAAGAGCCGATGAGATAAATAAATTGTTCAAGTAATAGATTATAAGTATGAGATTTATATTGAAATTATTGATGGTTGTGGTGTTCTCTCTCTCTGCAATGGGAAGTTATGCTCAATCTATTGGTGATAAATTGTTTGCGCAAGGACAGAAATTACAGATGGTGCAAACTGTTAAATCGCAAAAGCAAGCTATTAGTAAATTTATTGCAGCACAAAAGGCATATGATTCCAAAGCAAAGAAGAATATGTGTGACAATCAGATTGCGATATGCAAAGGCAATATCAAGACACTCAGTCAAAAACAAACAGTTCGGAAGCCGAAAGTGCGTAAGTCAAAAAATGTAATTGTTGAGGATGATCGTGCGGAGATGGTTCCAAAAATAGAAAGAGAACCAGTTAATCTGTATCTCTCGGTATCTTACATCGAGTTTAAAGCAGCAGGTAAGGTTAGTGACAAACATGAGGTTGTCGTGAATTGCAATTATAATGATTGGAAACTTTCTTGTCCAGAATGGGTTCATGTTGCAAAAAATGGGAATACTCTTATATTGACAGCTTCTGCCAACAGTACATCTGAGGAACGTTCTTGCAAACTGACGGTTACTTGTTATGATAAAACAGCAGAGCTCGTTATTTATCAGAAAAGTAAGTTTTCTATCAAGTCAATATTTGGTAGTAAAAAGAAATAGGTATGATAAACAATGACTTTGAACTTGTACAGGCGTTGCTGAAACATGATGAAGTAGTAACACGTGAGTTCTTTTATAAGAAATGTTATCCATTGTTTAAGTCTGTTTATGATAACTATCATACAGATTGTTCTTCTTGCATGGAGTTTATCAATGAGATATACATTCATTTGTTTTCTCCTGGCAAGAAAACAGGCATTTGCAAGTTGGAACAGTTCAAGTTTCAAAGTACATTGTTTACTTGGTTGAAGACGGTTTGTCTTTTTTATTGCTACAAACGATACAAGCGAAAGGTAAATGTAATAGAGACATATTGTGAAAATAGTGATGTGGGGGTAAGAAATGATGTGGATTATGGTTCTATAGAGATAGATGGGGCATCTTTGAATAATTGTGATATGGACACAATTTTGCAACTGATGCCAAATCGTAGATATAGTTATCTCATTCGTTTGCGCTATCTTGAAGGGCATAGCAACGAAGAGACTGCGCAGATGATGGGAATGAATATGAACACATTTTATAATAAACACAAAATGGCTAAAGAACAATTTGTCAAGACATTAAGAAAGGAGGAAAACTATTATGGCTGATTACGATGTAACCTCGTTTGATGTGGAGAATACTTTTTCGTCATGGCTTGATGGCACATTGTCTCCAGAAGAGGAAGCTGCCTTCATGATTTTTTGTGCCTCAACCCCTGAGATGCAAGAAATCATGGAGGCCAATGACCAACTTGATGAAACGTATGAGGCATTAGTTGAGGATGGATATGAACTTCCTGCGGAAATGATGGATGATTTTATCTTTCCACAAGTGGAGAACAATGACGTATATTCTTACGATGAACTGTCAAATGTGGAGGATGCTGACAATGACAATTATGACCTTTCTGCTCATGGCTCAGATGGAGGAGACTATGAGCAAGATGAATCCTATGATAATTTTGACTTATTGTGAGGACACTTTTATCTTGTAGAAATAGAAAACAATTATGAAATATCCATGAGCTAAAAAATCACGCCAAAACGAATGTAGAATGGTGTATATCCATTACTCTAGGCATGGACAGCAGATGACGGATGTGCATAACGATGAGAAGGACGGACTGGATTCGTAAATGACGTAGTTAGCAACTGTAACCAATATATTATCTACT
>ULRP01074050.1_pt1 | contig 37393 bp, 53 predicted proteins | sample 1955521 | NCBI WGS metagenome assembly ULRP01 (sample SAMEA4835685, study PRJEB28245) | human gut metagenome | biome: gut microbiome; material: fecal sample | place: Denmark | collected 2008
TATCACAAGAATGAGGAGAAAACTCAAAAAGTATAAGAAATTTGTTCAAAATGGCAGGATGTCAATTGAAGATGTGTATACATCATTTATTTCATGGTGTGGGCATGCCAAAAGGTGTAACTCATATAAAACAATACAATCTATGGGTGCATTATATAATGAATTATTTGGAGGTATAACATGTTTGTAATAGTAAATGGTGTGAGTATTGTAGAGGTATCCTCTGCGATACAATATCTAAAAAAACAAAATGGTATCTTAATGATATCTACCGATAGTTTTGAATATATATACTCAAGAGACTCTGATATAAAGTATGATGCTACTACGCATAAGGTTTTTGATGTCGCTGATGCTGACATGCCAGACACGGCAAATATAAAAACTGATTATATATATGATGGTACATCATTTATAGTATCAGATTATAAAAAACAAAAGGATCAGATAGATAGGGTTACACCCCTTGCCTCCCTCGTTGTCAAACAGAATGTCGTAGCAATCAATGGCGATGCGGCTGAGGCACGTAAACTCTCCTGTTCCTATGTTGCCGATATGGAAACACTACTACCAATCCGCCCATGGGCTGAGGGTATGACTACTGAGCCTGGAGAACTGGTGTATGACCCAGATGGTGTCAATCACTACATGTACTCTGGTGCTGAGAAAATGACACACTCCAATCCAACATTCTATCCAGGCGCATCTGGCGTGTACTACTGGTCAATCGTTCCTGACGTGCTCAATGGTGCTAAAATCTTCCCAAGTATCGATGGCATTGTGGTGTTCGTCAAGAATGGTGATATTTGGTGGAACCCAGATAAGACCCAGAAGTATACTTGGACTGGTGATGATTATGATTGTCCGTCCAATTATTATCCTGGTGCTACTGGTGTCCACCAGTGGGTAGTAACTGAGGAGGGTGTTTGATGAATGATGTTGTCATACTTGTTGATGCAGTAGAAAAGGTTGGCATACCGATACTATTCTTTCTGATAGCCCTCTATCTAGTATTCAAGTGCTATCCAAATTATATGGAAACCAGAAAGAAGGAACGTGACCACGAATTGTCAACCCAAGATGAAATGCGCAAGATGTACAACAAGCAGTATGAGACAATGACCCATGTTGCTGAACAGAGCAATCAGATGATTGGTCAGGCAACTCAGGTTATTGCACAGGCCACCGAGGTTATTCGCATGAATACCGAGATCATCAAGGCCAATACTGATGCGCACAAGGCAGTTAAAGATGCCCTTAGTCATGATTTGGCGGCTCTACATACACTAGATGAAGACCTAAAATCACACGACAAGAGAGCAGAGGAAACCAATACTAATGTCAAGAGACTTCTTGACCGTGTAGAGTAAAGGAGGTAATCTTTATGCCATTCTCGTCAGAGGCATTGAAGGTAGGACTTGCTCCACCTGAGAATGCTACACAGCAGGAAATCGATGATTTCCGCAACTCCGTCGATCCCGACTCTATGGGATTTGATGGACAGGAAGCAGGTGATCTAAGTGAATTTGAGGATTGAACAGCGGCTGACAACCATCAACTTTACCGATAAGAATGATATTGGCCGTATCAAGTATATCGTCATTCATTACTTCGGTTCACTGGGTTCTGCCGCCGCAGTTGCCAATTACTTCAGGTCAGCCTATCGTGGTGCATCTGCTCATTATGCATTGGATGAAGGTGATATCGTCTATCAGTGCGTGGAGGATGGGGATATTGCTTGGCATTGTGGTACTAAGGGTACGTACGTACACCCATATTGCCGCAATAGCAACAGTATCGGCATTGAGGTCAGACCTTATAAGATCGACCCATCCACAGCGACAGATGCTATGAAGAAGGATTGGTACTTCACCGACAAGACCATTGACAATCTTGTGGTGTTTACCAAGTACCTGATGAAAAAGTACGATGTGCCTCCTGAGAACGTTATCCGCCATTATGACGTTACTGGTAAGTGGTGCCCTCGCCCTTATATGGGTGATGACATCAGCGAGTACTGGCACGTTACTGGCAACGAAATGTGGCGCAGGTTCAAGGAGAGAATTTCATGTAAGGAGGAACAGCCAGACATGGGCAAGATTACTCAGGAAGAGTTCAACAAGATGTTCGCTATTGCTATGAGTGAGTATCGCAAGTCATTGCGTGACAATGATAGCGGCGACTGGAGTGCTGAGGCTCGGCAGTATGTTGAGCAGGTTGGTCTGTTTGCTGGCAATGGTACTCTGGATGGCGGTAAGCCGAACATGATGTGGGAAGATTTCCTTACCCGTGAACAGGCGGCACAGCTGTTCTACAGATTCTCTAAGATCTTGGGAGTTGGTTAATATGGCTAGAGGCAAGCATGAAGCACCTAAAGAAAGACCATTCTTCAAACACATGGTCAGTATAGGGTTTACAAATCGCATGGCAACATACCTGATAGCACTACTGGCAGTCGGGTTGGCTGGAGGATTTGTATTGGCTGTTCTCAGCATCAAATATCAATATACTGGTGCCCTTGCTTGCTGGACAGTCGTATTCACTCCTATCGGTACCGCATGTAGTATTGTCCTGCACAAGATTGTCAGTAAGAGTGAGAACGAAAATACTAGTGCTGACGGTGATGGGATTAAATACGCTACTGCAATGAAGCAAATGGAAATAGATGCAACTGGGTCTGAAAATAGCCCAGCAATTTAAGGAGGATTTAATCATGGATAAAATTATGTTGCTCGTACCCATCGTATTCGGCCTGATGTTGCTGGTCAACATCTTCACCGAGGTTATCAAGAAGGTCACATGGGACAAGATCCCTACCAATCTGCTGGTATTCATCCTGTCGGTGGTCGTTACCATCGTTGCGATGTTCATCTACCTGTCTATCACGGGTACGGCGTTCATCTGGTGGATGATTTGTATCGCAATTGCTGTCGCCTTCTTCGTCGCATATTCTGCTATGTTTGGTTTTGATAAGTGGAAGCAGATGTTCGACCAGTGGCACAACCTGAAATCTAATAAAGCTTAATTAAACCATACGAAAGCTTCGTTAATGTTCGTGGACGGCTTTAATAGCCTGTATTGACTCGTCGGTTAAGCGGAACGCAACGGAGCGGTTTCTCGATCGCCTGTGACGGCATAGCGAAAGGCGGCTACAACCCAATGAGGGAGTAGCCGCCTTTATTTATATCTGTGTATTTAAATGAGAGAGTCCTTGACCCTGATGTTGATCGGGATACACTCGGTGTGGTCTTTATCGTCACGTAATCTCAGGAATACTGCATTACGGAACGACTTTACAGACTCCTGAATTGCCTCAATCTCAAAGACCTGCTTGTTGGCAATCATATTATCTGCGTTATCATAGATGAACTTGCGCATGCTATCGGACAGACCGCTTGAGCAGTTGCCACATGCTGTCAGCTTGCCATCGATATAATGACCGAATTTGATCGAGCCGAAGATGTCGGTATTCTTGCCAGTACCTGCATTGAAACCCATCATCACTACATCATGGGTGATCTTCTTCTTACCCTTGACCCAGTTATTTGCAGGTTTCTTGCCAGGAATATAGAGGGCATCGGTTCTCTTTAGGATAATACCCTCACCGCCACGGCGGACGATACGACCAAATTCCTCATTGGGATCGCCCATTAGGATCTCAGGCAGGACGATATATCCATTGACATCCAAATCAGCGATGTAATTCCAGTAGACGTGCTCAAGGATTGCTCTGCGCACCCAATAGGGTTCATTGATTAGATTGTGCCCATTGTACTCACGGATATCAATGAGCATGTAATGGAGTCTCTTGGATGGATCTACTGCCATCGTACGCTCCATTGCGAGGTCAGGGGTACATCCGAGGATCTTGGTTACATCATCAGAGATACCTCCTGGCACGTAGAGTTCGCCATGCAGGTTCGCACCACACATTTCATACACCCTACGCAGGAGAGGGGTGATATGAATACTGTCGGACTTGCAGACTGGCTGACCCTCATTGCCCTTGGCGGCAGACAATCTCTTACTGTAGAATTCACCGCCCTGATTGAGGTAGCTGTAGCCGTCGAACTTCTCCTCAACAACGTACCGCATTTCACGGTAGTCATTGTTAGGTTCAACACCATAAATGTCATACAGATGGCTGAATGTCTTGTCTGAGATATTGCCAGCACGGTAACCAATTCGGTCATTATTGACGAAGCCGACAATCTGTTTCAGCCTCTCAGGGTTGGTATGTTCAGCACCCTGCGCCAGAATTAGGTTGCTCATGTTCTTCACTCCTTGTAAATTGTTTTGTCTTGAAATTGTAGGTGAATACGGCATGCTCGACCATGATATTGTTCTTGATGATGTTGGTGCATGCCCTGTCTACGATGGAGTTCCAGAGTGCATGGGTCGGATTGGGATCTTTGTAATGGCCTCGTATCAGCTGGAATTTGACTCCATGGTTGTAGGTCAATCCCAGAATACGTAGCCATAGATCTGGGTTCAGTACATGGTTACCAGTAGAGGTCTTCCATCCATTGCGCATCCATGTATCCAGATAAGCTGGGTGATTATAACCCTTGACGCAGTATCCGCTATCACTAATGACCAGTACCTTTGTATGTTCAGCGTAATGTTGGATACCCTGAATGATCGCCATCATTTCGGCTCTATTATTGGTCGTATCAACCATTGTACCGCAATGTACCAGTACCTCATCTGCACCATCATGATACTCAACGAATGCCCATGCGCCATCGCCCTTTCTTGGACCATTATTGTGGCATCCACCATCAGTGTAGATTACCACATCAGGCTCAAACCCAGTAGTTCTTAAGGTGCTTGGCAATGAGTTCGGCTTCAAGAGAAACATCCTCCCCTCTGCAGATCTTGGCACAGATATTGTCAGCATCCTGCTTACAGATACCGCAGAGGCCAACAATAATGTCATTCAGTACATACAGGAGAGCGCAACCACTCTCAATCCAGCCGTAGCCACGATCGTCCACATACATATGGGCATAGATCTTGCGGCTGTTGTAAGGGAATGGCACAAACTGGATGGATTTGTTGATGGCGGAGTATCTCACACCATGCTCTGCGAGGAAATTGATCATCGGAGTGATATCGTCATAGACGGTGTATGTATCCTGATTGATTGCCACATCACGGCTGGTGTAGATTACAACCTTAATACCGCAATCGACGAGGAAATTGACTACCTCCTTGGCGAACCTGCGGATTTCCTTAGGTTGGGGAAACGAGTCCCCAACACTAATAGTTCCATCGAAGTCCATTGCAACAATGGGAGCAACAGAATTATCTTTATACTTTCTTGCCATCTGCTCGTACCTCCATAATATTTAGTGGCTTAACCGCCGTAACCGTGCCATTGAAAATGGACATGATCATCTGAACCTTAGGAGATTCCCACGGTTTCATATGGTTACCTCCTTATGCCTCATTGATATTGATCTGCATGTAGTAGTTGCCCTTGTAGATATCTACCTCGGCAATATCGGCCTTGAAAATGCGACCAGCATCCATCATTTCAGCCAGAATGGATGCATAATCCTTGCCGATGTAGCCAACCTGACCATGCAGGGTCATAACCTTGACAGCGTTCTTATCGAACTTATTGTTGGGTTCACGCTCCAGAAATACTGCACTGGACGTGTCCAACTGTGCGAGGATGGACTGGCGAGGGGTGCCAGTATCCTCATTGGTGAATGTGACACCCACCACTTTCAGCTTGATGTTCTGCAACTTGCTCATTTGTAATTCCTCCTTATATTGGTTTGTGTTGCTTCTAATGGGTTTATCGTATTATAGGCGATCACCACAAAATCTGCGGAGCACCGTACTTCTTGCGAATATGCCAACAGTGGTCAACTGTGCCCTCTGCAGGTGGGTTCTGCCAACAATCGGCACATCACGGCGATCATCCGCCATTGCCGCCAATACCAGCACGATGTGCTTGAGTTTATCCCTCAGGATCTGCATCGCCTCGTGCATCAATATCATGTCAGCATTGTCTGTCACGTAACAACTGGTTGCACCAAGGTGGATGATATTCTTGGCTGTAGGACATCTGTCGCTGAACTCCATAATGTATGCCATGACATCATGTAGAGTTTCTTTCTCATATTCGGCAACCTTATTGTAGTCGATATCAGTTACCGCTTTCATTTCCTCGATCTGCTGATCGGTGATATGGATACCACAATGCTTCTGAGCCTCAGCCAGTACCAACCACAATTTACGCCATGTCATGTGGCGGTGGTAATCGGAGAATGTGTGGCGCATTTCCTTACTACCATATCTGGTTGAGAATGGGCTGTTATACTGCCGTTCGTCCATTTTGACCTCCTTAATTGGGTTTGTAGCTTAGTTCGCCAATAGACTCAACATAATCAATAATATGATCATTGAGGGCAACCGTCTGTCCACACTTGATTGTGATATCGTTGTATTCCTCGATCGTGTGGATGAAGACCTGCGTATTGCCTGGGTGCTGATCAAATATTGACTTGAGTTCCAATAGCTGTGCGAATGTCGGATTATCCATCCGTACATGACACTCAGGACAATCACGGATACCAGAGTTAGTCATTTTGCGGATGTAGACCGCCTGTATCGTCACATTATCTTTATAGATGTTCTTCTTTCCCTTAAGAACTACGGGTTCACCGACAACGATGTATGGCAAACAGGACTCATAGACTCCAGGGAACATGGTGGCCTCATATGTGCGATACTGGGTGCCGATGGTGACGAAGCCCATCTTCTTGCCCTTATTGCGACCCTCTTTCTTGATAACTGTCTCATGACAGCCCTCAATGAAGCCAGCAATATAGAACTCGTCAGGCAAATCCTCAGGCTCGGTATCCTCGATGGCAGTCCATCTACGGATTTCATCGACATAGGCATCGATTGGGTGAGCAGAGATATAATATTTGAGGATCTCTTTCTCCCAGATTGAGTACTGGATCGGATTATCCTCACCCTTGACGATAGGCCATGTGACATTCGGCAATCTGGTGAGTACCTCATCTACTGTAGGTGCTCTATCCGCCTTGGGTTTCTTACGCTTAATCTTGCCGATGGCATCACATAGACCTTTCATAGACTCCACGAGTGTGGCTCGGCAATCATATTTAGGTGCAAGCATATCATCAAATGCACCGCACTTGGCGAGGTTGGTCATACCAGTAACCGTACAGTCGGTAGATGGGACACGTGCTCTGAAATCGGCCACGGATTTATATGGACCACGCTGTGCTCTATCAATGAAGATACTTGCCACAGCACGACCACCGATATTCTTGATGGCAGACAGGCCAAATCTGATGGCATCCACATCAGTCATAGTAAACTCAGCCTCAGACTCATTGACGGTAGGAGGCAGTAGCTTAATTCCATGATTGAGCATATCACGAATGATGATGGTCTGTCGCTTGGGGTCAGAGGTTTCTGAGTTCAATAGTGCAGAATAGAATGCTGTAGGATAATGAGCCTTGAAGTACGCATTCTGATAGCAAATCTTTGCATACTCAACTGCGTGTGCCTTATTGAAGCCGTATCGTGAGAATGTCTGGATCTCATTGGCGGCACGGTCAACAATCTGTCGCTTATGGGTAACATCCTTAATTCCAGTAGAGAAATCATGCTCCATGGCGGCGGCAGTAAACCAGTCCATTTGTTCTTTCATCAGCACAGGGTCTTTCTTACCCATTGCCTTACGCAAGATATCTGCACGACCAAGGGAGCAACCAGTCATCTGGCGGACACGTGCCATAACCTGCTCCTGATAGACCAGAATGCCATATGTCTCCTCAAGGTAGCCCTTTTCCTCATTGAACATATAGACAACTGGCTCCTTACCAGCCTTACGGTCAATCAGATGTTGTACCATCGTCTTGCCCTCAACTACTGCATCAAGGGGTCCAGGTCGATAGAGTGCGACACCAGCGGCGATCCACATGTAGTCCTGGATTTCATCACCACGCTGTTTGATGATGGTGGGTAATGACTCGTAATCACGATCTTTATGTCTCTCAGTCTCATAGCCGCCAATATCCAGCTGTTGCATCATCTGAGTAAATCCAGAAGACTCAACCTGAAAGATACCGACAGTATCACCATCATTGATAAGCTTAATTGCCTCTGGGTCATTATATGGGAGCAGATCCTTGTTAAAATCTGGGTCGAACCATTTACGCACCAGTTTCTGTGCATCATGGTTGACATCAACAGTACGAAGTCCGAGGGCATCCATCTTAAGATACCCGATGGCCTCAAGTGCCTTCATATCATACTGGCATGCAAGGACACCATCGCCATCCTTGCGGAGTAGTGGCACATTAGATTCCAATTCTACTGGTGCAACAACGACACCTGCGGCATGGGTTGATTCATGCTTGTTCAGACCCTCAAGCTTCTTCATGATATGAAGTGCTTTCTCCCATGTCCATGTGGATTTGATGTCAATGAATGCAGATGGTACAACACCACTCATTACATCCATCAGTGCCTTGGTGTTTGCCTTGTCAATTCTCTCGTCACCACGCAGGTAATTGTTGGCCTCCATGATGCGCTCAATGTTGGACTTGTCCACCTGCACACGGGTGTCTTGGAAGTATAGACCCTTGAGTGCATCCATGAACTTCTCGTCCTCTTCCATGTCGGACAGGGTGATGGTAGGTTCATCAGGTACTGTCTGCTTCAATGCTGTGATCATACCTGCAGGCACATTTGCGGTCTTGCATACCTCAGCAATAACGGTCTTAACGGACAGTGTACCATATGTAATGATCTGCGCAACCTTGTCCTGACCATATTTCTCTGCGATGTAGGCGATTGCAATATGACGATATTTCTGAGACACATCCCAGTCAATATCAGGATAAGCAATACGCTCAGAATTTAGGAATCGCTCGAAAAATAGTCCGAACAGCAGAGGATCGCAATCATGGATACCAAGGCAATAGCAGACCATAGAACCACCAACAGAACCTCTGCCTGGGCCAAGTGGGATAATACCATCGTCAGGAGGGGTGATGCTATGCTCAGCGCAGAACTGCCGCACTCTGTCTGGAGTCTTGCAGAAATTGTAAATATCCCAGATCATCAGGATATAGGAATCAAATTTGTTAGGGATGATAACATCATACTCAAGGTTGATGCGGTCAATGACCTCAGGCGGCACATTTTCGCCATATCTCCACCGTGCGCCATCTGCGACCAGTTTCTTTAGGTATAACACTTCGTAATCAATCATATCGTCCGCTCCTTTCATATAAAGATATAACCGCCACTAGGACGGCTATTAAGTAGTTTATTTAATCGATCCTGCCAGACGATGATCCGCCGCCAATCTTTCTGTCTGGGATGTTGAGATACAGCCCACACTTACAGATGCCGAGCGTTCTCATGTTCGCACAGGGACATTTGAACTGTTCACCAGTACCGCCACAAGGGCAGTAACCATTTCTGCGGTTCAGTGCGCCAAGAATCCCATCGACCTTACGATCATCAGGGTTGACGGCATAACCTCTGTGCAGAGCAACCTTACTCAGCCATGTGCGATTGTAGTACAGCGGATTTTTCTTGGCCTGTTCGTCGGCCTCCGCCTGAACAGGTGATGGTGTGATGAGTTCCTCAACATTGAGTTTGTAATCCACCTTTTCACCTTTGGAACGGGCATTGATGATATCTCTGAGTTTACCCATTGTCTATTTCCTCCTTGTATGTTCCATCCAGATTGCGCCATTGATTGATGTCATAATCTGGTAGTTTTTCATCATTTACTGCGATATTGTGCTTTATAACCTGTGGCGTGTCCTCTTCCAATATGTTCTGCTTATTGATTGAGTCAATGAAGTCCTGTGGCACTTGGAACCGAGGAGGCATTGTCTCACCAAACTGGATGATGTCGCCCTCGCACTTATCCACAATCAGCTGTGTATTGTTGAGGTATTCCACAGGATAGCGTTCCAGCAGTTCCTCCTCACTCAGTAGCCAGTACCCATCGCCAGGGAAGCCACCAAATGTTGGATTGTCCAGCCAGTTGCCATATTGGATGCACAGTAGTGTCTTGTGAGCCTCAGTATCCTCTTTCTTGTAGAAATGGGCATCTGTGCAGGCAATGATCGGCACACCGTGTTTGTCCGCCCATTCTTTCTTAATCTGGTTGCACATATCCTCGGCTTCAATACCGTGATTGTGCCACTCAATGTAGAAGTCATCTTTCAGCAGGTTGAGGTACCACATGAACTCCTGATAGGCTCTGTCGATATTGCCATTCAGGATGTGGGTGCAGATTGTGCCACCGATGCAGGCATCAGACCACATGATACCGTCGTGGTATCGCTCGATCAGTTCTTTGTCGATACGAGGCACATAGTAAAAGCCATCAACAAATGAGGCTTTCTGCAATCTGCACATATTGGCATAGCCCTCTTTATTCTTACACCATGCATTAATATGCACATATGCATCGCCACGGCGAGAGTACGACTTATCAAATCGTGAGTCAGCCGCCAGATAGAATTCACAGCCTGGGATATGCTTGAGGCCGAATGTCTTGCACACCTGTGCGGCAACTGCTTGACCATACATGTTACCGTGGTCTGTTATCGCTACAGCACCAGTATTGCGCCGCTCAGCATTCAACACAATATCGGCCTTAATGTGCTTCGGGTCTTTCTTGTCAGCGATATGTATCATACCATCTTGGAGGGACACTAAGAGAACTCACTATGTACATGCAAATCTGTAAAAGTGAGTTTACTCATATTAACCACCAGCCTTTCTCCAGCGATATCCTCCGCATTTGTAGCCATTAGATATCGCACGTTTAATATTATTTGGCATTAAGCCCAGTGCCTTTGCCGCATCGTGCTTGTTCCTAAATGTATTGATGATATTGCCATCATCATCAAGTTGCTCGACTGCTATACTATGCTTGTCTGCGTTGGCCTTTGTTGCAAGTACTTGGTGCTCAGATTGCCTTGTATAGAGATTATTGCGCATAGCATGTCGTATATTTCCAGATTGTGTTGACCACTCAAGGTTGCCTACTGACGGATTTAATTTGTTGCCGTCTTTATGGTTCACTTGTGGTAGATTATCTGGGTTTGGTATAAACGCTGTTGCTATCAGGACATATACAGAATAGTTCTTATATCTGCCATGCCCTATGTGCAATTTAACACGCAAATACCTCTTTTACTAATGAATGGCTTTACCTTCATACCGTCCTTATTGAGTATATCTCCGCCCTCTGTTGCGAAGTATCTACCCTGTATTTCTTCTATCGGTATGTCATGCATTATGCCACCACCTAAATTCACTATGGACGTGTAAATCAGTGAATGTTAGTGCCATCATTGTCCTCCTTATGTTCTCTCATGTAATGCTCATACTTTTCCTTGGTGACATTGCATATCCACTCGGTATTGCACCCACCATCTACACGGTAGAATTCAGCCTCTTCATCGCTGATGTGCTCATAACCAAATGGACACGCAGGACAGTATGGGCACTCAGGCCAGATGCAATACTTGGCCTGATAATTGATCTCTCCGTACTCATATGTGGCATCACATGTATCGCAAGATCCATGGTCAGGATCTGTCAACACAATCTTACCACCACAATTCGGACAGAGCATTTCATCGCACATTTGATATCACCCCATCAGTTTAGGATTGGTGATACTGATGTCGGCATTATCAAGCAATTGCCAGATGGTCGCATCGTTCTCCATTTTCTTATATAGCTTGTCCTTGGTCTTGGCGAAAATCTGTGTGACCCTTGTACGAGAGATACCATATTGTACACCGAGTTCCTCATGCGTTGTCTGGTTGCATATTACCTCTATGAATATCGTGCGTTCACGATCATTGAATGTATCAGAGTTCATTAACTCTAAGAGTCTATTCGCCAATTTGTGCCGTGCATCATTGCTGTCAGCATCTATTATGCCATATTCTGGACTGTTGTCACACGTAGTATCACTATATTTGTTGATAACATCCTCAAGCACGTCACCGCCATCAGAGTCCCTGTATGGGTCTGGGAACAGTAGCTTGCTGTGATATTTTATCTCACTCTCAAAAATATATCGTATGCGTTGGTCCATATGGTCTTTGATGAACTTATTATATGTAGCACGACCGTCTATTGTGTAGACATGCTTAGTATAATAGTAGAACCAGTAGGCGCAATCACCCATGAGTTCATCAAATGGTTTAAGCTTATGACTCTTATCGTTGAAGTAACAGCTCCATTTATCGCACAATTTGAGCAATAATGGGTTGAACAAGCCCAAGAGAGCCTGTAGGCTCTCATTGGACTCATTCTCAGTTCCCTGCTGTACAAGGCGCACCAGTTCGTTGATTGCATCCATTTTAGCATTTTCCCCTGGTAACAACCTTGCCATAACAGTTACCTCCCTGTACTACCAAAACCAGTCTCACCACGCTCGGAGGGAGAGAGTTCATCTACCTCCTCGATGATGAAATCCTTGATGTGGCGCTTGTGCATGATAATCTGGATCAGGCGGTCACCATCATGGATATGTACGGCACTGTTGCCGACGTTGAGGATCTGGGCGAAGAGTTCGCCACGGTAACCCTCATCAATAACACCCTTGGGAACGACCAGACTCTGCTTGCTGGTACTACTACGAGCCTCGATAGAAGCCCAGTATCCTTCAGGGATCTCCAGACGGATGCCAGTCGGCAGAAGATATCTCTCACCAGGATTAATGGTGATCATACCCTCAGGCATTTCATCAAGAGTACAGCAGACATCGAGACCGACATCTCCCTCTTTCTTGATTGACAGCATCGGGAATCTCTTCGCTGACTCGTTTCTCTTTACCTTGAGAATAATTGCTGTTGCTGTTTCCATTTGTTATTCCTCCTCAAACTCCTTGAGTTCATTTTCTCCAGAGTAGTGACGGTTGGGGGCGTCATACTTCTGGCGCACAGGGTTCCAGTTAAATTCATCACTGAAATACCCAATGACACGTGCTCTTGTATGTACGATAGGTTTGTCACAAATCGGGCATCTATCAGTACCCTGGCCGATGATGGTTGCCTTATGGTCAGTACACTTGCCGAAGCGATAGCATACTGCGATATGAGGTACACCACTCTTGGCGGCGAATTTCATAATCTCGTACATCTTGCCATCAGTATCGATGGGAGCCTCACAGTTGGCATGGACGATACCGCCGCCAGAGATCATCTTCATAAATCTGCCAGACAGATCGATACGGGTAATCATGTCGGCATCATTGATCAGAGGAATGTACTGGTTGGAGTACAACTCACAATCGAAGTCGTAACCCTCGTACATCACACGGTCTTTCTGCAACAGGGTGACACATGCCTGCTCACCAGGGATCTCCTCGGCATTGAAGGTGCAGTTGTACTTCTTGCGGTAGAACTTGCACTTGTCCTTGATGTAGGCCATCATGTCCATTGCGAACTCGGTACCCTCATCGTCAAGGATATCATAGCCCATGTACTTAACGGCTTCATAGATACCAGTAACACCAAAGGTGCTGAACATAGTATCAAGGCTGAACCAGCCCAGCTTGCCGAAATACTGCAGGTACTCAGGAGAACGATCAATTCTCTTCTGCAGGATATCGATGCGGTGAATGTGCAGGAGTTTGGCGCAGACATCGAACATTTCATCGAGAACCTCAATGAACTTGTCGGGGTCACCATTTGCCTTGATTGCGGCACGAGGATAGTTGGGAGTAATGACACGGTGGCTACCGATATTGACACCACCATTGCCAAAGCTGTCAGGTGTCATTTCCATATCCTCAATGTCATTCTCATAGCGGCAACACATAGCCAGCTTATTCTTCTTGCCGAAGTGCAGGTTGAAATTGCCCAGAGGTCTATTGACATGTGCGACCCATCTTGCATGATCATCATCGACAAATTCGTCGTGTTCATCGGTTGTCAGGTTCTGGGTGACAACAGGGAAACGATATGGGAAGCCAGTAATAGGATCACCGTTACTGAACCACTCGCAGAAAATTCTCTGCAGGCTCATGATGTACTCCATGTCGGGCACGGTATGGTCAGGATAGACGATATGACCAAACAGGGAGTTCAGGCCGATGTGATCATAGATTGAGATATTGGTGAATGGAGGTTCACCCTCTGCACGGCTTGCATCGTTGAATAGGCAAACCAGACCCTGCATATCCTGAATGATGGCATCACGACCCTCCTTGGTATTTGGGTCAATACCCTCTTTCTGACAATACCATGCGTACCACAGGAAGAAATCAGAGGGAGCAGTAGCACCAGCAAACTGTTTACTCATATCAGAGATCAGTTTGTCCACCTGTGAGATAAAGGACTTGCGGTGCTTGGGAGGAGTATTAGGAGAAGTGCCATAGGGTCTTCCCTCGAATACGATCTTGTCCAGACTGAATGCATAGCAGTACGGCATCTGGATGCGGATGCCGTGGGCATCGTGGAAATAGAGGTCGCCATCCCACAGCATACTGATTGCGTGGTCAGCCCATTCCTTGCCATATCTCTTCTCGGCATAATACCACAGCAGGTGATAGCCGAGCAGTTTCATCTGGCCATTGGTAGTAAAGGTTCTGTAGGTTGCAGGAGAGAGGTTCTCTGCCCAGTTGGAGTTGCCATCGGTGGCGACATCAGTCAGCTTCTCATTGAAAAATGTATTGCTTGTCAGGCCGATATCCAACTGGTCAGGTGCGATGCCCTCAATTTTCAGGTACTTCATACCCTGCTCGGTGCTTGAGAACTTCTCGTACAGTTCCTCGAAGCCCTTAACTAGTGACATTCCGATTTTCATTACTTAGGTTCCTCCTTAAATGTGATTTCTTGCCAGCCTTTGCCCTCGTTCCGATAGAACTTCTGATTTGAAGACGATGGAATACCATCACATTTAAGGGTTTCGTCATAACGACCACACTTGATAGTGTACAGATGCTCTTTAATATTGGCAGGAATATCTTCGAATTCCCAGCTGGTGTACATCCAAATGCGATACCCAAATCGATGGAGTTTCGCAAGTAGATTCTGCAGACTTGTGGAGTCCTGCTCCATAGGCTCACCGCCCAACAGGACTACATCTTTGATTTCGGTGCGCTCACACTCACTACAGATAGTGAATGCTACGGTATCCGACTCGTACGGCTTGCCAGCACTCTTGTCCCAGAGTTTAGGATTGTAACAACCCTCACACTTCTGAGAACACCCACTAAACCAGAGGGTAAATGCTGGCTTGTCAGTACCAGGTGTATTCACCAAATCGTATCGATCGAATTTGGCAATCGTCAACATTATTTGGTTACCTCCTTAATATATTTAACAAGTGCCTCAGCACACTCCTGAACACTTGTTTCGCTGGTGTCAATGAGATATTCGATACGGTCATTCAGTTCCTTGTGTGTGACACCGTAGTAGTATTTCAGCCGTGTCTCAAGGTTCTTATCGTCATCCCTATTACGTGCACTAGAACGCTCAATAATCGTCGACAGAGGCGCATAGATTTCGACATATCTTACGTCAATGTTGTGCGGCAATTCCTTGCGAAGCCATTTCGCCTGACCACCAAATCTGGGAAACCCATCGAGGATGATAATATCTCTATCTTTCCTCTTAAAGTAATACCAGAGTCTGTTGGAAATGGCATTACGCATATTGTCCTCAGGGGCAAGCTTACCCAACATGAGATCATTCTTGATGATGTCACTATCCTGTGCCATATTTCTGGCGATGTCTCCAGAAGAGATATAAACCGCATCAAGGATCTCTGCGGCGATCTTGCCAGTCGAGGATTTGCCACTACATGGTCCACCGACCAATACTACACATACCTTTTTGCTCATTTTAATCACCTGCTTTTTATATATTGTGTGAATTGCTGTCATAAATAAGTTTGTATGGCTCACATACTTAGCACTCTGACATGCGCAAGACCGATCTATCTGCATACACATCAAATAACACATCGTCCTGACCCATACGGTTCTTGGAGAGGTTCATGGTAATGTTGCCATGGTCGATGCCACGCTGATTGATCTCGTCCTCAGATTTCTCCTTGAGTGTGATGTATGTATCAGCATCCTGTGCAATCTCGTATGAACCTGCACCATGTTCCGCCTCTGCTATTTCTGCATGGAGTGCCTCTTTGGACAGCTGTGAGATCAGTACCACGCACACATCCATGTCCTTAGCAAATTCTTTCCACCCCTTAGATATCCAGCCCAATTCACGATATCTCTGGTCAGTTTTCCTGTCAGACACATGCTGTAACTGTGCATAGTCAACATACACGATTTTTATTGCGAATTTGTTGACATATCTACGTGCAATGGATAGTGCCTCAGTCATGTCATGACCACGCTCAGACAAATGGAATGGTGTATTCTCAAGGGCAATTGCGGCATCATCAACCCTGGATTTCTCCTCAAGTGTCAAATTGCCAGTCATGATTGCAGTACATGGCACACCACTGATAATAGACAAATTGCGGAATGTCATTCTATCCTTATCCATTTCTAGTGTGAACCATAGGGTTGGAATGCCCTGTGTAACTGCCTGATACATCGCCCAATTCTGGCATATTGTGGTCTTACCTACACCTTGGTTTGCCGCAACCACATTGATAGTCTTGGTTTGGAGGCCGAGGGTGGCTAGCGACAATTTCTTGAATCCATCACCAAACTCATAACCGATAATCTGGTTTGGATTATGCATACGCTCATGTATCAGTTTCATAGCACTAGACACCTGCTGTTTAGCATCAAATATCTGTTCATCCATTCTCTTGTGTACTGCACCGTACATTTCATTGGTGGTTCTGTCCAATGCCAGAGTGATATCCTGTGTCATGTCATTGGCTGATATCCTAGTCCTATCAACGATATCAATGGTCTTGCGGCGGATAAGCTTGTCCTCAACATCCTTGAGGGAGAACTCAACATTACCAACCTTGTTGACAAGATAGTTTAGCCACTCTACCGTAATTATCTCGCCAAGATTGAGGTTTTTAGCCATTATTGATATTGACTCAACATCAACATATTGTGCCTGTCTCAATATCTTGAACAGATAGCGGTGCCTTGCGAGATACCAGTCATTGTCATTGAACCGCATAGTAAGTTCAGTAATGAAATCTGGATCACGCATCGCCTGACCAAGCAACACTTCCTCACCATCAAGCGCATATAACTTGCCGTCAGAAGATGATGCAACAGACTGTACATAATAGTCCTCTACCTGTACTGGATCGAGTCCCATCTTGCCTGCGATATCCATCACCATGATGTGCTTTACCATCTTGTCGGTAATCGCATTCATGTACTTCTGGATGTCGTACATAAACTGCATCTTCTCAGTAGGTGTCTTGGCCTCATTCCACTTGCTGTCGACAAGGTATTGCACAGCATATGGTGCGCTATCAACAATCTCCTTAAGCTTGTCCACACCATACTTATTGATAAATTCGTCTGGGTCATATCCATCTGGTAGGCTTGCAACCCTTAGCCGCACATTGGTCTGCAGGGTGAGGTATTTCTCACAGATCTTAAATGATCTATCTCTACCAGCCTTATCGCCGTCGAGCAATAGGATTAATTCTACTACTCTATATTTACCAAGTAGGTCGAATGTCAGCTGATTGACTACCGTACCAAGGAATCCACACGCACACAGGCCAGCCTGAATACAGGCAATAGTATCTGGTGCACCCTCAACGCCGATAATCCTGCCGCCATTCTTGTACAACATCTTGCGTGAGATATGGAAGCCGAATATTCTGTCAGTTTCGTCGTATAGTGGGTGGTTGTCATTACCACCAATATACTTCATTCCAGGCAGAGGATTGAATGGTCTTGATTGGAAATACCGCATCCGCCCAAATACATCGGTAATTGGGAAAAGGATTGCATTGTTGAACATGTCCATTCTGTCCAACTGCAACACAGGCGAATTTGCAACTTTGTCAAATATCGAAATACGACCGTTGGCAGGTGGGGCAAAGCCAAGTTGAAACAGTTCAATTGACTCGTCGGTCATGCCACGGCCTCTCAAATAGGTCAAAGCGGTTTCGTCTTTAAGCAGAGCCTCATGCGCCAGTTGACGGGCTAGTGCATTCTCCTTGAACAAATTCTCACGGATCATGTCTTCAGGAGATAACTCAGCATAATATGGTGTCAGGTCGACTCCCTCAATCTCTGCCGTCATATTGATGGCCTCAATATGGTCGACATTAAATCTGACACTTATATACTCAAATCTGTCGCCGCCAGCACCGCATCCGAAGCAGTACCACATTTCCTTTGGCGGACAGATAGTGAATGATGCCGTGCTATCTCTTGTGCCATCCTCGTCGGCAGGATGTGTATCAAGGTCGCACTGTTTCTTGTAAAGATGATCGTTGACCATTTCAATTGGATTGATTGGTCTACCAGTCTCAGCAGAATATTTCTTATCTGCAAGTCTGATAAATTCATCCAAATCCATGGCCTCAGTTAGGGCTTGCCTAACTTGGTCTAGATCAGAGAATTTCTTCATGTGTTATTCCTCGCAATCTCGATGCTCATAGACTGCTGTGTACCACGTAGCATCGACTTAATCTCGTCCTCTTTGGTATCCAACACCACCATCATAGTACGATCCTGCTGGATATATGCCTTACCAACAGCCTCTCCATTATATTTGACTGGTATGCCGTCATTGTTGGATACGCATACTACTCTCATTTCTTCTCACCACCAAACATTTTATTCACAAGTAGTTCGAGGAGCATATCCTCTCTCTTCTTGTTATAGTCATATTCAGCCTTGGCGAGTTCAATTGGAGTATGTACATGGGTTTCGCCGCCAAGGGTCATATTTGATTTCTCGATCTTATCGCCCAGCACCTTAATCCTCAGGGCTTCGGCACTCTTTCTGGCATCCATATCTCTCAACACGGCATCAACATATGCCATGGAGTGTACGCCATTCTGTGATGCTGTCTTGCATGCTGATACTATATCAGCCAAACTGTATTGATTGACGATACGGTTGATAATAGCGGCATCCTGCACACTATAATCATCCAATAGATACATCTTTGTGATGTGATTAAACGAGTTGTAGTCAACCATTTCACCACATACCTGTATATCTTGGTTGCGTCTTGCTCCAGCCTTGTCACCGAGCATATTGTTGACAATCTTATACCAATATGTCGGGGTGAAATGTTTATATTCTCTCTTCCTCGGTTGTATCTTGGTCATATGTGACTTAATCACATTGATTACTGCGGCCTGATTATACTTGATTATCATATAATCACACATATAAATATGTGCAGGGATAAGAAACCCCTGCACACCAGCCGCATCAGCATACTTATTCAGTTCGGTCACTACCTGTCGGGATGCCCTCGCCATCTTCTGTGTTGCCTGCAGCATTTTCCTGTCCTCCAGTCCAATCGGTCTGCTCCATGCCGAGCCTCTCTTCGATTTTATTGATTGCGGCGCACACCGCATCAAGTGTCGCGTCATTGCCATTCTTATAAGATGCGAGGAGACGGAGAATGATATTGTACAGGTTGGTCAGGCCACGGTTGACATCCAACATGGTTGCAACCTTGCGGTCATACTCATAGGATTTCTTGCACTCCATTTTGATATCCTGGAACTTCTTGTAGAGTTCAGTGTCCTCACGGATCTTCTTGAGCATGAACGGAGACATGTGATCACGGATAACCTCATGACCCTTAGAACGGTGCATCTGGTCGAGGGCATCCACGAATTCATTAGGGTCAGTATAACCCAGGTCGATTGCGATCATTTCCTTGTTTTCGGGTTCCATAATTATACCTCCAATATTTGTTTTACAATGCTGTCAATTCTTTCCTCAAGATGTTTGAGGTCACCGCTATTATCAACGGTGATGTCATACTCAATACCACTTGTTAGGACATCATCGTCAGCATGGTTGCCGTGCTTGAGACTTTCTACAGTAGTCCTGCGAATAAGCATTGTCTTACAGTAGATTCCAATCAAATTGAGTGGTCTGACCAAATCCAGAAGCTTATTGATTTCCTCTGCCTCACGGATGTCGTAGAAGATAATAGTATCATTAGCACTATCAGAGGTCAATGCGACCATTGCTGCTATGATAATATCTCTTGTCGGACCATCACAATTCTTTATGTACATCTGCTTGAGCGTGTGCATGTCGTTGCGGAAGGTGTCATCTTTCTTACCATTCCAGCCCAGCATCTTGTATACCTGATACATCACATCAACAGATGACCTGATGTAGATATTGCATACATCCTCAAAGTGCTTCTTGACTAGGTTTTGTAGTGTGGTCTTGCCAGACCTAGCCGCACCATTCGCTATGACTATTACGACCCTTTTCATCGTATCCTGTTGACCTCCTTGATACCTAGCCTCTGTTTATGCTTATTCTTGCATGTATACCCACATAGGCGGATTCTCTTGCCCTTGTAGGTGATGAAGAATATGCTCTGCGGATTATAGATAAACTCCCTGCCGCATTCAGGGCAGACTATCATCTTTGAGATAGGTCAGCCGCCCAATCATAGTTATTTACAAGGATGGTCATGGCTTCCACCATCTGAGGATGGGGATTGCCAGTGCTACCAACATAGCGCAGGTCAATAATATGACTCCACTCTTCATTGGTTGCGGTCAACACGATGTCGGTCTTGAGGGAATTTGGCAGAATGGTTCTTGCTTCCTGAGGGGTTGCGCCGAATTCGATCATGAGGGTGTATGCCTTTTCGAGGTTCTTCATGCAATTTTGCCATACATCATATTTGTTGATGGCAAAATCAGAACCATCAATATCCTTGCGCTCCTCGTCCTTGTCGAAGAAAATGGGGTCGATTACGGTGATAGACCCACCAAACTTACCCTTGGTATAGTTGCAGTATCTGGTGGACTCCTGCGCAAATGATGCTGGGCGATGTCTCACCAGTTCATGGGACACACCACGGTCACATGTGAACAGGACAGAATGCCATCCATGCTTCATGTTCTCCAATTCGGTGAGTTCGGAGAAATCATCAATGCATCGCATGGTATACTGTTCGCAAGGGCTATATGCGCCGCCGAACAATTCGTTGCATCCATAGTGCCACACAATGTGTTTAATAACGCTCATGATGGCGGCGACATGAGAACTGTTGAACCCATAGTGGTTGCCATTGTGCATATCCCACTCAACGAACTCCAGGGCATCCATAAATCCTCTGGCAGAGCCGCTGATCATCATTCTACCACCATTTGTTCTGACGATGTACGGACTGCCAATCTCTCCGATAGGTTCATACACAAAAGCTGGAACCTGCAGGATGAAGCGGAAATGCTCCAGCATAGCCCAATGGCGGTTATTATGCATACGCTTGACAAAGCTACGGTGAGAATCATTGGTGGTCATATCCTCACTCTTGTAGCAGATACGACCAATGGCCTCAATATGCTTCTGCGGATTTCGGTCAAACATTTCTCTGACCTGTGCCTGTACGATGTTCATGTACTTACTCCTTTACCAATCTAATTTCTTAATCTGGTTTCGTGCCTGTACTGGCTCATAGCACTTAGGGCACCTATTCTGCCATATGCCATTGGTCTTGACATTACGCCAGCCATTTTCCTTACACTCGTCAACTGCATCCTGAAAGGTATCACAGCTATCAAGTGTCGCAAGGCACCCATCACATACTGGGATAAACTTGCCATATTCTTTTTCAATTGCCATGTAGATCGCCTCCGTTGTTTATATAGATAGTCAGCTTATCTAGACAAAGTTAGTGCGGTATCAACAACATTGCTCAGCAAGGCCAACCTTGTCAGCAGTCCTACTCCGCCAGGTACTGGTGTGACCATATCGACGATATCATAGATATCTCTGTCACAATCACCACAGATTTTGCCATCGTCACCACGATTGATGCCCACATCAATTATGATCTGACCGTTATGCACCATTTCTGGTATAATTGAGTTCTTCTTGCCAGCAGCCGTTATCACGATGTCGGCATTGACAACTGCAGATTTCTTGTCTGAGTATTTGGTCTTGCTATGACAACAGGTTACTGTGGCATCAGAATCGATCAAGATATTTACCAATGGCTTGCCCACTATCTTACTCCTGCTGATAACACAGCATTTCTTGCCAGCCACATCAACACCAATATTGTCGAGCAATATCATAATACCCAACGGTGTGCATGGAGTGAATCTGCTCGTTGACTTAAACCCATCGACATCTTTACTATCCACGATAGTATTAAGGATCTTGTCATAGTCCAAATGCTCTGGTAATGGCAACTGCACGATGATGCCATGAATATTTTCGTCCTCATTAAGGCTCTCAATAGCATCAACAATCTGATCGGTGGTCGCAGTTTCCTCAAACCATATATGTATCAGATCAATGCCGACCTCATTACAATCAGATATCTTGCCCTTGATATATCTGGAACTTGCATAGTTATTGCCGACCTGCACAACAGCAAGTCCAATCTTTCTGCCGTTGATCGCATTCTTCATCTTGGCCTTATACTTGTTAACGATCTCTTTGCAGTCGATCATAATCTTACCCCTCTTCTATAATAAATTTAGGCTCTGTCCGCCATATTCTGATTTTACTATCAACCTGTGTGCACAGGAATGGCGCATTATCACGGTAAGTGATGAAATAGCACTCGTCCTTGCCCTCAAATGGACGCATCACTCTACCTAATCTCTGCAATGCGGTAACTGACGATTTGCCAGCACCAGCCTCAACCACTGTCTGCAATCTAGGTACATCCAGACCAACATCTGCAATGGTGGACGCAATGACTATCGGTGCCTTGCCGTCACGCATATCCTGTATTACCTGTCTTCTCTGTTTCATGCGAGATTTACCAGATATAAAGATTGCTGGTGCACCGAGTTCACGCAACATGCCCTCAAGTATCTCACCGTGTGCAATATAGTTAACCAGCACCAGCGTGTTTCTACCCATATTGTACTGATTCCATGCATCATTTGCGACCTGTAGGTTACGCATTGTATTATTTACTATTGCTGACTCATAGATTTCCTGGTATTTATTGCCAGTCCATGTATTATTATTGACACGCTTGATCATAATGCGTGGCTGAACCAGATACCCAAGTTCAATTAGTTCAGACGCTGTGACATCACAGATACGAGCACCAAATGCGGCCTCAATCATCATGTCAGACCCATCATCACGCCATGGTGATGCCGAGTACCCAAATGCATAATTTGCATTTTCAAACAGAAATCGTACACCAAATGCCGTCTGTGAGCATATCAGTTGTACCTCGTCAAACATCACTATGCCGACATTCTTCTGATATTCCTTGAACTGGGCTTTTATCTCCTCACGCTCATAATATTTCTTTGACTCTTTGATGGTGTCGCTATCCTCGTCGTATTTGTATGACTCGTACTTGATGTTGCCAATGATCGCCAAGGATTGCATGGTTGCAACGGTAATCGGCCTGTATTTAAACACACCATCACCTATCTGCCCAATCTCTTCGTCAGGAAACATTCTACTAAACGACTCAATAGTCTGATATAGAAGGTCACGTGTATGCACAATAAATATTGCCCACTTACCGATAGCACCGATTGTTCTCGCCGCCATGGTTGTTTTGCCAGATCCAGTAGCCGCCTTGATTATGCCGTTCCCGCTCATTACCGATGTATTTACGACTCTGGTTTGGTAGTTGCGTATGCCGAAATTAGCCATATTGTAATCACGTTCAATTTCGGTATAAACCCTCTTATTGATATATCGCACATCAATGCCCATGTTTGATAGGATCGTGGTTACATGAGTGAGTAGGCCGACAGGAAATCTTCTAGTCTGGATGTTGAATAGCTTCTTAGATCCATCCCATTTAATACCCTTTCTGGCATATGCATTGCTCTTGTACTCATGACCTTCCATTTCAAATGAACATGCTGTGCGTAATACTGCCAGCTGATTAGAGTTCAATGGTGTTAGTATTTTACATTCGGTATTCGTGATTTCAATATCAATCGTCATAATACCCTCCTTATATAAATCAAGGGTGGCAGAATACTCCACCACCCTTAGTGCTCAGACCGAATTAAAGATAATGTCATGTTTCATAACTCTTGCGCACACCTTTCAGGCCTTTAGCATTAATTATATCACGGAATAGAGTGATCTCCATCATATAATAGATGCTATCGCCAAACTTTAGCTGAGCAATTGACTTCTTTGCTCGTACTGACTTCATATAGTCATCATTTATATCTATGAACATGTTAACCGCAACGACTGACTTCTTCGGGATTTCAATAACCATATCGTATGCCGCATCAAGCTTAATAAATGTGTCTGGGTCAAGAATGACATATTTTTCTGCTCTACCTGCTGGCATCCATGCTAAGAATGGCATTAGGCCATATCCATTGGCCTTGGCAATATTATCCCTAATCCACTCAGTAAGGATCTTGCACCTGCCATCTTTCATAGTGATGTTCTTGAATTCCCCTAGCCACTTACTATCACGGACATCACCATATCCAAATCTAGCATTTGAGCCAGAATATGGCACGACATCCATATCAAGAAAGTCTGCCCCTACTTTCTCAAAGTGGCTACCTCGCTTGCGATTATTCCTGTTCCGCCTTTTTTGAATTTCGCTCATATTTTCTCTTTTGGCGGCACTCTGGGCAGCGCTTAGGCTCGGTAAGTCCCCGCTCGGAGTAGAACTTGTGCTCGTTCTGGGTAATCACGAAATCGTTGCCGCAGTCGACACACTTCTTGATTTCATGGGCTTCCTTGCGGCTGTCACGACAAGCTTTGCAACGCTTAGGAAGCTTGAGACCATTCTCCTCAAGGTAGTCCTGAAATCTTGGGCTAATGATAAACTCAGCACCGCAATCAGAACATGTACGATAAATCGCTCGATTAGCTTTCATTTGCAACTTCTCCCTATCGACAAATAAATTAAATGGGCTACCATTCGTTACAATGATAGCCCACATAATTTACCCTGTAATGCCGACGATTACTCCTGACAGATTTTCAAGAGAGCATCCAGTTCGGCATCGCTGAAATCAGCAATATTGGCCTTGCCATTGCCAGCTTTCTTCATGGTGTCCATGATCAGCTTAAATCCACCCTTGACGAACTTCTCCTTGCTGGCAAAGAGATTATTGATCTCGTCAATTTTCTTGGTGCGGTCAGCATTCTGGGTGGGAGCGGGTGTTGCATTTGCCACGGGTGCGGGTGTAGTCGTGGGCTTAGGAGCATTCATCTGAATGCCGCCCATGGTTGTAGCAGTATGAGTGGCGGCAGGCGCGGTAGTTGCCGCAGGCTTCTCGCCAGACATATTGGCTGCAGTACCGTCAGCATTAAACTTGGGTACGCCAGGGATATTGGCACCACCGAGGTTAACCAAAATGACCTGCGCCGCCGCCTTTTCAGCGGTGATACGGTCAGACTTGGTAGCCAGGAAGTTGATCATGCCCTTAGGACTCTGGTCAGCCGCCCAAATCTGCTGGAATGTCTGATCCTTGTACTTGCCGTTAGGCATGACATGTGCCAGAGCCTCCTGCAGAGTGGGATAGGTGAGGGAGGGAGGAGTAATAACATCTTCCCATTTCAGCCCAATGGACTCCACGATCGCTTTCATTTCATCGATGGTATGAGGAGCATAGTCCGCCTCAATATCGAACAGCTGATCCTCAGGGATGGGGTTCTGCATCTGGGCTGCACCGAGATTGGTTGCGGTATACTCGGTATCGTTTCTGTCCGTGCCAGTACGCATCAGACCCCAGTCCACAGCCAGAACATCAACACCCATCTTGCGGGTAGTTGCGATAGGCTTCCAAATGCCGTCACCAGCATTCAGCTTCTGCACCTTGCCCTGCTCATAATCCCACACATTGGCGGCATTACGCACACGGCGGCGGAATCTCTGACCCTCGCAGATCGGGCAGTATGCATTGGGGTTCTTGGTGGTCTTCGGGCATCTGACAGTACGGAACTGTCGGACGGTCTTGCCCTGACCATCGGTACCCTCACACTCGATTGCGTGTTCCAGATAGGAATAGGGCTGTTCTCCGTCACGGAGAATGAGTTTGACACGAACAGGCTTCCCAGATTCGAACTTGATTTCGTCTGCGTTACCGCCAGTAGAAGGAAGGATCTTCGCATCGCCAGTAATGTTGTCCCAAGACATGTTATGTACCTCCATCGTCATTAATTATGTAACGCTGTCCAAGCGTTCACCTTAAATATAGCGACTTGGACAGCGTTACAAAGTTTATTTGGTTTATATACTTACTTCAGGTCAACGAACTCAGCCATCATGCACTGGTCGATAAAACGACCATCATCATAGATGGTGTGAGTATACTTGATCCAGATGCCCAGCTTGCCGTTCATATACTGGTTGTTGTAATTGAGGGCAGGATACAGGCGGACTGCTCTCACATTGGGATTCCCGGCAATCAGCTTGCCATTGGCAACGGCGGCATCCTTTTCAAAATTACCGCAAAATCTCCAACCATCGCTGAAACGCTTGATGATATCGGGGTTCTTGCAGACAGGGGAAGAGTTCTTGGACTTGCGCTCCTTGATGAAGTCCTCGGACATGATGGTCTTCTCACCAGTATTCTCCATGATTACCTGATAGTGCCATCTTGTGTCCTGTTCCCTCCAGAATGCGGTGTCGATATAGATGCGGTTCGGCATCCCGCCATGTTTGTAGGAGAGGTCAATGACCTCACCGATAGCATACGCAGGGAGCGTAGTAATTTTCTTGGGCATCTTCTCATTTCCTTTCTTAGTGTATTCGGCATATTTATATGTGATGTCAAGCCATCTGTTGCCGTATTGATGGCTGAATACCTCGACACGGTAGATTGGGCATGGACTCTTGATGATCGCCTTTGCCAAATCGTGATTGTCGAAGATCAGCCATTGGCCATCAACGGCGGTCAATAATCTCATCATTGGCGGCACCTGTACCGATCAGGGTAACCTTGACATTGGTGACATCTTCGACACGTGCAATGAAGTCATTGACTTTCTGAGGCAGTTCAGACCACTTCTTGCAGCCCAGCGCACCGTAATCGATATACTGTGCGAAATTCAGAGCAATCTGGGTGGGGCGGTTGAGGGTTGTGACATAGCGCAGACGATCCCAGTTCATTTCGAACACACGGCGCATCTTCTTGGTGACAGTGGTCATTTCACCAAACTGAACATCATCAGGTGCACCGCAACGCTCCTTAATGATATCCCACGTCAGTTCCTTGGAGCCATCGTAGTCACCAGAGGAGATCTCAAGGCCGATGTTGGTCTGATTGCTAATACGAATGGGGTAGGGACGCATGATCATGATGATATCATCGACCAGTCTGGGAGAGATACCACAGTCTGCCACCAACTGTCCAGCATGGCACTGGCGGCTGGTAGTGTGAGGATAGTCCAGGCCGTAGTTGATGTCGAGGTCACATCCCTGAGAACCCTCAACCAGCACAGACTCACCGCAGTCGATCATGTTGTTGAGCAACATCATGCAATCGTCTACCTCAATGGTATCGATGATGCAATTGATCTCCTCAGGCGTATAGTCGCCAGACCAGTCCTCATACTTGTACCATTCACCGAACAGCTGGGTGCCGGGGACTCTCATGACCTTATCGGCCTGTGCGACACCACATCCCTTGAATGTGGAACCAGAACGGACCAATTCCTTTTCACGCTCCGCATGTTCGGGCTTGATAACCATCGCACGAGGGTTGATGTAGACCTTGCGGCCACCGATGATAGTCCTGTATCTCAGAATCTCGTTGAACAGGATGGAGGGAGTGATGGCGGCACCTGGGCCGATGTAGAGATTGGTGGTAGGATTCACGATGGATGTTGGCAGATGCTGGGTCATCACGACACCATAATGATCGTCACGATATGTGTGCCCAGCGTTGCTCATGAAATTGTCGATTGCAGCGGTGAAGTTGTCATGCTTCGCCAAATATCCGACGAATTTGCCCTTTCCACAGCTACCTGCCTGAGAGTCGAGAACCACGGTTACATTGCCTTTCATTTGAGTACCTCCTTGTTTTTGGTTGGTTCATTTAATGTGTCGCCCATAGCGGCTTTTATAATAAGTATGTTAGCTTTCATAGGGTGACGGCAAAGAATAGTCCCAATACTGATTATTATGTTCATATTCAATACGGAACCAATTAACCTTGCCATCACCATGGAAATATAAATATTCTACTGGCAACACCCTACCACAGCGCTCACCAGTGCTCTTCTCAATACTCCACTTCTGTAGAACATCTTCTGCAATTTCTACCAACCACTCTTCTACTGGTGTATCTGGTATCCATGCAAATTGATTTGGTGCAGTGAGCACTTCTGTTATTGTATCGCCAAATGCTCCAGCATCCACCCTGTTACAGGCAACCCATCCAACACATGCAATTTGTGTTATACTGCCCACTCCACGAGCCTCACGATACATTACCTTCGCCATGGTAATTACATCTTCGTCTGTGTAGCACCATGTAATTGTCGGCGTTGGCTCTGTAGTAGGTTCTGGTGTCGGTGTTGGTACTGGCGTATGAGTTACCATGGGTGTTTCACTAGACAACTCTACTTGGTTGGTCGGTACAGAAGTGTATACTGGGAGTTCAGCTTCACTATCATTCTTAAATATACCGACAAAGATGAATAACATCATGACCAGTACCGCAATTGCGATCATTCTCGCCATGTGCAAGTATGTTCTTGATTTCTTACTCCTCTTTGGTGTATATCTCATTACTTCTTCTTACCACCTTTCTTCTTCACAATGTATGGGCTGGAATAGTTAGTGGACATACAGCCTGCAAGTTGTAGGCGGAGTTCAGGTCTTGACTGTAATACCTTATCCATCTTGGTCTTCTGAATGGACAGGCAATCATCAAGCAGATCGAGTTCACCCGCCGCCAACAGTACATTGCGAGTATCATAGTATCTGTAAGACTGGGTAGACCCAGCATACAGTTCTAATTCCTCGCCATTGATCTCAAATCTCTTTCCCTCTGCCGCCGCTTGCTGAATTGCGACCTTGAGAATATCCGCCGCTTCCTCTTTGTGCTTTTTGGCAATCTTCTCATACGTACCCATGAGGGTTCTTTGGCGTTCAATTTCGGCATAATCAGTACCCTCCAGATTAAATCCGCCGACATATCGCTTGGGATTGTTGAGGAAATCTTGATAGGTCTTACATGTGAACCGACAGTTGCGGTAACCACAGAAGTTGTTCAGCTTCTCTTCCCATGTATTGTCCATCATGATCTGCTTGTATGTGGTGGCAATATATTCCTCAACTTCCAGTAGATCATCCTCAGTCCATTGTGGACAAGCCTGCCACCCAAATCTGAACATTTCATATCCTGCGATCCAGTTCTTGACCTCAGGCAGTAGGTGTCTACGCAACACCAGTTCATACACACGAAGCTGGAAGCTGGACTCTAACTCATTAGGAGTGAATGGCATGCGATTGGTCTTGTAATCTTTGAGAATGCCAGTAGTAGGGTCATTCTTCATGATACCAGCATAGTCGATCATCAGACCAAATGTGCACCCACCGAGTTCGCCTCGCCACTCGTGCTCAATGAATACAGGATCATCGGTACGCTTGTCAACAGGATTGCGCAGGAAATAAGATTTAAGCAGTTCCTTGCCCTCAAGATAAGTATCAAATCCAGATAGCTTATTCTTCTCCCATGTCTCGTCATAAAGTGACTCCCACGGCACGATAATGCCAGTTTCCTTATAGTATTTGGATGCCATTTCGACAACCTCATGCATGATACTGCCGAAGAATGTGAAGAAGTTGCCATTATCAGTTGATGCACCCTCGTCAGACAGGTACTGATAATAGAAACATGCAGGGCATTGCTCATATGCCTGTATCTTCGACACGGAGAGATAATCGAGTTTATTCTCTCTGGAACGCCATTGTACAGGAATACGCTCACGCAGGATCTCGCCTGTATTCTTGTCGATCAGATTTGCCTCGATTTCAGAGCGGTTTCGTACTGCCATTACCTGTAGGTCATTGACATCAACCTTATTAGAATGACAATGACAGTTTCCGTCACAGTTACCTCCACACCCACTGCACTCATGTGTAGGTGTTTCCTTTTCTTTTGTCGGCGGTGAACCAACAGATTTCATAGATTTCATTTCCATTTATGATTCTTCCTCCAATTCGTCATTACATTTATCGCAAACCTCTAGCACACGACCATGCACATTGATGATGTGAGCATCGGATTTTGCAATCGCAGTTCCACAGCAGTCACAACTTGTCGCTTCTTCATATCCTGTCTCGCCACAATATGGGCATACACTCCATTTCTCAAATGGGCCATGAGTAAACCCATGGCGTTCTTCATATTCATAAGGGGTGTCGAATGTTGCTCCGCACTCCTTGCAGATATATTCACCCATTCTGTTCACCATCCTTGAGTAATTCTTTCAGCCTCTCAGCCATTTGCTTAGCAAGTGTATCGCTAATTTGGATATATCGGCTTCCCTCAGGTGTGTCAATTAGCGATCCCTGCCTTGTGGTATTTTCCAGCATCTTGATGGTATCATCAATAGTTTTGATGGCCTTATCGTCCTTAGGGATACAATATCCGACAGGCACAGGTCTTGTTTCTTCATAGAGGTATGGCGGTATCTCGTCACCCTCAACTTCTATATTGTGCTCCTTGAGTATCTTCATAAGTTTCATGACACTCATACTCATGCGTGAACCCTGAACAGCAGATATACCGCTACCAATAGACTCACCACTATAGTCAAACATATCGCCATCATTGCGATAGTGTACCATTCTTTTGGTCTGCTCAGATACCGACACAAGTAACTTACATACTGGGCACTGGTAATGAATAATCAGCCCAAAGATGCTCCAGTCAAGTACCTTAAGTATCTTCATTTGGTCGTGACCACACGCAGGACACCTTACCTTACGTAATGCCTTGTTATTAAAGAGTACTGGTGTCACACTATATTCCTCCAAGGTGGGCACAACACTTCTGTCCAGCTTTTTAAGGTTAATGATTGGGTTGGTAACAATCTCACCACGCTGGGCATATCCGCCAGACTCACCCTTACATTCATCACACAGTACCTTGGCGGCAGATGCGAACTTGGTAACTGTCACTTCCTTGCCACACTTGATACAGGGCAGTACCTTAGTATCACCACCGCCATACTTTGACCTCGGCTCAATCTTCTTGGTTGGGATACTGGCCAGTATTGCGGCATTGGGCTGTTTGCCAGATTTCTTGCAATCAGGACACAATACCTTAGCCGCAGATGCGAATTTGGTAACTGTTACATCAACACCACAGCTGATGCATTTGCACACCTTTGTCTCCTTATAACTTTCTTCTTTCGTCATGATCGTCACTCCTTTTCTACAAATCTATTACCCCTAATTTCAAAGCCATTCTCGTCAGCAAACTTCCTCATTCTATCCTGCAACTTGGCGAGTGTCTGCACCACATTCTGTTCTGAGCATCCACCCCAAATCAGGGCAATCTCCCTGATATAGTTCTTTACCAGCGGATTATCTCGATTGATGCCACTCTTAAGCAGGTTGTAGAGATTTTTGACATTTGTCCCATCCTTGAGTGTTGCCTCAAACTTTTCGATCAGCATCTCAGAAGTGACTGTATCTTCGACAGATTCTTCTGTGTCTACTGTGTTCTCAAGGGCAATCTCATTGTTATCCATCAGTTCCTGTGTCTCGATGTTGTTGCTACCGCACTTCTTGCAGATATATTCATTGCCAATCCTGTTCAATCTAGTAATAGATCCGCACTCTCTGCATACCTGCACGGTGCTCTTGATGATATTACCTCTCAGGCAAGATCTGACTCGGTATGTGCCTTGTGCCAGCAGATATTCGATTGGATCTCCGATATCCATACTGCACTTCGGAATTGCGAGTGCCACTCCAATCATGAACTCCTGTTTCAAGTCCTCATTCTCCACCTGACGATTGCGGCTGAGGTATCTGCCTATCCTGCGGTTCATTACGTTATTGCGGATATATATGAGCAGGTTCTGCTCAGAGGTCTTATTACCAGATTTTGCCTCTTTCAATACCAGCAATAACTCATCTTTTGTCATGGTTGTCATTAGTGGTGTCCTCCTATATCTATCTCAACATTCGGTTCAATGTTGTAATATTCAATTGTTTGATTGTACCATCTGACATGGTAAATGTCTTGGGTTTGCACATCTGTCCTGACCGCAACTCCACGGTCACCTTTACTACCTCTGATTTCTTGCCTGTGACTGTCATGGCAATATCTGTTGAGCCGTATTTGATATTCATATCTTTATACCGCTCTTTGACCTCTACGCCATCATCTTTGAATTTGTTAATCTCATATGTGATATCGGTTCCATCGACCATCGCATCCATTATCGCCGACAGTCTTGATATGGCCTCTGACCTAAAGGTACTGGTGTTAAACTTCCTTACAGCTTGTCCACCATCAGGGTTATCTTCAACATGTTTTGGCTCCCAATAGAACCCCTCAATTCCTCCATTCTCCAGCAGGTTGATGACTACATCTTTGCAATACTGCTGATATGTGTTTCTATCAACCTTAGACTCATGGAAGTCAGGTATCTCAAGTTGTTCATTCGTAATCTCTGCCAGCTTTGTATTGGTTCTATATAAGGTGATGATTGATGGCTCAAATCTTTCACCGATATACACCGTCACTTTGTTGACCCTTGTCATAAGTTTCTCCTCTCTAGCCTTGCGCTTTTTTTCTTTTATTATACCACACAAAGCGGCTCGTGTCAAGATAGTATTTTGGGCGTAGCCGACAAATGACTACGCCCACATTATTTACACGATATCAATGAGGAGTTCCTTATTCTTGCAATCAGAAGTGATCAAAATGTTCTCTCCGTCCTGAGTGGTGATGATATAGCATTGTGCCTGATTGGGAGCACATGCCACATACTGCTCTTCTACGCCATCATATCTGGCAGGTGTAATGTTCTTAATCTCAGAGACAGCAATAAGAGGTTCATGGCATATCGGTGTCCCTATTTCCATTTTGTGCATCTTGATACTCCTTTACATTTATTGATGCACAGGCTTATGGGCATTCCACCCATTAGCGGGTTTGGTGACTGTCCGTTCCGTCCACCGAACTGTTTTACAGGAGGATCAATGTCCACCCAACCTTACGGATTTGTTTCCACCGACTATTGGTATATAGTCTATCATCCGTCTTGCAGGAGTATACTGGCTATGTACCTCAATATTTACCTGTGCTATGGCGGAGGAAGTGGGATTCAAACCCACCTAAACCTCTACCGCCAAATAAAAGAGCCGCCAGTACCCAGACCAGCGGCTCCTTGATTTATCTCCTGTTGGCAGGAGGTCTTGAGCCGGGTGTATCTTCCCACCACCGTTTGTGATCACGGCGGTCTTCCCATTTAGTGAACTGCGTTGCCCATATCATATAGCCAAGGCCAATGATGGACATCACTCCGATGAACAATCCCATTTAATTACACCCTTTCAGACTTTGGTGGGCTGATTACTCAGCCGCACCATCCTCGGCCTCAGCCTCGGCCTCGGCCTCGGCACCCTCGGACTTGGACTTCTTCTCGATCTTGGGCAGGACACCTGCGCCGACCAGCAGTTCCTTGACACCGCTCATGGTCATGACGGTATCACCAATAATACGAGGCTTCTTGATCTGGCCGCTGACCAGTTCCACGACAACCTGAGTGGTAGTCTGGTTCTCGCCAACAGCGATGGCAACAGGATAGGTGACAGTGGCATACTTGATGTAGCCGCTGTTGTACTTCTCGGTCACGTCGACGATACCATCACCGACACCATACTGGACGGCAGAACCCTCAGGCAGGTGGCCAGCCTTGACCATGCGATCGACCACATTGGTCTGGACGGAACCCAGAATCTTCTCGACAGAAACGCACAGCATCTTCTGGGCGTACTCCAGGATGTTGTTCTCGTCGTAGTGAGAGGGGAACTTGTAGGTATCGTCACGACGGTCGACAGGATCGTAGGTGATGCCGAACACGGCGGCATTGGCGCAGATGAAGTTCTTGAAAGCCTCCAGTTTCTGGGCGGCAGTAATGGGAGCCTCGTCAATACCCTCAGGCATCACGAAGCCAGCGGCGATAACTGCCTCATCGTTGGAACGGACGGTTGCGATCTTGGAATGGGTCTTGTAGAAGACACCAGCGGCGACACCATCGCCCTCCCAGTATGCGGTAACTTTGTTAGCACGGATCATTTCGCTCATTGTAATTACTCCTTTTTAATTTATTTGGTCAGAGGTTGTTTCTCTGCCTGTGACAATTGAATACTAGCTTTTGAGTCGGTGTCTGAAAGCCGAACTTTCTTGCCTCGCCCTTTCATCCTCTATATAGGGTATGGCGGCCTCTCAGTAAAGTTTGCTTCTTGATGGAACTTTATAGTGAACGAAGAAGACGCTATAAGAAAGGTATCAAACCTTTTTCAATCCGCCCCGAAAAGAAACAGGCATCATAAGAAAAAGAAATAAGAGAAGCTGAGGAGAGGGTAATTAACCCTGCTCCTCTTTCTTATTGGTGATATCGTTTACGAGCAACTGCATTGCAGATTCCTCGCCATCAGCGGTGGTGGAGGACTTCATATACTTCTCCATCAGGAACTTGCAATACTTCTTGCTCTTCTCCTCCTGCTCAGTGGTGGTGGGCAGAACCTTGTAGCAGTCCAGAACCGCATGGGCAAAACGCTTACGGAAATGAGGGATGTTGCTGTCGAGGGTCTTGCGGAAGATTTCACGGTGGGCAGAGGGCATCTCATTCATGAGGACTTCGGTGACCTGCACATTGGTCAGCTTGATGCCGTTTTCATAGATCTTTGCCATTTTGGTACTCCTTTCGTATCGGCGGTAGGTCGCCACCCTATTTAATGGGATGGGACTGGTGGATTGGGCACTGGTTGCCACATTTACCATTGTGTCCATATCAAGTGCCGCCTTGAGTTCGTGGACATTCTTATATTTAGGCATAGAGATTTCTCCTTATCTCGTCGAGGGTGTCGGGATTGAACTTATTGGATGGCTCATAATATGGCTTGTAAGGACTATTGCCCTCACGCATCCAAGCACAGGCCATATATGTGTCGCACAGGGTCTTGACCTGCTCAAAGTTGGTGAATGTGACCGCATCAGCGATATCTTTACTGAAATCAGACAACAGGCCGTTACCGACCTTGGATAGGTATCCATATCTCGTATGGACGATGATATACTGGCGCTCGATAGGAATCTCACGCATCACTCCAGATAAGGCGATGTTCATATCACACCCACCTTATTGAAGCAACCTCTTCCGCCATTGCAGAACTGGTTCTCCATACACGTCCTCTGGATATACGTGCCATTCTTGATTGCATCCTCTGCATCCTTGCAGGTCTTATAATAGCCCTCAGAAATTCGGCAGTACGGAAATCCGTCCTTGTCGACAGTGCCGACATACCAACCTGCGGCAGAACTAAGTGCTTGGACAAGATGTCCACGAGCACACTTGATCTCTCCCATAATTTACCTCCTTATGTCGATATATCGCTCGATGGTGATTTCGAAGTGGTAGTAGATGCCCTCATTGGACTTCTTACGACCATAACCACTTGCGTGGTAGACTCCCTCTTCGAGGAGTGCGGTGCGGATCAGGTTACCATGGCGCAACTTAATGAGTTTGCGCACCTGCTTGGTGACTTCGGGCAACTGCACATTTTCAAATTTGATGTGATTGGTGGTGTCAATCGCTTTGTATATGTGGTTCATGCTGGTACTCCTTTCTATAATCTTTGGTGGTGGGCTGTTGCCCTATCACGGTTCCATTATACCACAGCGGAGCCGCCGTGTCAAGATACTATTTCCCTCTGTGGTGCTTGATTGCTCGGATAATTGGTACTACTACCAGACTCCAGATTAGCTTGATGCATACTGCCACACCGATTGCGATGGACAGTTTATATAACAGGGAGATCACTTGCCAGATTAACATCAGATACCTCCAACGATATCGCCCATCAGGATCATCAGGACGAGCCACGAATAAATGCCTACAGATGCCGCCACCACGAAGGTGGACTCAAGGATAATCCACAGAGTGGAGAACTGAGGGATACGGTATCTGCTACCGCCAAGCTTGAACCTGATGTCCAGATCCCTACCCTCGATGCCGAATTCCTCATATACGAATCTATTGAGCCTCTGGCGCAGGGTAATTCTGCGCTTTCCTTTGTACGATGCCATTTGTCCTACCTCCTATAGTGTTTATATCGGTTGTTCTCGACGATCTTATTAACTTCCTCTCGCATCCAATCCTCAAATTGGTCGAGTCCGCCGAGTTCATCGTATTTGTCTACCATGGAAATTTCACCCACTGCTTTCTGGCAGAGGTTACCTGCGTACAGCAGAGAGTTATCATACCATGCGACGTTTACTCCTCTGGTGATATCCTCATTGAGCCTCTTGCAGACCCTATAACATTCGTCCATGACGAGTGAGAGGAGTTCATCCTCCTCCCACTCTCCGTCATGGGTGACAGGGATCTTATACATATGATCCCTCCCATTCAATTCCGTGTGCCGTCAGATATCTCTTGGCGGCCTCGTCTACGATAGATTCCCATTCTTCCTCATGGTCTTCGAGGGTATCCCATCCAACGATGGCGGCGATTTCCTCGTCGAAGTCCTCTGCGGACATATCCCATCCCTGCTCGTCCTTGAGGATCTGGGATTTTAGCCCCTCAATCTGGCATTCTGCGATACCATCGCATTCAGCCTCGCCTGCGATAACTTCATCCCAGTTGCGGTGCAGGATCTGGATGGCCATTTCTTTCTTGGTGGTGTCCAACATTTGTTTGTCCTCCTTAAATTGGTGTGTCATGGCAATTTTCTGGTGCGGCACGATTGGCCTATTCGGTCTGGTATTCGACCTACATCCATTATACCACACAAGCTAGCCCTCTGTCAAGATAGTATTTATCTATTCGATGCTGACAGAGGACAGGATTCTATGGTACAGGTAGTTTCACTTGCGTCCGAGGTCTGGTGTCAGGCCGCATTCGCATTTCATTTGGTATCGGTACTTGTCAATTGTCTCAAGTCCTTTTGCGATGGGCATCTGAGGCATGCGATCGGTTTATCTCTATATTTCCTTAGTATTTATATTCTAAGGCGTGTGCCATATTTGGGCTAGGCTATATTTGGGCTAGGCTATATTTGGG